>JGI24025J20009_10000633_pt1 | contig 27163 bp, 24 predicted proteins | sample Cruoilmetagenom3_FD_20009 | JGI IMG/M metagenome (IMG submission 20009) | reverse complement strand
AGCGAAATCCAATGATATTGGTGAGTGCTTGCTTAATTGGCCTTTCCTGCAGATACGATGGGGAGAGCAGACCCGATGTTCGGCTGATAGAAAAGCTAAGGGGAGCCTGTATTGTGCCGGTTTGCCCTGAGCAACTGGGTGGCCTCACGACCCCCAGACCTGCTGCTGATATCTATTATGGAAACGGTATAGATGTCTTAAATGGTCAAGCAAAAGTCTTGGCTATAGATGGACAAGACGTCACAGAGGCCTTTAAGCGAGGTGCTGAGCAAACGGTCTTCCTGGCAAGCACCTTGGGTGTTAAGCAATGCTTTCTAAGAGCGAGGAGTCCTTCTTGTGGTATCACCGCACAAATCGGGGTCACTGCGGCAAAACTACTTCTAAAGGGTTTTGAAATTGAAGAAGTGGGATAGAACTATTTAACCCCTTGCCCTACCTTGTCTATTACCCTTTCGCGCAATTCTTTCCCAACCTTGAAGAATGGCAACTTTTTCGGTGATACCGAAATCTTTTTACCGGTCTTGGGATTTCTGCCAGTGTAAGAATCATATTTCCTCACTGTGAAACTCCCAAAACCGCGAATCTCCACCCCGTCTCCCTTTATTAAAGCCTCGGTTGTGGCATTAAAAACCTCGTCTACCACGAACTCGGCTAATTGGCTATTCAGTACTGGATCTTCTGAAAGGACTTCTATGAGATCTGATTTATTCACCTGAATCCCCTTCTTTCTTTAGAGGCACTTGTAAAACCCCAAACTTTGTTAAATAATAAGGCTACCATTGGGCCATGGAAGTCCCCAGGAGAGGGTCACCAAAGGGGAAACTCCCGTGGGTGGGAAAAGATGTCGTTTTGATAAATACCTCTGAAGACTGATATTGCATTTTTTGCTTTGTTCCTGGAGAATTGCTATTAAATACAGATATATTAATATCAGATAAAGGTTAGCTTTGGCAAGTCCATAGAGGCAAAAAATTTTATTCCTATTCAAAAAATACTATGTTCAAAAAATGGATCAAAAAAATAGCCGGGTCAGAAGGGGAATTAGAGAAACCATCTTCCCAGGAACCTGCGAAACAGACAGAGGCCGAAGAACCGGTAATTAATTCATCTGCCCAGGAATCTCCAGAACCATCTGATCAATCCGGTCCTGTTCAGGGAAAGGGCATGAAGGCCGGGACACCGCGGCTTGGGCTCTTTAAACGCCTGAAGGAGCAGATGGGAAAGACCAGGGGCGGGTTTGTCCGACAGATGGACCAACTACTCCTTGGGCGGCAGGATATAGATCCTGAGCTCCTGGACGAACTGGAAGAACTCCTGGTTATGGCAGATATGGGGGTAGCCACTGTCCAGGATATATTTGAGAAGCTGCGCGTTGAAGTAAAGAAAAAGGAGCTTCAGGACCCTTTGGCCCTCAGGAAGCGACTAAAAGAACAAATCGCAGATTTGCTTAAAGTGCCTTCGACTCAAATCACATGGACACCCAGCCCCTTTGTGGTCCTGGTAATTGGTGTAAATGGTGTTGGGAAAACCACGACCATTGCCAAGCTTGCTTACAGGCTGAAACAAGAGGGCAAAAACGTCCTTCTTGTGGCGGCGGATACATTCAGGGCCGCTGCAGTAGAACAGCTTGAAACCTGGGGAAAGCGCATCGATGTATCGGTTATAAAGCGCAGTGCCGGATCTGACCCGTCTGCAGTGACTTTTGACGGCATGGAAGCCGCCATCAAGCGGGATGTCGATGTAGTGATCATAGATACTGCAGGGAGATTACATACAAAAGTCAACCTTATGGAAGAGCTTAAAAAAATCCGCAGGGTAATCTCCAAAAAAATCAAGGAAGCTCCCCATGAGGTCCTGATAGTGCTGGACGCAACTACAGGTCAAAACGCAATCTCCCAGGCCAACATCTTTGGCGAGGCTGTCGGAGTCACGGGGATAGCCCTTACCAAGCTGGACGGCACGGCAAAAGGCGGGATTGTTGTGAGCATCGCCGACCAGATGCAGATCCCCATCCGATTCATAGGCATTGGTGAAAAAATGGAGGACCTTCGACAGTTTGATCCTGAAGATTTTGTAGACGCCATATTTGCTGAGGGTTAATAGGAAAAATTCAGGGGATATGTCTGTATTTCCAAAACATTACGGGGTGATAGTAATAGGTGCCGGGCATGCCGGGTGCGAAGCCGCCCTGGCTGCTGCAAGGCTCGGAGTCCCCTGCTGCCTCCTCACAATAAATCTGGACTGCATAGCTGCCATGAGCTGCAATCCCGCTGTTGGCGGCCTGGCCAAGGGGCATTTAGTCCGGGAGGTAGACGCCCTTGGGGGCGAAATGGCGAAAAATACTGATGCCACGGGGATTCAGTTCAGGCAGCTTAATACATCAAAAGGGCCTGCGGTAAGGTCCTCCAGGGCACAGTCAGACATGCTGCGCTATCGCCTCTCCATGAAGCAGATCCTTGAGGATCAAGAAAACCTGGATGTATATCAGGCAATGGTGGGAAGGATCCTGGCCAAGGAAAGACGGGTATACGGGATTGAGACCACGCTCGGCCAGGAGATTCATGCAAGTACTGTGGTGGTCACCACGGGGACATTCCTCAAAGGACTTATCCACATAGGGCTTAACCGTTTTCCTGCCGGACGTATGGGCGATCCTCCCTCCAACAGGCTCTCGAGATCCTTGACGGAATTGGGTTTCCGCATCGGAAGGCTTAAGACAGGCACTACCCCTCGCCTGCACGCACGGTCAATCAATTTTAAAGGGCTTGAGGTCCAGAAAGGAGACCCGCAACCAAGGCCTTTTTCATTTGCCACGAAAAAAATTCCCCTGCGACAACTACCCTGCTATCTGACCTATACCAACGAGAATACACATAAGATCATCCAGGGAGGGTTGGACAGGTCCCCACTTTTTACCGGTGTAATCGAGGGAGTAGGTGCCAGATACTGCCCGTCAATTGAGGACAAGGTCTTCCGTTTCCCTGAAAAGCCAAGGCATCAGATATTTCTGGAACCTGAGGGACTTGATACGGTTGAGATCTATCCCAACGGCATTCCCACAAGCCTGCCTATAGACGTGCAACTGGCAATGGTCAGGAGCATAGAGGGACTTGAAAACGCAGAGATACTCCGGCCCGGATATGCAATAGAGTATGACTATGCAGATCCTGTGCAGCTCAAGCCTTCCATGGAGACCCATCTGGTTAAAGGCCTTTTCTTTGCAGGACAGATCAATGGGACATCCGGGTATGAAGAGGCTGCGGCCCAGGGCCTCATGGCAGGGATAAACGCTGCCCGGCAGGTGCAGGAAAAGGACCCTGTTATTATCGACCGGTCTCAGGCCTACATAGGCGTATTGATAGATGACCTTGTGACCAAGGGCACAAAGGAGCCCTACAGGATGTTTACATCAAGGGCGGAGTATCGGCTGCTCCTGAGGGAGGATAACGCTGATCTGAGGCTCATGCCTCTTGGAAGACGTATCGGCCTTGTAGATGATAATGCATGGGGACTGTTTGAAAGGAAACAACAGGAAATTTCGCGTGGTCTTGAAATGATCAGGAAAATAAAGCTTCGCCCCGGGGCGGAGTTGAATAACTGGCTTCAATCCCTTGGTTCAAAACCCATCAGGCAGCAGGTCAGTATTGAAGACATCCTGCGTCGCCCTGAACTTGATCTCAAAGCTATGGCCGAGAGATATACCGAGCTGAAGGACCTGTCCCCTGAAGTGGCATGCCAGGTGGAAATCAAGACCAAGTACTCAGGCTACGTCGCTCGTCAGGAAGCTGAGATAGCCAAATTCCAAAAATGGGAGTCTGTCCGCCTCCCATATGACCTGGACTATAAAAACATCTCCGGGCTGTCAAATGAAATCAAGGAGAAGCTGAGCGCCCAAAAACCTGATTCCCTTGGGAGGGCCTCACGGATTTCTGGAATTACACCGGCTGCAATCACGGCAGTCCGGATCTACCTGAAAAAGAAGGGGTTGGCTTGATTGGAAAATTCAACCTGAAAGAGGCCCCCTGCTCGACTTCTTCCAGTTCAATGCTGCCACCCATCTGACGGGTCAGGTCTCTGGCAAGAAACAGGCCCAGCCCCAGTCCTTCCCCTTTTGTGCTTGCAAATGGCTCAAAGAGCTTGTCACGCATGGCCTCAGGCACACCTGCGCCATTGTCCTTTACCCTGATAGTCACCTGTTCATTGTCCTTTACTGCGCTTATATACAGGAGTGAGGCGGCAGTTTCCGATGAAAGGGCATTTTGCCCGAGCAGAAACAGCAAATTTTGTAACAGACCCGGATCTGTCTCAAGGGTAATTTCATCCGGGCACTCGATACTTATCTCGCATGAATGATCCGGAGAATCGAGTCTTTTCTTTACATCATCAAGTAGTCGGCATAGTTCAACATCCTTGAAATACGGCTCTCTTTCCTTATAGAAATTTGATATTTCATTTATTTGCTTAGCAAGATCTCTGGCCTCATGATAAATGGCTTCTGCCTGGTCCTTTAGTGCCATATCCGTGTTTAGATGCCTTCCGAGCATCTGTGCCTGTCCGGCAAGTACGGCAAGAGGGGTCTTTATCTGGTGGGCCATCTGCGCAGTCATCTGGCCGAGAAGGGCCAACCTTTCATGCTGTTTAAGCTTCCGTGCCATAAGGAAGCTCTCCGTGACGTCCTGTACAAGGACCAGATCCTGAGAGCCGGAAGTCGGCAACTTGCTTAATTGAACAGCCATCTGATCTAACTCAAGAATCCTGGGACTGTTTTCTTGCAATGATGCCAATAATCCGGTTAAGGACTGACCGCTTCTCATGTCCTCGGGCAATAGCTCAACAGCACTTTGGTTTATCTCATTTACGCGGTTGCCTTTAAATTCCATCAAACCTATATGAAGGGCATCAGCCACTTCCCTAAGCCGCTTTGAAGCCTCCCTTGCCTCCTGATATTTTGCTGAAGCAAGCCCGACAAGCAACTCCGAATGGAAAGATGATGGTTCAGTACTTGAAGCCCTGCGCTTACGTAAAATCACCACCAAGGCCACACACGTAAAAAGCCAGAGAAAGAGTAGAATGCTTAGAGAAAAGAAACAGGTTGCCGACATTATACCCCTTTATCCTTTTCGGAAAAAAGGATGAAGGAGTTAAATATTATGGAGCTTATTGAAATAATGCTTAAGCCGGAACCACGTAATCCCAAGGTATTCGTGACATGCAAAGTCAGCTTTTCTGAGATTGTCGGGATTAGGCCAAAGATCCCATGGACTCCACCGACTCTGATACCACTGAAAATCACAGGGAACGGGGTGAACTTTGATGTCCATGTCTTTTGCGATCAAGAGGACCCTTGGCATGTGTGCAGCAGATGTCACCAGGCAGAAGGGCGTTTGTCCCATAATTTCACTTACAGCCCTCATGTTTTCCTCAGTATCCCTGGAGTTTTCCTCCAGAGACACCTCCACGTTGTTTGGCAGACCCACTTCCTTAAGCCAGGAGTAGGACATCTGTGCCTCAGAAAACGGACAGCCGCTAGGCCTGGCACAACCACCAACAATTACAAGCTGTTTAATAGTTGAATTGTCGCGACACAGTTCTCGAACTTTTAGTAGTCTGAGCCTTGTGCTTGGCATAAGACGGTCTGCAATCGGCCTATCCTCATCAGGGAAAGCCCCTCCACATAGCATCACCACTGTGGTTATATTATCATTTGCAGATATAGTTGAATTGTCAGATTGGACTGAACGCTCAAGGCCCCAAATCAAGAAATTGGCGACAGGCGCGCTTCCGGCTGAGCCATAAATAAGAAAGGCCAAGACGAATAATGTTCGGGCCAAATTCCGCCGCCGCTTCAGGGGCCAGATGAAAAAACCAAAAAAAAGGCATACGAATATCATGCCGGAAGGCATCAACAAGAGAGATATTCCTTTTTTAAAAACAAAACCCATGGCATCTACGTTTATAGTAATAATTGAGGAATTGTGAATTTGGGAATTGAGGAATTGAAGGTATATATTTTAATTTTTAATCCCTCAACCACTTAATTTATACCAATACTAGTATTTGAGGAATTCACAATTTATCTAAATGGCGGGGTCGACGAGACTCGAACTCGCGACCTCTGGCGTGACAGGCCAGCGTTCTAACCAACTGAACTACGACCCCATATCTGATATCTTTTCTCAAAGTGTGGTAGGCGGAACAGGGCTTGAACCTGTGACCCCCGGCTTGTAAGGCCGATGCTCTCCCACTGAGCTACCCGCCCTCAAAGTTGCGGGTATTCTGTAACACTTGATTTAATTGGTGTCAAGCTAACAACTCCCGCACTATCACTACTGAACAACATCACCTATACGTTCGAACCTTGGCCAAAATTTATCCGAATTCCAACTCCAATAAATAGTAAATGCCCTACCTTTCACGTCCTTGATGGGTACAAACCCCCAGAATCTGCTATCATAACTTTGATCCCTGTTATCGCCCATTACAAAGATCTTGTCCTTCGGAACAGTCACAGGTCCCATGTTATCCCTTGGTTGAACTGATCCCGGCAATATCCGGGGGTCTGTGTGCTGCATCCCTTGTGGATCAGAAAATAGCTTTCCGTTCACATATATATTCTTGTTTATTATCCGGACAGTGTCTCCCTCTACGCCAATCACACGTTTTATGAAATCCTTTTTCCTGTCCACTGGATAAATAAAGACCGCTACATCTCCGCGCTCAGGTTTCTTGCCTGGGATCCAGAGTTCCCTGGTAAAGGGATTCCTGACACCATATATAAATTTGTTTACGAGTATATGATCACCTATGAGAAGCGTGCTCTTCATTGAACCAGAGGGGATCTTAAAGGCCTGGGCCACAAAGGTCCTGATAAATAGAGCCAGAACCAGGGCAATGAGAATCGCCTGCAGATATTCCCATGCTACTGACTGCCAGGAACGCTTATTAGATTGTTTTTTTGCTGGAAAAGTCGGCTTATTCATAAGGGTTGGATAATAGCTCCATAGATCCGGGACCGCAAGTGGCTTCTCTTGTTACGCCTTCAACACGCTCAGAAAGGCCTCCTGAGGTATTTCTACATGGCCGATGTGCTTCATTTTCTTTTTTCCTTCTTTTTGCTTTTCCAGCAACTTGCGCTTACGAGTGATATCACCCCCATAGCATTTGGCTATAACGTCTTTTCTGAATGGAGCAACGCGTTCTTTGGCAATAATATTGCTTCCAATGGCTGCCTGGATCACGACTTCAAACATCTGCCTGGGTATTACCTTGCGTAAGCGACCCACAAGTTCCCGACCTCTGTAATAGGCCTTGTCTTTGTGCACTATGACCGAAAGGGCATCCACTGGTTGTTTATTGATAAGGATATCCAGCTTGACCAGTCCGGCTGGTCTATGCTCAAGGAAGTCATAATCAATAGAAGCATAACCTCTGCTTACCGACTTTAACTGATCGTAAAAATCCAGAACAATTTCATTGAATGGGAGTTCGTATTTTAGCAGTACCCTGTTTTCAGTGAGGTAGCGCATATCTATCTGTTGTCCCCTTTTTTTATCGCACAACTGCATAACAGAACCAATATATTCTTTGGGGACATAAATCTCCATTCGGACAAAAGGCTCTGCTATTTGCTCTATTTTATCCGCTGACGGCATCTGGGCAGGATTGTGTACATGGACGTTTTCCCCGCTATTAAGTTTAATTTCATAAGATACTGACGGGGCCGTACTTATGAGGGACAGCTTGTACTCCCGCTCAAGACGCTCCTGCACGATTTCCATGTGAAGAAGTCCCAGGAAGCCGCACCTGAATCCGAATCCCAGAGCTGCAGAGCTTTCAGGCTCATAAGAAAATGCAGGGTCGTTCAACCACAGCTTTTCAACAGCCTCTTTCAACTGATCGTACTGGGCCGGATCTACTGGATAAAGACCGCAAAATACCATTGGTTTTACCGGCTCAAAGCCGGGCAAACGGCTTGCGGCAGGACGTCTTTCCTCTGTAATGGTATCACCTATCCGTGTATCACGCACGGCCTTTATGCCGGCAGCAAGAAACCCCACTTCTCCAACTGTCAGTTGATCCGTATCTATAGGATTAGGGGAAAAAATGCCTGTCCTATCCACTTCATAGGTCTGATTCGTAGACATCATGCGTATCCGCATACCAGGTCTCAGTGTGCCTTCTACGACCCTGATCAATACAACTGTCCCTTGATATGAATCGAACCATGAATCAAAAATAAGTGCTTTAAGTGGTGAGCCGGGATTTCCTGCAGGGGCTGGAATCCGGTGTACTACTGCTTCCAGGATCTCCTTTGTACCCAGGCCTTCTTTTGCGCTTGCCAGTATAGCCCCTGAGGTATCGAGGCCTATGATGTCCTCTATTTCTTGTGCAACCCTTTCAGGGTCTGCACTGGGCAAGTCAATTTTGTTCAACACCGGTATGATCTCAAGATCATTTTCCAGTGCCAAATAGACATTGGCCAGGGTCTGGGCCTCCACACCCTGGGTGGCATCAACTACAAGTAGGGCCCCTTCGCAGGCTGCAAGACTCCTTGAGACTTCATAAGAAAAATCCACGTGGCCGGGCGTATCTATCAGATTAAGCACATAGGTCTCTTTATCTTCAGACCGATATTTAAGCCTCACCGTCTGGGCCTTGATAGTGATCCCTCTTTCCCTTTCCAACTCCATCTGGTCAAGAAATTGCTGTTTCATTTCCCTGGCTGATACGGTACCGGTAAATTCAAGAATACGATCAGCAAGCGTAGACTTGCCGTGATCAATATGGGCAATTATCGAAAAATTACGAATTTTCTTCGGATCAGTCATAACCATCTATTTTTTCTTGATTTCCATTGCGCCTTTGCGTGACGTTCTTTTAAAAAGTGTAAACCTAAAAATGAAAAATGCCTAATATTTAATTTTTTTTGTACAAAGTTAAGAAAAAAGGAAAACTTGCCGAAGTAATAAACAGACAAAAAATAAACCATATCTCAGCTTTGCCGGTGAACCGATAATGGAATCAAATTCCATAGCGCAAATAATTTATGTGCCCTGACAAGTAAAATGAAATTCCCTTCTCTGCCAAAAAAATGGGGACAGCGTCAACGCCCCGCATTGGGGCTGGATATAGGTTCACACAGTATAAAGATTGTTGAGCTTTCCAGCAGCGGCACAAGCCATACTATCAGGCGCATTGGCTGTGCTTTGGTGCCACCCCAAGCTATAATAGACGGTTCAATAAAAAAACCGGATAAAGTTGCAGAGGTACTAAAGGTACTTATAGGCAATCTCCGGCCCAAAACTAAATACGCGGCCACATCTATCGCTGGCTATTCCGTCATTGTCAAGAAAATAATCGTTCCATATCAGGACGAAGCCGAGATAGAACGCAATTTGACTTTCGAAGCAGAAAAATACGTACCGTTTGAAATAGAAGAGGTTTATGTAGATTTTCATACGCTGGATGGGGAGCACAAAAAAAGCAGTGGGACAGAGATTTTCCTTGTTGCTGCTAAAAGAGAGATTGTTGATGAATACGCCGCCCTTATTCAGGAAGTCGGTTTGTCCCCGGCAGTGGTGGATGTGGATGCATTTGCCCTTGGAAATGCCTTTGAAGGTGCTTTTGGCCTTCTAAATGAATCTATAGTCTTGGTGGACATTGGGGCCCAAAAAACAAACATCAACATAGTTTTACAAGGCACATCTCTTTTTGCAAAAGACATGGCATTTGGAGGAACTCAGCTTACAGAGGCTATTCAGGAAGCTACAGGACTGGAATATGTAGATGCGGAGAGGATAAAAATCGCCGGGTCTGAAGATATGGCAATCATGAAGGAAGTGACCCCGATTTGCAAGGAGTTATGTGGTGTTTGGGCATCAGAACTGAAAAAGGCAATAGATTTCTATAAAGCAAATTCAAGTACGGAAGAATATCCCACACAACTCTATATCAGTGGGGGTTCTGCCTTTTTAAGAGGGCTTGACATGCTTTGTGACGACATAATAGGCCTGCCGGTGAAGATATTAAATCCCTTGCATGGTTTTACTGTCGATCAAGGCATAGAGCCTGAGTATATCTCCTCTGTCGCTCCACAAATGGCAATAGCCACCGGACTTGCGCTGAGGGCTTTGACAAAATGATTCAAATAAATCTCCTCCCGGTTCGAGAGTGGCGCCGAAAAGAGGCGGTTCGCCAGCAGATTTCAATCTTTGGCCTGTCTCTAATCCTCTTGATAGTTGGTTTGTTGGCTGCAGGATTAACGATTCAAGGAAAAGTAAGGGCTCAAAGGCAAGAGCTGGCATCATTAGAAAAAAATATAGCAAAATTTGCTTATGTAAACAAAAAGATAGCAAAAGTAAATAAAAAACGAAAACAAATCGAAGATAAATTTAAGGCCATAGAAAAACTTCAAGAAGGTCGTACAACTACGGTTAAAATTCTGGATGAAGTTGTCAGTTCAATACCTATTGATCGTTTATGGCTTACTAAATTAAGCCTTAAGGAATATAATGTGCAACTTGGTGGAGTCGCACTGGACAATCACACGGTAGCTCTTTTTATGCGACGCCTGGAAACATCACCAATGTGCAAATCAGTGAACTTGATAAATACCAAGCAGAAGTCAATCCAGGGACATGCCCTTATGGAGTTTGGGCTTCAACTGAATATTCAAACTCAACAAAAGAACGACAATGACAAAAAACAATAAGCTATTAGCGGTTAGCTATTAGCTTGATGATTACGGAATATTTTTGCTATTATTAACTTGCACCCATTGGGTGATATTTTTAATTAACGTAATACCTTGGTTTTTTAAAGCTAAATGCTAATGGCTAACAGCTAATTGCTCAACTTAGGTTACAAAGAGAGCTAAAAAATCGTGAAATTTAACAAACCAAACTGGAAGATACCTCCCGGGCTTTTTCAGGCTGCCTATTCCCTTCCTATTTGGCAAAAAGCCGGCATATGGTTGCTTGTCTTAGTTATTCCAGTCGCCCTATTCTGGTTTTTTTTCCTATCCGTTCGTTTAGAAGAAATGAAAACCATGTCGGAGAAAACCCCGAACCTGAGGCAAGAGCTGGTCAAGCTGGAAGCAAAGTCCAAACAGATTCCTCAATTGGAAGAAGAATTGAATATCATGAAGGAAATTTTACAGAAGGCCTTGAAGCTACTGCCGGAAAAAGAAGACATACCGACATTTTTGCCTGAGATTTCTTCACTTGGTAATGAGGCCAGGCTGGATTTTTTATCCTTTAAACCACAAAAAGAACAGCCAAAGGCCTTTTACGCTGCTATTCCCATTAGCATGGAATTCAATGGGCCATTTCATAACACCGTCTATTTCTTTGATAATATCAGTCGCATGGCTCGCATCGTACACATAAAAGCGGTCTCAATGGGAAAGGCCAAGCAAAGTAAGGAAGTCTGGAGTCAGAAGGGATCTGCAAATGAAAATAAAAAAATCGAAGCGACCAGCGAGGCAGCATCAATAAAAGGAGCCGGAGAGGGTCCTCCTGAAGGCCAAGAGGTTAAGCGAAGCGGTACCTGGATAATAAGTACCCATTGTGAGGCCGTAACCTATCGTTTTCTCAGCCCGGAAGAACAACAGGCCGGAAAGAAAAAGAAAAAGTAAGTACTTAGGTGGAAGGTGGAAGGTAGAAGGCTGTTAGGGACAAATCATGCGCGATCACACAAAATTAGGTGTTTAGGCTGAAGGCTGTTAGATCACTTCAGCCTTCAACCTTCAACCTTCAACCTTCAACCTAAAGATAAACGACATGAGCATGCAGGCCATAACAAAAATCTATTATAGGAAGTTTATTATTTATATGAGTCTGCTTATCACTATTTCTCTGTGTGGCCTTTGTTGTCTGTCCGGATGTAAAGATAAAACGACCGTAACTCCTGCAGCGACTTCCTTCACGAAAAAATCAAAGGCAATTAATTCAAAAAAAGTAAAGGATTTTCAGGTTAGGCTGGAACGTCTCATAGAGCCTGTTACTTATTATTACAGCTCGGATGGAAAACCCGATCCGTTTCAGCCGTTTTTAAAAACAGCACCGAAAATTTCCAGAAAGGCAGATAGAGGGCAACGCCAGAAAAAAGAGGTTAGGAGACCGGAAATTTGCGCTACACCATTGGAGTGTATGGACGTCGGCCAGCTAACACTCGTAGGCATTATTGCCAATGATAAAGGTAACAGGGTTGCCATGGCCCAGGACGCTGCCGGGATCGGGTACTTTTTGCAGCCTGGTCTGCGGGTTGGCTATCGGAACGGCAGGGTTAAAAAGATCCTTCCAGACAGAGTAATCGTAGAAGAAGAACTCGAAGACATCCGCGGCGAACTAACTTTGCAGGAGAGGGTACTGTTACTGCATCCGGGGGGGAAATAATGGGTTGCAAACGGAAAATCTCATGCCTTTTGATTGTCTTTTTGGTCGGGGTGTTCTGGTGGATGCAGGACAACAGGCCTGCAATGGGCAATGAGCCAAGCCAGAGCAGACCAGAGCTGGACGACGTATCCCACTGGATAGCTGAACTTGAATCCCGCCTTCCCGACTCCGGGATTAATACAGAACCGGATGAAACAGAAGATTTTGCCGCACCAAGAATTAGTGAAACTTATGGTAATAATTCAGCGGCAAAATTGGTAAGTGATGATGCCAAAGATAAAATAAGTGTGGATCTCTTCAAAGTGGATATCCACAATGTATTTCGTTTGCTGGGTCAGGTCAGCGGTAAAAACATTGTAGTAGATGAGTCGGTAAAGGGTACCATTACGATAGCCCTCGAAAATGTGCCTTGGACCTTTGTCCTGGATGTAATTAAGAATTTAAAGGGATTGGATAGCGTCGAGCGTCATAATACCATTATGATTTACCCGACTGGTAAGTCTCTTGAATGGGTTGGTGATACCGGATCAACCGGCACCCTTGATGTTCAGATTGAACCCCTCCTTATTGAAAAAGAGCAAAAACTCATCGTCGACAAAGATGGAATTCCCGGTGAAGGGAAGCAGCAAGGCGGCATTCGGATTGAGCGCATTGTGGACATTCAAACGCCTGTTGAAGAAGTTGCCAAGGCGCAGGACCTTATTAATAAAGCTGTTAAGCTTGAAAAACAGGGGGCGGTTAACCAGGCATTAAAACTCTATATCGACGCATCGGATATCTGGCTGGAAAATGTATCGCTGGCTAAAAAAATATCGGCATTAGCCCTTGGCCCGGGAGGTCAAGAACTGACTGCTTTTAATTTTGCCAAAAAAGCACTTCGTCTTGCGCCTAAAGACAGCGAAGCAACCGCTTTTGCAGCAGTGGCGCTGGCCCGAATGGGAAAAATGGATAAGGCGAAAATCTATTTTGAACGTGCAATGGGTACTACTTTACCTTCCCTGCATACACTATATAACTATGCAGTCTTCTGTGAATCTGAAGGTGAGTATCGACAGGCGCTCCGGCTGTTAAATAATATCGAGGCCAATTATGAGCTTTCGGCAGACACCATGCTCCTGCGGGCGCGAACTTTTGAACATCTAGGTCAAATTGACAAGGCAATAACTGAATATAGGGCAGTCTCGCTGGGAGGAGCATCAATTCCTCCGTGGTCACAGCGATATGCAAAGGAACGAATGGAAATATTGATGACAGCCAACGCGAATAAATAACGTAACTTCTCAATAAGTTGTGGTAGATAACTTTTTGCGACTATTCACTGGATTCCTGCCTTCGCGGGAATGACGGGCAGTTACATCCAAACGTCATTCCCGCGAAGGCGGGAATCCAGACATCTTACCCTGAGTTATTAAGAAGTTACTAAATAACTTCCTCATTGGCTTTTTGTATCTATAATATATTGGGACTAGTCGATTCGGGTATGGAGGGACGAAGATGTACTCCGATATGAATAAATTAAACAACAGATTACATCGCATCCGGCACTATAGTGAGGGTATGTTCCTGTTATTCCTGATAATTGGATTCATGACCGGTTGCGTAGCCTCCAAGCAAAGCCGTACATCCGCTCCTGAAGCTCAACCTCAGACTGACCAGGAAATAGAAGATGCAAACGCAAGCTCACAGGCTGAAGTTCAGCTTGAAGAACAGTCTGTCCCTTACAGTGCTCCCGCACCATCCCGTCCTTCCGTGAGCTGGCAACCTTCGTTCACTGTCGAAGATATACAAGTTAAAGAAAGTGCGATAGGGCTTCCTGAGCTGAAGGTCGGCGCAAACATAGAATCTCAGAGCGGGAAAGTAGTCTTGCGGGACATTATTAAGGGACTTGCAAACTTGAAAGATTTTAATGTTAGCTGGAATGCAGATGCCAACCCAAACGCGACGGTGGATGTCGACATCAAGGCAGTCGATGATTTCTGGGTAGCATTGGATAATGTCCTTCGTCAACTGGATTATTTCTTTGAATTCAAGAATGATACGCTCATCATTGGGTATAAACAGGCAAAGACCTATCAGGTATCCATGCCGAACGTATCCTACACGTTTACCGCTGCTATAGGTGGTAATATGCTTGGTGGGACCACCAACACTGACAATCTTGGGGAGGTAAGTCTTGCTACCGTTTCGGATGATTCCGGAAAAGATTGGGCCAAGGAGAAGAATCTTCGGTATGTCAATCGCTATGACTTGTGGAAGAATTTTAGACAAAACCTGGATCAAATACTGGAAATATGGGAGATGGAAGGCGTTGAACGGGAGACGTTAACATCAACCGCTGCTCAGACCTCTCAAGATATGCAAAAGAAGGAGAGACAATCTCAGAACAAAAAGGGGGAAACTGAAGAACCCACTGCGACGTCCAAAGAATGGGTGAAATTAGGAAAGGGTTCATACACCATTGATGAATCCCTGGGCATTATAACAGTGGACGCATCCCCTTTGCTTCAAAAGCGCGTTGCAGACTATATCAACACTTTCAAATCGTGGCTGTATCGCCAGGTGTCTATCCAGGCCCACATCCTTGAGGTAGAACTTTCAGAAGGGTCATCAAGAGGAATTGACTGGTCCCAGGTATTTAAGGCCGTTCAAAGAGGTTCCGCTTTAATCGGAGGCAATATTGAATACGGTGATCAAGGCAATGTATACGAGGTAGATTACACCGATTTAGGTGCCCATACCCGTGAAGGACTGCGCCTGCTTGGAAAAATCAATCTCGCCTCCACAGATTTCAATATATTTGTCAATGCACTTGACGAACAGGGTAAAGTACATACTCTATCAGAACCTCGTCTGAATTTGCTCAACGGGTCTCCAGGTGTTCTGACAGTTGGTGAATCTATCCGCTATATCCGTGACATAAAAAAAACCGTGACTACCGGGATCTCCGGCACGGAAACCTTTACTGTTGAAACTGATGACATCCTGTCCGGCATAGCTTTCTCCGTTGTATGTAATGTGCTTGGAGATGATGAAGTGGTCTTATATTTGACTCCTGTAACTTCTCAACTCAAAAAACCACTTAAGTACAGGACGTTTGGTAAAAATAGTGAATTTGAAGTCGGGCTACCCGAAGTAAAACTCCGTCAGATGTCAACCATGGCAAAGGTCCGGGATGGTGATTTGCTGATTCTGGGCGGGTTGATTGATGAAGTCAGCACCAATAACAGTTCGGAAATACCATTACTTGGGAAAATTCCATGGGTCAAATGGGCATTTAAGAATGAGATCAAGTCAAAAACAAGAAAGGAATTGATAATTATTCTTCGACCTCGCATCCTTCCTATGTAAATTCAGAGCAGATTATACACTAAATGCAGGTCAAATTCGTGACTAACGGGAGCTATCCGACCTTCCCAAGCCCCTTTTAGGCCCTTCCCAGGGCCTTTTTTTATTAAGCGCTTAACAGCCTTAACTCATTGACAATATGTCGCCACAATGGTTTAGTGAAATTAGTCATAGGTCATTAGTCATCGGGGAAATTGTGGCATGAAATTTAAGGATTTGATTCGGAGACAAACCTGGAGTTTGTTCGTTTTCCTATGTATATAGATTCCCGGTTTCATTAATATAACCCTGAACCTATGAACCTTTGAACCCCTGAACGGTTACTATTTATCTTAGAAATCATATGAAAGAAATAGAAGAAGATAAGTCAATAACAAGATTCGGAGTCTCTATTCCTCATGATCTGATTCGTGCCTTTGATAAATACATCAGAGAGCGAGAATACAGTAACAGATCAGAGGCCATTCGCGACCTGATAAGGGAAAAATTAATAGAACAGGAGTGGGAAAAAGAGTTTGAAGGACAAAAGGTGGTGGGCGTTATTGCTTATGTATTTGACCACCACAAGAGGGAGTTGGTAGATTCAATTATTGATATTCAACACAATTATCCAGACCATGTTATAGTGTCACAGCATGTCCACCTGGATCATCACAACTGTCTGGAGGTAGTCATTGTCCGTGGGGAACCGGATGCCCTGCGCAATTTATCCTACAAGTTAAAAGCCCTTAAGGGTGTGAAACACTGCCGGCTTACCATGACCACTACAGGGACCAGCCTCAGTTAAACATCACATCGACCCCTCCTTCACAGTAATACCAATACAAGTCAGGAGTCTGCTAAAATGCAGGAACAGATAGAATTATTTTCTGAAACCACTAAGTCGTGCGGCATTGCCGAAGAACTCAAGAAGTCCTATCTCGATTATGCCATGAGCGTGATAATCGGAAGGGCCCTGCCCGACGTCCGGGATGGACTCAAGCCGGTGCACAGGCGCATCCTCTATGCCATGCAGGACCTGAGAAACGACTATAATAAACCGTATAAGAAGTCAGCCCGCATAGTGGGCGATGTCATAGGTAAGTACCACCCCCACGGAGACACGGCAGTTTACGACACCATAGTTCGAATGGCCCAGGATTTTTCCATGGGCTACCCCCTTATCGACGGTCAGGGGAATTTTGGATCAGTCGACGGAGATGCCCCTGCAGCCATGCGTTACACCGAAATCCGTCAAACCAAACTGGCCCATGAACTCATGGCGGATATCGATAAGGAAACCGTAGATTTTGTCGCTAATTACGACAACTCCCTTGAAGAACCCTTAGTGCTTCCCTCCAAGGTGCCGAATTTATTAATCAATGGTTCATCCGGTATAGCCGTGGGAATGGCCACCAACATTCCTCCTCACAATCTCGATGAGGTAGTGGATGCGCTGATCGCCCTTATACGAAATCCGAACATGACCGTAGCCGATATTATGGAATATATTCCAGGGCCGGACTTTCCAACCGCCGGCTTTATTTGTGGGAAAAGCGGCATCAAGTCAGCCTATGAGACAGGACGCGGAATCATCAAAATGCGGGCCAGGGCTGTAGTGGAGCAACAAGCCAAAGGCAAGCGGGAACACATAGTTATTAACCAAATCCCATACCAGGTTAACAAAGCAAAACTGGTGGAAAAGATCGCCCAACTTGCCCGTGATAAAAAGATTGAAGGGATCCATGCTGTGCGGGATGAATCCGACCGGGATGGAATGAGAATCGTAGTAGAACTGAAGAAAGAGGGAATCGCCCAGGTAATCCTCAACCACCTCTATAAACACACGGCCATGGAGGGTTCTTTTGGGACAATCCTTCTCGCCATAGTCAATAACAGACCGGAACTCCTCAACCTCAAAGAGGTCCTGGCCCACTTCCTCCAGCACAGAAAAACCGTAATCATCAGGCGCACCACATATGATCTTAAGAAGGCCGAAGAGCGCGCCCATATACTCGAGGGCCTTAAGATCGCTCTTGACAACCTGGACAAGGTGGTGGCCCTGATTCGGGGATCGAGCACACCTGCGGAGGCCAAATCAGGACTTATTGAGCATTTCGGACTCACGACCATTCAGGCCCAGGCAATTCTCGACATGAAACTTCAGCGCCTGACCGGCCTTGAGCGGAAAAAGATCCTGGAAGATTATCAGCAACTCCTGAACAACATCGAAAGCTATAAAGAAATCCTGGCAAGTGATGCCCTGGTCCTAGAAATTATTGAAAAAGAGCTCAGAGTCCTTAAGGATGAATACGCTATTCCCAGGCGCACTGAGTTAATAGGAGACCCTGAAGAGATCAATATCGAAGATCTAATAGTTGAAGAGGACATGGTGGTAACATTATCACACACTGGCTATATCAAACGTAACCCTCTGAGCCTGTATCACAGCCAGAGACGCGGCGGGAAGGGTATCACCGGACTATCCAAAAAGCAGGAAGATTTTGTTGCTGATCTATTTGTGGCCTCCACTCATGATTATTTCCTCTGCTTCAGCAATCTGGGAAGGCTTTACTGGCTGAAGGTCTATGAGATTCCACAGGCATCCAGGATGAGCCGCGGCAAAGCCCTGGTAAATCTTTTGCCGATTGACAGGGAGGCCAATGAGCATATTGCCGCTGTCGTGCCGGTACGTACCTTTGAACCGGATCGTTTTGTGATTATGGCAACAAAGAACGGAGTGGTCAAAAAGACCTCTCTTGAAGCATTTTCAAGGCCCAGGCCGACAGGTATAATTGCGGCCACGGTACGCGAAAGCGACGAAATCATAGCAGCCGCCATTACTGATGGTCAGGCTGATATATTTCTTGGCACCAGGCACGGACACAGTATTCGCTTTCCGGAAAACAATGTAAGATCCATGGGTCGCACAGCGGCAGGTGTGCGGGGCATTAAACTCGCAAAAGGGGACCGCGTGGTCGCAATGGTGGTAATCTCAGAAGCCCAGAACACACTGTTTACGGTCACTGAGAACGGATACGGAAAGCGGACTCAGGTGAGCGAGTACCGTGTGCAGTCAAGGGGTGGAAGGGGCGTAATCAATATCAAGACCACAGAAAAGGTGGGCCATGTAGTAGGTGTAATCCTTGTAAATGGCCATGACGAGGTCATGCTGATTGGTGCCGGCGGGAATATCATCCGAATAGGCGTTCAGGACATACGTACAATCGGCCGATCTACCCAGGGCGTGCGCCTGATACGGATTCGGGAAGGAGACCACCTGGCAGCAGTGGCAAAGCTGGCTGAACAGGACGAGGAATGAAACGGGTAGGAGTATTGGGGGCCGGGAGCTGGGGAACTGCTCTTGCCGTACTTCTGGCCAACAAAGGAATTAAAACAGTACTCTGGGCCAGGAACCAGGAACTTGCGAGACAAATCCGCAAGAGCCGTGAAAATAAATCATACCTCCCAGGCATAGAATTGCCCGCAGCACTGGAAATCACCTCAGATATTTCAAAAGCCGTCACAGATAAAGAGGTCATTCTCTTTGTAGTGCCCTCACATGGTCTCAGAGAGGTCGCCAAACAGGTCTCGATGGCCCTTGACGATCTTTCACAATCACCAAATCACCAAATCACCAAATCACCAAATCTTCCTTATGCCCTGGTCTCTGCCAGCAAGGGGATAGAAAACAGGACATTGCTCACCATGACGGAGATCATGGAGGAAGTGCTTCCCTCAAGGCTATCCGGCAGGTTAGCTGCCCTTTCCGGCCCAAGTTTTGCTCAGGAAGTGGCATCTTCCATCCCGACTGCTGTCACAATAGCAGCTTCAGAACATAAACTGTGTACCGGTCTCCAGGACCTTTTTACTACTGAGACCTTCAGGGTTTATACCAGCTTGGATCTTATGGGTGTTCAACTGGGCGGGGCTTTAAAAAACGTCATAGCTATCGCCTCCGGCATATCAGACGGTATGGGATTTGGGACCAATACAAGAGCGGCCCTGATTACCAGGGGCCTTGCAGAGATGTCGCGCCTGGGTATGAGGTTGGGTGCAAATCCTCTGACCTTTGCAGGGCTTGCCGGTCTTGGAGATCTTGTGCTTACCTGTACCGGAGACCTGAGCCGAAATCGCCAGGTTGGCCTGAAGCTGGGTCAGGGCCTGTCCATTAAGACCATACTGAAGGAAATGAGCATGGTGGCAGAAGGTATCAAGACTACAAACTCAGTCTATGCCATGGCTGAGAAGTACAAGGTCGAGATGCCCATTACGAATCAGGTCTACAGGGTGCTGTACCAAGGCCTTGACCCTAAAGATGCTGTTAACGAGTTGCTCACGCGACCCCCACGTCAGGAACTTGGGGATATTCTGGCCTGAAGCCCGTGGGAGAAAAGCGCGCATACCGTTCTTTTATAGCCGGAAACGGCCTGACCGGCTTTCAAGTCCGCCACCAGGAAACAGACCTTCACATACAGGCTGACCGCAATCTTGAAAATGAGGTCTCAACATGGGTCATAGAGGTCCGGCTCTCTATTGAGGATTATGCCCGCAGCCACCCTGGTTTTCTCGAAAGCTATATCCCCTTACCTGACGACCCTTTTGCCCCTTCCATAGTCAGGGATATGTTAGAAAGTTCCGCCACCGCTGGTGTCGGCCCAATGGCCGCAGTGGCCGGAGCTATTGCCCAGCATATAGGCAAGAGGTGTGCGGAGCTTACTTCAGGTGAGGTTATAGTGGAAAATGGTGGAGACATATTCCTCAGGGTCCTTGAGCCAATTACTTCAGCCATTTGGGCAGGCACTTCACCACTTAGCGGACGAGTCGGCATTGCCGTTGCTCCCGGCCGGATGCCTTTGGGAATATGCACCTCATCGGGTACAGTGGGTCATTCAAGGAGTCTTGGAAAGGCAGATGCAGTGACTATAGTCTCTCAATCCGTATCTTTGGCAGATGCAACTGCAACATCTATAGGGAATATGGTAAGAACAGAAAGAGATATAGACCCGGGCCTCAATGCCTTACAAGAAATTTCCGGAATCCTGGGAGGAGTGATTATAAAGGGAACAAAACTTGGGATCTGGGGACAGATAGAACTTGTTCCGTTAAATCTGTAACCTAAGTGGAGCGATTAGCTGTCTTGTCAGGGCGACCAGACCGACTTGTCAGGGCGACTAGACCGATAATCATTAAACTAATAGCTAACCGCTAAAGGCTAATCGCTCAATTCAAAGGAGTTAGAAAAATGATGGAGATAATCGTGCTTGGTTCCGGAACGGGTGTCCCTTCCATAAGGAGGGCCGGTCCTGCTACCTGCTTGAAGGTGGAAGGACAGACCCTGCTCATAGACAGTGCTGCAGGGACCTTAAGACAACTGGTTAAGGCGGGCATATCCTATAATACACTTGATATCTTGCTCTATACACACTTCCACCCGGACCACATAGGGGAGCTCGCACCCTTTATCTTTGCCACAAGGTATCCACCCGGATACAAGAGGAATTCTCCTGTGATGGTCCTGGCTGCTGAAGGGCTTAAGCAGTTTTATCAGTCCCTGATACAGGCATTCGGACATTGGGTGGAACCTGAGCCCGGAAAATTCATCTTCGAAGAGATACCACCGGAGATGAAAGCAGCAATGCAGTTTCCTCCCCTTACAATACGAAGCGCGCCCACCAAACATACTCCTCAGAGCCTGGCCTATCGAATCGAGACATCGGATGGAAGATCAGTGGTATTTTCAGGAGATACGGATTTCTGTGATGAACTGATAGAGCTTGCTCAGGGCACTGACCTTCTGGTTTTAGAGTGCGCAGCCCCTGAAGGCTACAAGATCTCAGGACACCTGACTCCTTCTGAAGCAGGCAAAATCGCCCAGGATGCCAGAGTTAAGCGATTGCTCCTTAACCATTTTTATCCAAATTGCGATGAGCATGACCTGATCACACCCTGCAGCAAGGTATACAAGGGTCCCATAATACTGGCAGAAGATTTTATGCGCCTGGTTTTTTGAACCAGCAGGAAGTGTGAGCGGTTACGGACAATGCCCGGCTTTAGTTTATACTCAAACGAATTATCTATTGAAGAAAAGATCGCTCTATCCGAATATTTATGGAAAAAATATGGAAAAGATCTATCAGCAGATAGCGAAATTGACAGGCTCCTTGGACTTTACAGAAAAGAGATCTCAAGGAGCTATGAACTAATGGAGAAATTCGGTGTAGTTACTGAATGTGCCATTTGCGCGACCCGGGTCCCGGGTGGCGGCTGTTGCGGGTCTGGTATTGAAGACTGGTATGACGAGTTTGTGTTGCTACTCAATTTGCTTCTGGGAAGAAAGATACCCACTGAACGTCTTGGAAAAAAAGACTGTCTGTTTCTCGGCCCCACGGGCTGTCAGCTCTTTGCACGGCACCATTTTTGTATCAATTACCTATGCTCACGGATTACTGACCTGCTGAGTCCGGCAGAACTTACAGATCTGAGAGCCCAGTCGGGTAAAGAGCTCTTCCTGTGTTGGCAACTGGAGCGGATTTTGAGAACAAGGGTTAAGAATTCAACATTCAACATATAGATAATAAGGACAGATATGACCGTTCCTCGGATTCTGATTGTATCTCCCACAAAAAGGGAAATGGACTCTTTTCTCCCGCTTGCCCACAGATACAAGTGCCCTCACCTGGTGTGCGGCCTTGGACCGGGTAGCACCTCTTTTGAGCTGACAAAATTTATTGAGAGCAGAGGTGCGCCATATACAGTAATACTGGCTGGTGTGGCAGGGGCATACCGGTGGGCGGATGTAGAGCTTGAGGATGTATGCCTTGCAAGCTCCGAAGCCTACGGTGACATAGGCCGTCAAGGTCCTTCGGGGATCGAGCCGATTTCCCTGGAGGGAGATGAAACGCAGACAGAGTTTGCTCTTGAGCCCGGATGGGGCCAAATCATTAAGTCGGATATTGTGGAAAAGCTTGGCATTCGCTGCGGCCCGATGGTCACTGTCTCCTGCGTTACAGGCACCAGCGAGAGGGCCCGGGACTTGCGTGAACGGTTTAAATCTATCGCGGAAAACATGGAAGGGGCCGCGGCCGCAAAGGTCTGCGATTACTATCAGGTCCCTCTCCTTGAGTTTCGTGGTATAAGCAACTGGGTGGGCGATCTTGACAAAAAAAACTGGAGGTTGAACCAGGCACTGAATGCAACAGCCAAAGTCCTGGAAAAGGTCCTTGGGGTTTTGTTGAATTAATGCTGGCTGTTTGGAAAACTTTATATTTTGCAAATGGCTATAGCTATTGTTGATTATGGGAAATATCGGGAACAACAACAGGATCACCCTGGGGCTTTCTTCCTGCCCTAACGACACCTTTATCTTCTATGCCCTGCTTCACAACAAAGTGCCCTTACAGTATAAGCTATCACCCTTGATGGCGGATGTGGAAGAGCTGAATCAGAGGGTCCTTGCCGGATCTATTGATGTGAGCAAGGTGTCTTTTCATGTACTGGGGCATGTCCTGGATGACTACATGCTCCTCAGGTCAGGTAGCGCCATGGGGCGTGGCTGCGGGCCCTTGCTGCTTGCAAGAGCGCCCTTAGACCCTCAGGGTTTTGAGCAATACAGAATTGCCATACCCGGCGAACATACGACTGCAGCACTTCTTTTGAAGCTCTTCGCTCCAGGAGTTAAAGAGCTGGTGCCTATGAACTTCGCCCTTATCGCCCAGGCGGTTGCCGGGGGAGAGGTGGATGGAGGGATAATCATACATGAGACCAGATTTACTTACCATGACCTTGGTCTAATTTGCATCCAGGATCTTGGGGCCTGGTGGGAAGAAAAGACCGGATTTCCGATTCCCCTGGGCGGAATCATCGCCAGACGTTCCATGGGCATTGAATTGTTGCAGGCAATAGATGCTGCCCTTGGAATGAGTATCAAGTCAGCTTTTGAGAACCCTGAGGCCGTTTGGGATTTTGTAATGGAGCATGCACAGGAGATGTCTTACGAGGTTATGAGAAAACACATAGACCTCTATGTAAACCAATATACCATGGATCTCGGCGAGGAGGGTATAAAGGCAGTGGAATTTCTTTTGGAACAAGGACAAAAAAAGGGGGCATTTTCCTTTAGGCCCGGCATGGACTTACAAAAGGCACTGGAAGGCCCATGTCCATGAGCACATAGACGTGGGATTAATAAAAAAGAATTATCACGAAAACACGAAAGATTGAAAACACGAAAGGGAAGTCTGTGGACCCTTTTTGAATAAAGAAGTGTGAACGGTTACCATTAAACAAATGATTATTTGTCTGGAGGACATCAAATATGGAGGTTGATACAACGGCGAACGTATGGACCATGATGATCGGGGCAGGACCTGTGGTCAAAATGGTTCTCATAATGCTATCGGTCTTTTCAATCCTTTGCTGGACCGTAATACTGGTAAAGATCAAGCGATTTCGTCAGGCAAGACTTGGGAATGAGGATTTTGAAAGGCTCTTTTGGGAAAGTCCCAGCCTCACTCAGGCATACAGCCACGCAAGGGTAATGCCGGAGACCCCTATGGCAGGAGTATTTCTTGAAGGATATAAAGAGTTGAAGCGTCTTCAGAAATGTCCTAAACCCAGGGACACGGCTATTGGCCTGAGGGTGTGGCTTGAGACCCTGGAAAGAAGCCTTAACAAGGGTATTCAGGAGGAGTTGGCAGCTATGGAACGTACACTTCCCTTTCTGGCAACTACTGGAAATGCCGCCCCATTTATCGGCCTCTTTGGCACTGTGTGGGGAATCATGAGAAGTTTTCACAGTATTGGACTCAAGGGCTCGGCAAGTCTTGCTACAGTAGCCCCAGGTATCTCAGAGGCCCTGGTTGCTACAGCCGCAGGCCTTGCAGCCGCGATACCCGCAGTTATTGCATTTAATGGTTTTATGAGCTGGATGGGCAGACTGGAGATTCAACTCCAGGGATTTTCAAATGATTTTTTGAATACTGTGGAAAGGCAACTCCTTCATGGCAAGGGGACTTCTCAGGAACCATAAGAGAGGACTAAATGGCTAACAATTCAGGACGGGGAAACGGTAAGCGGCGATATATGTCCGAGATAAACGTGACACCCCTGGTAGACGTGGTCATAGTGCTGTTAATCATCTTCATGGTCGCGGCGCCAATGATGACCAAAGGACTGGACGTCAAGCTCCCAAAGACCACGGCCAAGTCCCTTCCCCAAAAAAAGAAAAACATAGTTATCACGGTTAATGATAAGGGGAAAATCTATTTCAACAAAGTCGCTGTGGACGAAGAAGTTTTAAAACGGCGCCTTGCCGAGATGAAGCACGAGGGGCGGGCCCAACAGGTCCTTCTCAAAGCAGACAGGGCCGTTGCTTATGGGACGGTTGCCAGAGTGATGGCCACAATTCGTGAGGCGGGCATAGAGGATCTGGGCCTGGTGACAGAGCCCCTGGAGCCTTCTAAAACGAAACATAAACGTAACTACTCAGGTAGATAGACTGAAGGTAGAAGGATAGTAGGGACAAATCATGTGTGATCACACAAAACTGCGGGCATTTGAGTTGGCTGACGAAATCGCAGTATTAGTTTAGAGGATTCATCTCTGTTCGATCGTTGCGAAATGCTTGAAATCCTTCAGCCTTCAACCTTCAACCTGAATAGTTACACATAAACGATCTGAGTCAAAGAAGAATGTCAAAAAGGATAGCAGGGCCGGTTAACGAGAATTGGAAGTCTGCGTTCATAGGGGCCATTGGGATACACCTTGCGCTGGCTGTACTCTCTATAGTTGCGCCCAATTTATGGGAAAAATCTCGACCAATGCCCCCGGTATATACTGTAAAACTCTTTGAGACAGTTGACCTGCCTTCGCCAAAGGCTGCTAAACCAAAACCAACTATCAAAAAAGTCAAAAAAAAAGAAGCAAAAGTAGCGCCTTTGCCGACAAAATCAAAGCCAAAGCCGAAAAAGGCAGTGTCTCTTCGCCCCAAAAAGCCTAAGCCAAAGACCACTAAGAAGCCTAAGCCAAAACCGGTTGCCACCAAGGATACAGAGAAACTCAGTAAGCGTTTAAAGGATCTTGAGGAACGTGTAAAGGAAAAAGAGTCAGAAGCCGTTATCAAGAATAGATTGAGCGCTATAAAATCCAGCGTTGAGGACAGGACAAAAAGAACCGCGATAGCGGCTGCTGGAACAGGGGCAGGGAGCGGACAGCAGAATGAAGTGCTCAGGCTCTATTGTACCGAGATTTGGGCCAAAGTCCGTAACCACTGGGTTCTTCCTGAGCAACTCCTTGACAAGACCGGCCTGACATCCATTGTGGTGGTTCGAATTGCGCAGGACGGAAGGGTACTCAAGGCCGAGCATGAACACAAGTCAGGTCATGCCCTGTTTGACCAGTCGGCCATGAGAGCAGTACAAAAGGCAAGCCCTTTCCCTCCATTGCCTCGGGCCTTGAGACCCGGTCCGCTGGAAATAGGAATCAGATTCAGACCGGGTGAAGTGGGGTTATAGTTATAAATTATGAAAGATAAGAATATTTACAAAAAGACATTGAGTTGGATCTTTTGCCTCGTTTTTCTGATTTTCAGCCCCTCTTTGGTTGAAGCGAGACTCTATATAGATATAACTTCGCCTTATCTGCAAAAGATCCCTATTGCTGTTCCCTACTTAGAGGTTACGCCGAGCACCTTTGAGAATGATCTCCTGGGCCGGAAGATTTCAAAGGTACTTTCAGATGATCTCATCTTTCACGGCTTCTTTTCAGTACTTGATCCAGCCAGCTATGGAGGTAGGCCGGATGTGGACTGGAGTAATTTTCGCCTGGACTATCTGGTCAAGGGTTCCATGGAAAAAAGAGGCGATTCCCTGACAGCCGAACTCAGGCTGTTCGATATGTCAACCGGGGCCATGATACAGGGAAGGCGATATAACGGGAAGGTCAAGGACTACCGCATGATAGCCCATCGCTTCTGTGACCTCATTGTAATGGCAATAACAGGGAAACATGGAGTAAGCCTGTCCAAAATCACCTTTGTGGCCAAAAAAGATGGCCTCAAAGAAGTCCACACGTCAGACTTTGACGGGTTCAACATAAGAAGAGAAACTTTTGATAAGGGCATTACCGTATCTCCACGGTACTCTCCAAACGGGAGATATATTGTCTATACATCATACAGAACCGGAAAGCCATTTCTTTACCTAAAGGACACAAAAACAGGGAAAATATACAGGCTTACCGCATACTCCGGCCTGAACATAGCTCCTGCATGGCATCCTGATAACCAGCGCCTTGCCGTAACCCTGAGCAAGGACGGGAATCCGGACATATATATTGTAGATCTTAAGGGACGGATTAAGACAAGGCTCACCCGAGGTCCTGGGATAAATGTCTCTCCAACGTGGTCGCCGGACGGGAAGTGCCTGGCCTTTGTGTCCGACCGT
>JGI24025J20009_10000632_pt1 | contig 27179 bp, 16 predicted proteins | sample Cruoilmetagenom3_FD_20009 | JGI IMG/M metagenome (IMG submission 20009) | reverse complement strand
CACCGTTGTTTTCGCTGGCCGATCAGCCGCATCTGGCCTGCAAGATAGAGGCGTGCCAGACCAGCGGGTCGTTCAAGATGCGCGGTGCGGTGCGGGTGTTGTTTGATGAGGTCCAGGTGATTGCGGAACCGGGCGGCGTCGCTGGCGGCGACCTAGATTGGTTTCACTCTGAACCGACCGGTATGCGTACCCCTACAAGCTGAAGGTTTCACAGTCCCTGATAGAGATAGGCCTTACGGTTGGCTTTGTGCCGCTCATAGTCAGCCTGCGAGGCCCCCGGCGGCGCTGATCCGGCGCTGTTCAGATCCGGTTGGCACCCAGCAAGCAGGGCGAGTGAAACAGCTAGGACAGTTAATCTGGCACAGATCATCGAAATTCATCCCGTTCGGAAAGGGGCGACTAAGATAAGCAGGGCCGCCGCGCCTGATACTGGTTTCATTGCCGGTCCCGGCCTGGACAGGCTCTATTCAGATCAGGAAAGAGTAAACCAGAGCGGTGGATGATCGGTCAAGTGCGCCGCCCTCTGTGAGATCATTGTGGCGATTGTTAGCGGTAAATATTTGGTGATTGCGTAATATTTCGGATCGGGTCCAGGCGCGCGATGCCGTGATTGAATGACACCATACTGCGCCCGGAAAAGCAGGTGTTATCGACGCGATAAGCGCTGACGCTGGGGGGGGAGGGCCGTTCCGGGGCAGGTCGTTTCAACAGGAATTCGAAATGCGCTAATCCTGCCAAGCCCCTTCAAAATTCGCCGGGATCAGCAGGTTTTTACGGCTTAGATCGGCAACATTGCGTTCGCCGCACAGCGCCATAGTCATGTCCAGCTCTTTGTGGATCACCTCTAGCGCTGTGGTCACGCCTTGTTGCCCCATCGCCCCCAGCCCATAGACAAAGGCGCGGCCGATATGGGTGGCCGTGGCCCCCATCGCCAGCGCCTTGAGCACGTCCTGGCCCGAGCGGATGCCGCTATCCAGATGCACCTCTATATCGCCGCCCACCGCGTCCAGAATCGACGGCAGCATCCGGATAGAGCTAAGCGCGCCATCCAGTTGACGCCCGCCATGGTTGGACACGATGATGGCGTCGGCCCCGGTCTTTTGCGCGGCTTTGGCATCCTCGGCATCCAGAATACCCTTGATGATGAACTTGCCGCCCCACATTTCGCGGAACTTGGCGATTTGCGCCCAGTCCAGTGATTGGTCAAAGGCTTCGGCGGTCCAGGAAGACAGCGACGAGGCGTCTTGGACGCCATGCGCATGGCCGACAATATTACCAAAGAACCGCCGTTTTGTGCCCAGCATCCCCAGGCCCCACTGCACCTTGGTCATCATGTTGGCAATGGATTTGGGTGTCAGTTTGGGCGGGGCGGACAGCCCGTTCTTGATGTCCTTATGGCGCTGCCCCATCAGTTGCAGATCAACAGTGATGACAATGGCCGAACAGCCCGCATCGCGCGCCCTGTCGAACAACCGGCGCATAAAATCCTCGTCTTTCAGGGTGTAGACCTGAAACCAGAACGGTTTTGTCGTGTGTTCGGCGACATCTTCGATGGAACAGATCGACATGGTGGACAGGGTAAAAGGCACGCCAAACGCCTCGGCCGCGCGCGCGGCTTTGATCTCGCCATCGGCGTGCTGCATGCCCGTCAGCCCGACCGGGGCCAAGGCCACTGGCATTGTCACATCCCCGCCGATCATTTTCGCGGCTGTGCTGCGCCCGGTCATATCCACCGCCACCCGTTGGCGCAGGCGGAGCTGGTCGAAATCCGAAGTGTTTTCGCGGAACGTCTGCTCTGTCCAGCTGCCGCTTTCGGCGTAGTCATAGAACATCCGTGGCACCCGGCGCTCATAGATGCGTTTCAGGTCGGCGATATTGGTGATGACAGGCATTTTTGCAGGCTTTCGATCGGGGTCGCTGTAATTGGTAATATCTAGTTACCAATTTCTATCTTGATAGCAGAATCCCGAAAATTGGCAAGCCTTTCCGCCAGAACCAGAGGCCCGAATATGGCTGGCGTACGCAGGGCAACTTTGCCTTTCGTTCGGTTCAAGCCAATGTTCGGGGGACCGTGCAAAATCAACCAGGTAACAGGTGTTCAGGCGGACGGATGAGGGGGCATTTGGGGGTCGCAAAAAGGGCCGCCCGGTTGCCCGGACGGCCCTCTACGAAAGCTTGTGGAGGTGGGTCGGTCAGACCATCACCTGATCAGGTCGGGCGGCGCTGCCGCCTGGGGTTGCCCTAGGGGGCGGCCCTCCGACTTGTTCCGACACCTCGCTCCAATACCTTTCTTGACACTGGATCACCTCCTTTTCGTTTGTTGAACTCAACATAAAGGTGGCACGGTTTGGGTCATTCACCAAATAAATTCGTCAGGCTGTTTGATTTTTTGTGGCCAGCCGCCCGGCAATTAGGCGGAAAGGGATCAGCGCCAGCAGGGCCAGCGACAGTTTCACCAACCAGTCGGCAAAGGCCAGCGAGACCCATAGCGGGGCGACCGGCCCAACGCCCAGCATCGGCAGGGCCTGGTTGGCCCAGGCCACGTCGTTTGCGGGCTCCAGCCAGGACAGGCGCGCCGAAAACGCGATGGAGAAGAACAATATCGTGTCCAGGGATGACCCAATCAGGGTCGAAGCCAGCGGTGCGCGCCACCACGCGCCCTGACGCAGGGCCGAAAACACCCGCACGTCCAGCAATTGCGCTGTCAGAAACGCTATGCCTGAACCCAGCGCGATGCGCAGGGTGACCAGCGGGCCATATTCGCCGCTGATCTGCGTGCCGATCAGCGAGCAGATCGCGCCAACGATGAACCCGGCAAAGACCACTTTGCGCGCGGCCCCGGCGCCATAGACGCGGTTCATCAGGTCGGTGACCAGAAAGGCCAGCGGATAGGTAAAGGCGCCCCAGGTCAGCCATTGGCCGAACAGGAACTGAACAAGGATGTTAGAGGCCACAACAATGGCGGCCATGGCAAGAATGCCGGGAAGATGGGTGCGTGTCATATCATGTGCCCGTTTTAACAAGGTTGCGGCGACTTGTCCTGCCGGTTGGGCAGGCAGGGGGCTGCTAGCCGGTTGCCGGGGCAAACGCAAGTTATTCCGTGACGGCGTATTCCACCAGTTCCGTGCGTTGGAAGAACATGTAATTGTCGTCAGAGATCATCGTGATCCGGGTGCGCCCCTGGGGATCAGCCCAGATAGAGACACCTTCCAGATTGTCATGCGTACCGGTCCGGGTTTTCACCAACAGCTCTTCTTGTTGTGGGCGGCCATCCACAAGGGTCCAGCGGCGCAGGCGGGTGCGGAACCCAAAAATGTTCCAGCTGCGTTCCAGCAGATAGAATCGGCCGCCGGGGCCGAAATCAGCACCTACAGGCAGGAATCCACCCCCGCCATCCAGCGTAAAGGGGATGGACCACGCCCCCTTTTTCAGTACGAAAACTGTGATTTCATCAGCATCATCTGCAATTTCGGGAACCGCGAATAGATACCCGCTCTCATCCATCGCCAAGGCTTCCAGGGCGCGATTATTTTCAAACCTGCGAAAATCACTGGCCCGGGGCAAGGCGGTCGCGGTGGCCGTGGGGGTGTCGTAACGGGCCACCCGGGCCACGCCTTCGAACGAAACAAAGTACTGACCATCTGGCGAGACAACCAAACCTTCGGAATCAAGTGTGGAACCCGTCAGGTATTTCCCGGTGCTGGCCTTTAGGCGCCGTATCGGGCCGGGCTGAATGGCCGCAATTTGATCGTCCTCGTGGCGAACCCGGGCGGACATCAGGTGGCCGCGATCTGTGATCGCAGTCATTTGGCGGCCATCTGCCGACATCTCAATCCCGGACCATCCGCCAAACCACGGCCTGTCCATCTGCCATGTGAAACTGCCCAGATACTGCGCGCGCGCATTGTCTGCGGCGGCAGAGGCCGCGCCGCAGGCAATGACAAGGGCAAAGGTTACTTGGATTGCAGAACAGAAGCGCATTGAGCAGGCAGATCCGCCAGTACGTAATCACGACGTGGTTTGGCTTTGGGGGCGTTGGGATCAACCGGCTTTGGCGGCGGTGGATGCAGGATGTCGTCTACCCATTTCTGCGCGTCCGCACAGCCGTCACCGGGCGGCGGCGGGGCCTGATTGACACAGCCGCGCATGCCCTTGGGGCAGGCCAGCCGCACATGGAAATGATAGTGATGCCCATACCAGGGGCGGATTTTGCGCAACCATTTCCGGTTCCCCTTTTCATCCTTGCACATCTGCACCTTGGCGCCGGGAAACACAAAAATCCGGGCGACGCGCCGGTCTTTGGCCGCCTCTCGCAGAATTTGGTGATGGGCGCGGCTCCAGCTATTGTTGACAAAGGCGCCCTTGTCTCGCCGCATTGAAATCGACGATATGCTTTCCCGCTGCTGGCGCGACAGGTTCAGGCGCGATGTCGGCAGCATCCAGATATCGACATCCAGCCCGATCTGGTGGCTGCGATGACCCGACAACATCGGCCCGCCGCGCGGCTGGCTGATATCGCCGATATACAACCCCTTCCAGCCCGGTTGCTTGGCAGCAAAGGCGCTGAGGTCTTCAATGAAATCAATGATGCCGGGATGTCCCCAGTTGCGGTTGCGCGACAGGCGCATCGCCTGCCAGGTTGGCCCGGTTTCAGGCAATTGCACCGCCCCTGCGACGCAACCTTTGGCATAGCTGCCATAGGCTGCGGCACGTTGCTGTGACCCGGTGGTCTTGGCGCCAAATTGCTGCTTGGCCAGGGGGGCTGCCCCCCCGGTTGTTCCAAGACCCAAGGCAAGGATCAGGCAGCAGGTCAGGCGCGCTAATGTCATTCGGCGTGGTCTCCTTCGGCTTTGACCCAGACTAACAGAAACAGACCAATTGCGAACAGCGCAATCAGTGGTGTGGCGCCAAGTCGCTGACTTCCGCTTATGTCGGTGGTCACGGCGATCAGGGCGGGGGCCAGAAAGGTGGTGGCCTTGCCTGACAGGGCATAAAGACCAAAGGCTTCGGTCATGCGATCGGGATTGCCCTGACGGGTCATCATGTTGCGGCTGGCCGATTGCAGCGCCCCGCCTGCCGCGCCGATCAGGATGCCTGCGACATAGAACAGGTTGTCGGGCAAGGATGACCCCGGCCCAACCGCAAACCCCATCACGGATGTGGGCGACAAGGACACGATCAGGGCGGCTGTGCTCATCAGGACAATACAGCAAATCAGGATGACGGGTTTTGGCCCAAAGGCCCGGTCGGCAAAACCGCCGATCCAGGCAAACAGCGCGCCGCTGATGGCGGCGATGATGCCAAAGACACCGATCTGCATGATCGACCAGTTCAGCACGCCCAGCGCATAGATGCCGCCAAAGGTGTACAGGCCATTCAGCGCGTCCCGATAGAACATCGACGAGGTCAGGTAGGCCAGCAGCGAGGGATGCTTTGGCAGGTCACATATAGTGTGCCACAGCTCTATCATGGCGCTGCCTACTTTCGCGCCGGTTGCTTGTGGCACGTCGCGCACCCACAGGAAAAACGGGATCATGAAAACCGCGTACCAGATGGCCGAGAACGGCCCGACAATGCGGGTATCCGCGCCGCTGGCGGTGTCCAGTCCAAAGGCCGGTGGGATGCCAGCCATCGTCAGGCCATTGCCTCCGGCCTGAAACAGCATCAGCATGATGATCAGCGCCAGAACCCCACCGACATAGCCAAACCCCCAGCCAGAGCCTGATATCCGCCCCAATTCCTCCTTTGGGCCCAATGTCGGCAGGTAGGAATTGGTGAAGATGGTGGCAAATTCCATGCCGATAAAGCCGATGCCGAAAAACAGCAGAACCTGCACCGCTGAAAAGCTGTCGGGTGCCGACCACCAGGTGCCGAAGGCGCCAACCACATAGGCCAGCGAGAAAACCCAAACCCACGGCATGCGCTTGCCTGACCCATCGGCAATTGCCCCAAGGATCGGGGCGAGTATGGCGATGGTCAGACCGGTCACAGTCAGCCCATAGCCCCACAGCGCCTGGGCCTGCGCCTTGGCGGCGGTTTCGGCCATGCCACTGGCCATAAACCTGGCGGCGGCGGTCTGGGCAAAATAGGGCCCAAAGATGAAGGTTAGCATCAATGTGTTATAGGGCTGACTTGCCCAGTCAAAAAAGTACCATCCCCAGATACGCCTGCGCGCCGAAATTTCTGCCATGCCCCGTCCCCAATATTGTTGGCGCGATAAGATAGGGCTTTGACCTGTCATTCAAGCGTGTCTTGCATCGGCAACCAGGGCTTTTGGCGTCTGCCACATATCAGCTGGCGATTCGGTTGCGTCTCTTGAGCCGCTCGCACCTGCGGACGGGGAGGCAAAAGCGCAGGATGCTGCCTGGTATGGTCAATACCAATCTAGCGGCACCCTTGCCCTTTGGCGCGGCGCCGCTTAGGTGATAGGCGATCTGAAAGAGGAAGTTCGATGCAGTCTTTGTTCCAAATCCTGATGCTGGTTCTGGATGTCGTGTGGTTCTTTATCATTGCGCATGTGATTATGAGTTGGCTGATCAATTTTCAGGTTCTGAACCTGCACCAGCAGTTTGTGGCGCAGATCTGGTATGGTTTGAACCGCATATTAGAGCCGATCTATGGCCCCATCCGGCGATTGTTGCCGCCGATGCAAGGGATTGATCTGGCGCCGCTGGCTGTGTTGCTGGGTGTGTTTGCGCTGCGCATCATTCTGGTGAACAATGCGGCTGCTTTCTACTGATAGTAGCGCCTGTGGCTGCGGTTGGGATTTGAGTATTTATCAACAAGAAAAAGCATGGGTCGTGGCTCTTGTTCGCGGAATCTTAGTATGTGAATGTGCTGTTTTAAGAGCAGACAGATAAAAATTAAGACAAAGGCCCCATTGCCCATGCCCGGCGCTGCCCCGCTTTTGCGTGATATTTTTGGATTCGACGCGTTCCGCCCCGGTCAGGAAGAGATTGTTGAGGCGGTGGCCGCCGGAGAGCACGTGTTGGCAATTATGCCGACAGGTGGCGGTAAATCGCTTTGTTTTCAGTTGCCTGCGCTGATGCGAGACGGGGTGACTGTGGTGATTTCGCCGCTGATTGCCCTGATGCGCGATCAGGTGCGCGCCCTGCAAGAGGTTGGGGTATGCGCGGGGGCGCTGACCTCGGGCAATACGCCGGAAGAAACTGATGCTGTTTGGCAGGCGTTGGAAGAGGGGCGGCTGAAGCTGCTTTATATAGCGCCCGAGCGGTTGGCAGCTGGGTCGTCGATGAGCATGTTGCGGCGGATCGGGGTCAGTATGATCGCGGTGGACGAGGCGCATTGTGTCAGCCAGTGGGGCCATGATTTCCGTCCGGATTACCTGCGCATCGGCGAATTACGCCGCGCGTTGGACGTGCCGCTGGCGGCGTTTACCGCAACGGCAGATGCGGAAACCCGTGAAGAGATTGTGCAAAAGCTGTTTGATGGCGTGCCGCCACGCAGTTTTCTGCATGGGTTCGACCGGCCCAACATCCATCTGGCCTTTGCCGCCAAGGATAGCCCGCGCACCCAGATCTTGCAGTTTGCCGCTGCCCGCAAGGGGCGGTCTGGCATTGTCTATTGTGGCACCCGCGCCAAGACCGAAACTCTGGCCAAGGCGCTGCGCGACGAAGGCCATGCAGCCTGTCATTACCACGGCGGGATGGACGCCGAGGACCGGCGTATCGTCGAGGCGCGGTTTGCCCGCGAGGATGGATTGATTGTGGTGGCCACCGTGGCGTTTGGCATGGGGATCGACAAGCCGGATATCCGCTGGGTGGCGCATGCTGATCTGCCCAAAAGCATCGAGTCCTATTATCAGGAAATCGGCCGTTCTGGCCGCGATGGCGCCCCTGCCGAAACCATGACGCTGTTTGGGCCTGACGATATTCGCCTGCGGCGCAGCCAGATCGACGAGGGGCTGGCCCCGCCAGAGCGGCGCGCTGCGGACCATGCAAGACTGAATTCCCTTCTGGGATTGGCCGAGGCGCTGGTGTGTCGGCGTCAGACCTTGCTGGGGTATTTCGGCGAGGCGACGGAACCCTGCGGCCATTGCGATCTGTGCGACACGCCTGCCGATGTGTTTGACGGCACGGTGGCGGTGCGCAAGGCGCTGTCGGCGATGTTGCGCACCGAGGAATGGTTTGGCGCTGGGCATCTGATTGATATCCTGACCGGTGCCCAGACAGATAAAATCCGCGCTCGGCGCCATGACCAGCTGCCGACGTACGGCGTTGGCACGGAATATGACAAGCGGCAATGGCAGGCGGTGTTCAGGCAGATGATGGGGCATGATCTGGTGCGGCCTGATCCTGAGCGCCACGGCGCGTTACGGATGACCGAGGCCGCCTTGCCTATTCTGCGCGGTGAGGCGGGTATTGAGCTGCGGCGCGACACCATTCGCAAGGCGGCGCGGCGGCCTGCGGTCAAGGCGCTGGTGTCGGACGAGGATGCGCCGTTGCTGTCGGCGCTAAAGGCACAGCGGCGGGCGTTAGCTGAGGCTGCGCGGGTGCCTGCCTATATCATTTTCACGGATCGCACGCTGATCGAGATGGCCGAAACCCGGCCGGACAGCATGGATGCAATGGTGCGGATTGGCGGCGTGGGTGCGAAAAAGCTGGAACGCTATGGCGCAAAGTTTCTTGAGGTGATCACCGGCGCGACCGAGGAATTGCACCCGGCACGGCGCAAGCTGGCCGGGCGCGCGGCGGGGACATTGTACGATCAGTTGCTGCAGGTTCAGGCTGATCTGGCGCGCGGTGCTGATGGTGTTGAAAAACCGCTAAGCTGTTCGGCGTCGCTGCTGGCCAAAGTGGCGCAGTTGCGCCCGGATGATTCCCACGGGTTAGAACGGCTTTTGGGGGAACGGCGGGCCGAACGATTTGGCGCGGCGTTTCTGGACGTTCTGCGCGCGACGGGCTAGATCAGGCGAAATGTCCAACAAGGGAGAATGACATGCTAGTGGTGATTTCTCCGGCCAAACGGTTGGACTGGACGGCGCGCGACGTGGCGATGACGGAACCGGCATTTCCGCAAGATGCGGCCCGGCTGGTCAAAACCGCGCGCAATCTGACACTGGGCGATTTGCAAAAGCTGATGCATATCAGCCCGGATCTGGCGCGGCTGAACCGCGACCGGTTTCGGGATTTTGTCGATACCCCATCGGCGGATGTGACCCGACCGGCGGCGCTGGCGTTTGCCGGGGATACTTATCTGGGGCTTGAGGCGGCATCGCTGGACGCTGATGAATTGGCCTGGGCGCAGGGTCATTTGCGTATTTTATCTGGTCTTTACGGGTTGTTACGCCCTTTGGACGCGATTCAACCCTATCGTTTGGAAATGGGCAGCCGATTGAAAACTCGGCGCGGGGAGGGGCTTTATGAGTATTGGCGCGATCAATTGTCCAAGGCGCTGAATGCCCAGGCAGAGGATGTTGGCACCGACATTCTGGTGAATTGCGCCAGTCAGGAATATTTTGGGGCGATTGCGCCTGCGGCCCTGAAACTGCGGGTGATCACCCCGGTGTTTATGGAAGACAAAGGCGGCACACCTAAGATTGTCAGCTTTTTTGCCAAACGGGCACGCGGCGCGATGGCGCGCTTTGTTGTGCAGAACCGGCTGACAGAGCCAGCGGCGCTGGCCGAGTTTGACAGCGGCGGATATGTCTACCGGTCAGACTTGTCAGAGCCGGACAGGCCGCTGTTTCTGCGCCCGTATTCCGCCTGATCGTCCAGCATCGACGCATCATAGACGGCCAATTCTACCATGTTGCCCTCGGGGTCTCGGGTGAAAATACCGCGCCAGCCGATCCAAACCGATCACATCCTCGTAGAACGTGACCATCGCGGCCATATCCGTACAGCGAATGGCTACTTATCCTAATCCACGGGGATGGAACCCTTTTGGCTTTGTCATCGGGTCAGATTAGAGTGCTTTGCGGAAAACCCAAGCCGCTTTTGCCTGATCTTGCGCGATCATCAGGGGGCGGCAGCGTGTAAAGGTTTCACATCCTCNGGGCAATGTTGGGCTATCCGGTCATGGATTAGCGCCTTGCGCAACGGTTTGGTCATATAGTGATCCAGGCCCGCGGCCAGAATGCCATCCGCATCGCCGTCCATGGCATGGGCGGTCAGGGCAACAATGGGGATATGTCCGCCGCTTTCAGATTCTAGCTTGCGAATTTCGCCGGTGGCTTCCTTGCCATCCATCTTGGGCATCGAAATATCCATAAAAATCAAGTCAGGTTGAAACTCCTGAAAGGCCTCAACCGCCTCAAGCCCATTATTGGCAAAGCGGATATCGACCGGCAGATCCTTGACCATCTTGCGAAACACCAATTGGTTGGTCTTGTTATCCTCGGCGGCAAGGATACGCATCAGGCGCGGGGCGGCGGATGCGTCCAGGTCATCCGCAGGCAGGGGCGCATCCGGTTGCGTTTGATCCGGGGAGGTTTGGGGGGATGGCGACAGGTCGGGTCTGGTTTCCGGATCAGCCGTTTCCGGTTCCTTGGGCAGCGCGATATGCAATCTTGCCTTGGGGGCGGCCCTGCCCGACGCTGAAGGCACTTCCGGTATGGCTGGTGTTTCGGACGGCGTCAGCGGGTGTATTTCGGACAGGCGGGAAAACAGATCGTTGCGCGAAATCGGTTTTTGCACGATGCCCTGAAGATGCGGGAAAGCGGGATCATTCTGGGCATGGCTGGGATTTGCGCTTAGCAACAGGAACGGCACAGTCAACCAACCCGCCTGACGTAAGTTTGCCGCCAATTCCAACCCGTCCATACCTGGCATGTTGTGATTGCTGATCACCAGATCGACGGTGTCGTCCATGACCAACAGGGCCTCGGCCCCTGACGCGCAACTGGTGACGCGCACGCCCAGTTGTTCCATCTGTTTTTGGAGGATCGTCCGGTTAACGGTCTGGTCATCCACCACCAATGCATGGCGCAACGTGTCGGGCAGGTGGGGCGGTGTCAGGGCTGGCCCGTCGGCTCTGGGCAACGTGACACGAAAGCCAAAGCAGGATCCTTTGCCTTCTTCACTTTCCACCCAAACGGACCCGCCCATCAGCTCGATCAACCGTTTAGATATCGCCAGCCCCAGCCCCGTACCTTCGAATTCGCGGTTCCGGTCATCTTCGACCTGGTTGAACTCACCAAAGATATGATCGACCTTGTCCGCCGGAATGCCGATGCCAGTGTCCTGGATGGCAATATGAACGGTGCTGTCATTTTCTGTCGGGCCGGGCACCCCGGTGACCAGAATCAACACATGGCCAACTTTGGTGAATTTGATCGCATTGCCGATCAGATTGGTCAGAACCTGCCGGACCCGCCCCGGATCGCCGACAAACCGCGTTGGCAGGAACAGGTCGAAATCAATCGACATCGTCAGGCCCTTGTCGCGTGCATTGGGCTGCAACAGCATTACCACTTCGTGGATGCACCGCTCCAGATCAAATTCTTCGGGATGCAGAACCAGCTTTTCCGCTTCGATCTTTGAGTAATCCAGCACGTCGTTGATGATGACCAACAACGCCTCGCCGGAATTCTTGATCGTATTGGCGTAAAGACGCTGTTCTTCGTCCAGCACGGTGTCGGCCAGTAGTTCGGCCATGCCGACAACCCCGTTCATCGGGGTGCGGATTTCATGGCTCATATTCGCCAGAAAGGACGATTTGGCCCGGTTTGCTGCCTCGGCCCGTTGCCTTTCGGCCTTTAGCTGTTCTTCGTATTGCACGGTTGCGGTGATGTTCAGCGCCAGGCTGACAACGTCACAGGCATCGCTGCGCTGATCGATCAGCTTGATGTACTGATCATTCCAGGTGCGAAACACCACAGGTTCCGGGGTGGGGACCATCCAGCGTTCGGCCATCATCGCGCGCCAGTCATCCGGACACAGATCTTCGGTGTTAACCAGCCCTTCATCGGTCATCATTTGCAGGATACGCATATAGCTGACACCAGGCGCCGCTTCCTCCAGCCCGTCGAAAAAGCTGATATAGGCGGTGTTGGCGCCAATCAACGTGCTGTCCGCGTCGAAAAAGGCAAACCCGTCCTGAATGGTCTGGATCGAATGCCACAGGCGGCGTTCGGCGATTTCGACCTTTTCGTGGGCAACGGTCAGGTCGGATTTGACCTTTTCGTTTTCGTCGCGGACGGTGGCCACCTCAGCCTGGGTTTCGCCGATCCGTTTTGTCAGGGCCAGTGCATGGCGGCCCAGCTTGCGGTTGGCGGCAGACAGTTCTGCCTGTTTTAGTTCCAACAATCGCTCGGCGGCCAGACGAGCGCGCCGTTCTTCGGACAATTTGTTGGCAAGGCTCATGCCTGCGGCTCCGCAGCTGGCCCTGGCGGGCGGGTTTATGGCCTTCAACATCAGCCAACTTGGTGAAGAAGTGTTTAAGACCAGTCAGATCACGGAAATCGTTGCCAGCAGCATCGACCCCATGCGATCCTGCCCTTGGTTATCAGGAGGAACGGTATGCAACGGTTTGTACAAACGGCAATTATCTGGGGGTTGGTCATTTTGGCAATGGCTTTGCCTGCGACGGCCCAAAACGCGACCCCCGATGCGGTTCCTGCCTTTCGTTATGTCGTCAGCCGCGACATGGATTTTTACGGATCTGATCTGGATGCGCTGTTTGATACTGACATGCAAAGCTGTGTGCGAGCCTGTTCGGGCAATCAGCAATGCGCTGGTTTCACCTTTAATACCCGGTCCAACGCCTGTTTCCCCAAAAGCCGGGTTAGCGACCGCACTGCCTTTGAAGGCGCTGTTTCCGCTGAAAAAATTTCGACTAACGCGGTGTTGTTGCAACAGGCAGATCAACGTGCCGCCCAGCTTGGGTTTTTACAGGACAGCGACCTGAGCCGCGCCTTTGGTCTGGCCCGGGATCTTGGCTTGCGCCATCGTGCGGGCGGGTTCGATCTGGAAAGCGTGCTGGATGCGGCGCGGGGCCGGGCCGCTGCGGGTGATTCGGTGCAGGCAATGGGCTGGACCGGGGCGGCGGTGTCGCTGACGGACCGGGGTGATTTATGGGCCGAATATGCGCGCCTGCTGCTGGCCATCAAGACCGACAACAATGACCGGCGCTCGGCTTACCAACGCCGTGCGATGGGGGCCGCGATCAACGCCTATCTGCGTAGCGATTCGGCCCCGGCACAGGCCTCGGCCCTGTTGGTTCTGTCGCAGGCACTGGACCGCACCGGGCGCGGGCGCGATATGATCCCGGCGTTGCGGCTGGCCAATTCGCTGCAACTGCGCGACGATATAGCGGTGGCGCTGGATAAGGCCGTGACCAAGTACGGTTTTCGTATCATTGACAGCTCGGTTGAAAGCGATTCCGCTGCCCCGCGCATCTGCGCCGAATTTTCTGAACCTCTGGTCAAAGTCGGCGTCGATTACGAACCTTTCGTGCGTCTGCCTGACGCGTCGATGGTGGTGCAGGCGCAGGGGCGTCAGCTATGTGTTGACGGGGTCGAACATGGAAGCCGCTATCGGCTGACCTTCCGTGCCGGGTTGCCTGCGGCCAGTGGCGAGACGCTGTATCGCGATGTGGACATGACGCATTACGTGCGCGACCGCAGCCCCAGCGTGCGGTTTCCAGGCCGGTCCTATGTGCTGCCGAAATCGGCGGATGCGGCCCTGCCGGTGGAAACTGTCAACCTGACAACGCTGGATCTGCGGCTGCGCCGGGTCAGCGACCGCAACCTGTTGCGCGCGGTGCAGGACGGTTATTTCGGGCGGCCCCTGTCGCAATGGCAGGACGAAAATTTTACCACCGAGATCGCCGAAGAAATCTGGACCGGCACGGCCGAGGTTGGGCGCGAATTGAACCGGGATATGACCACCCGCCTGCCTTTGGGCGTGGCGATTGCCGGGCAACCGGCAGGTATCTATGCGCTTAGTGCGCGGGTGCCGGGGGCCGACCCCTATGATGATCCCGGCGCGACCCAGTGGTTTGTGTTGTCCGATCTGGGGATCAGCACGATGTCGGGCACGGATGGGCTGCATGTGACGGTGCGCGGCTTGTCGGATGCCGCCCCGCGAGGCGGAATCGACGTGACGCTGGTGTCAAAGGCCAACGCGGTTCTGGCGCGTGCCGTGACTGGTGATGATGGCTATGCGCGGTTTGACCCTGGCCTGACCCGGGGCACTGGCGGTGCCGCCCCGGCGCTGATCCTGGCGCAACAGGGCGAGGATGATATCGGGTTCCTGTCGCTAAGTGATCCGGCCTTCGATCTGTCAGACCGTGGCGTCGAAGGCCGCGCGCCTGCCGGGCCGGTGGATGTGTTCCTGACCACCGATCGCGGTGCTTACCGCGCGGGCGAGGTCATTCACGCCACCGCCCTGTCGCGCGACGGCGCGGCGCAGGCGATCGACGGCTTGCCGCTGACAGCCATCCTAAGCCGCCCCGACGGGGTGGAATACCGGCGCAGCCTGTCCGATGGCGGGCAGGCCGGGGGGCATGTGTTTGCCCTGGCCGTCGGCCCCAGCGCGCCGCGCGGCACCTGGCGACTAGATATCAAATCCGATCCCAAAGGCGCGGCACTGGCCAGCCAGACGCTGTTGGTCGAGGATTTCCTGCCCGAACGCATCGACTTTGACCTGATCCTGCCGGACGCACCGCTGCGCGTTGGCGACAGCCCGCCGCTGACCATTGAGGCGCGGTATTTATTTGGCGCCCCGGGGGCGGATTTGAAGATTGACGGGCAAGTGACATTGCGCGCCGCAACCACCGTGGCCAATTGGCCGGGCTATCGGTTTGGGCGGTATGATGCGGGCGGATCGTCGCAAAGCAGCTATTTCGGCGGCCAGCGCACTGATGCGCGCGGACAGGCCACCGTGGCGCTGGAGCTGCCGACATCCGACGTGACCGGCCAACCGCTAGAGGCGACAATTACGGCCCGCCTGGCCGATGGTTCTGGCCGCCCGGTCGAACGCCGCCTGACCGCCCCGGTGCGCCCTGCAGGGCCGGTGATTGGGATCAAACCACTGTTTGACGACGTGGTTGGCGAAGGGGGCGAAGCGGCGTTCGAAGTGATCGGCCTTGGCCCTGACCTGACGGCCCAGCCGATGCAGGTGAAATGGACGCTGAACCGGGTCAAAACCCGCTATCAGTGGTATCAGTATTACGGCAACTGGAACTGGGAGCCGACAACTCGGCGCACCCGCATCGCCACGGGCGAGGCCGACCTGACCGGTGGGCCGCTGACCCTGTCGCAGCCGGTTGACTGGGGGCAGTATGAATTGGTGGTGGAACGGCTGGGCGGCGATTACACCTCAGCGGCGCTGGATTTCTATGCCGGTGGTATGCCTCGGGCGATACCTCGTCGACACCGGACACGCTGGACCTGTCACTGGACAAACCGCTGTACCAACCGGGCGACACGGCGCAATTGCGGATCGTGCCGCGCGCGGCGGGCACCGCATTGATAACCGTGATGTCGAACCACCTGATCGAACGGCGCGCCGTCGAGGTGGAGGCAGGGGAAACGGTGATTCCGCTGGACGTGACCGGCGATTGGGGCACCGGTGCCTATGTCTCCGCCACGGTGATCCGGCGAATGGATGTGGCTGCGGGTCAAAACCCGGCCCGCGCGCTTGGGCTGGCCCATGCGGCGGTGGCGCCGGTCGGCAAGGAACTGACCGTCAGCATCGACGTGCCCGACGTGGCCGAACCCCGCCAGACCCAACGCACCAAAGTGACCGTGCAGGGCGCGGCCGAGGGCGATCAGGTCTGGCTGACGCTGGCAGCGGTTGATCTGGGTATTCTCAACCTGACCGGGTTCCAGCCCCCCGACCCCAAAGGCCATTATTTCGGCCAGCGGCGGCTAGGGATGGAATTGCGCGATGTCTATGGCCGCCTGATCGACGGCATGAACGGCGCGATGGGCACTGTGCGATCTGGCGGCGACGATAACGGCGGCATGCGCATGCAATCGCCACCACCGACGCAGGACTTGATGGCGGCCTTCAGCGGCCCGGTGCAGGTGGGTGCGGATGGCGAGGCGTTTGTAAATATCGACCTGCCTGCGTTCAACGGCACCGTGCGGCTGATGGCGGTGGCGTGGTCGGACAAGGCGGTGGGACAGGCCGCAACCGATATGCTGGTGCGCGATCCGGTGGTTGTCACCGCCACTGTGCCGCGCTTTCTGGCCCCCGGCGACAGCAGCCGCATCCGGCTGGAAATTGTGCATGCGGACGGCCCGGCAGGGCAGATGCAGCTGGCGCTGGAACCACACGGCCAGGGGCTGACCCTTGGCGCGGTGCCCGGGGCATTTACGCTAGCCAAAGGCGGTAAGGCGCTGTTCGAACTGCCGGTTCATGCCAGCGTCGTCGGCGATCCCGGCTTTGATGTGGTGCTGACCACGCCCGATGGCCGCGAGTTGCGGCAATCACTGAACCTGCCAGTGCGTGCCAACGACCCGGTCGTGGCGCAAACCCGGCGCTTTTCGCTGGGCGCGGGTGATAGTTTCCAGTTCAGCGGCGATGTGTTTGCCGGGCTGCGCGTCGGCACAGGCCGCGCGGTTCTGTCCGCCGGACCCTTGGCGAAATTCGACGCGCCGGGCTTGCTGAGTGCGCTGGACCGCTATCCGTATGGCTGCACCGAACAGGTGACCTCTAGGGCAATGCCGCTGCTGTATCTGTCCTCGGTCGCGCAAGCGTCCGGTCTGGGCAACGGCCCTGCCGTACAGGCGCGTATTGATGGCGCAATCGCGCGGGTGCTGACCCGGCAGGCGTCAAACGGGGCCTTCGGGCTGTGGCGCGCTGAATCCGGTGACTTCTGGCTGGACGCCTATGCCAGCGACTTCCTCAGCCGGGCGCGCGCCGAAGGCCATGCCGTGTCCGATCAGGCGTTCCGTCTGGCGATGGACAACCTGCGCAACCGCATCAACTATGCCGCGGATTTCGACGAAGGTGGCCGGGATATCGCCTATGCCCTGATGGTGCTGGCGCGCGAAGGGGCGGCGGCAATGGGCGATCTGCGCTATTATGCCGACGTCAAAGGCGATGCGTTCGACACCCCACTGGCAGCGGCCCAACTGGGCGCGGCGCTGGCATCATATGGCGACCAGACCCGCGCCGATGCGATGTTCCTGCGCGCCGGACGGCTGATCCAGGGGCTGAAGGCGGACTCGCATTACTGGCGGGCGGATTACGGCACCAACCTGCGCGACACCGCCGGGGTTCTGGCCCTGGCAGCCGAGGCTGGCAGTTCGGTGATCGACCGGGTCAGCTATTCCGACCGGTTGGCGCGCGCCGGGTCCACCATGTCTACGCAGGAATCCGCCTGGACTTTGCTGGCGGCACAGGCGCTGATCAAATCGCCGGAACAATCGGGGCTGCGGGTGAATGGTGCGGCTGTTACCGGCCCGTTTGTGCAGGTGCTTGAGGATGACGCGCCAGCCCAGGGGTTGCAGATTACCGCTGCCGACGGGCAAAGCACCGATATCACTCTGACCACCATGGGCGTGCCAACAGTCGCGCCCGCCGCCGGGGGCACCGGGTTTGATATCGAACGGGCCTATTACGACATGGACGGCGTGGAGATCGACCGCCGCAGCTTTGCTGTGGGTGACCGGTTTGTCACTGTGCTGCGGGTCAACGCGCATGAAACCATCGGGGCCCGCCTGATGGTGGATGATCCGCTGCCTGCGGGGGTGGAAATCGACAACCCCAACCTGCTGCGCTCGGGCGATGTGCGCGCACTCGACTGGCTGAACCTGTCCGACGCCGACCATACCGAGTTCCGCTCGGACAGGTTCCTGGCGGCGGTGAATATGCACAAGGGCGGGCGGGTGGTGTTGGCCTATGTGGCGCGCGCGGTCACATCGGGCGATTTCCACCACCCGGCGGCCTCGGTCGAAGATATGTACCGCCCGCGCTATCGCGCCCGCACGGATACCGGGCGGTTGGTTGTCACCGAATGACCGGCGAATGAAACGAAACGGCCTGTTTGCCTGTGTGCTGCTGCTGTTTGGCGCAGCAGCCCTGCGCGATGCGGCGGATGGCTGGATCGACCAAACAGTGCTGCCGGTCACGCTGGCCGAGGTCTCGACCGAGGTCCGCGACCGTAATGGCACCCTGCTGCGGGCCTATCAGGTGGGCAACGGCATGTGGCGGCTGGCGCCGCAGGCGGGCGCGGTTGATCCGGGCTTTGTCGCCATGCTGGTGCGGTACGAGGACAAACGGTTCTGGCAACATGTCGGCGTTGACCCGCTGGCGATGGCGCGGGCCGTGGGCCAGGCGCTGTGGAATGGTCGTACGGTGTCGGGCGGGTCTACCCTGACGATGCAGGTGGCCCGCCTGCTGGAAGATGGCAGCACCGGCAAATGGTCCGGCAAGCTGCGCCAGATGCGGGTGGCGCTGGCGCTGGAACGGCGGCTGTCCAAGGATCAGATCCTGAACCTGTACCTGACCCACGCGCCCTATGGTGGCAATCTGGAAGGCATCCGTGCCGCCACGCTGGCGTGGTTCGGCAAGGAACCCCGCCGCCTGACCCCGGCCGAGGCCGCGCTGTTGGTGGCCCTGCCGCAATCGCCCGAAGGGCGGCGGCCTGACCGGCATCTTCTGCGCGCGGGCAATGCCCGGAACCGGGTGCTGGACCGGATGCAGACCCAGGGCGTGCTGGACTTCGCCGATGCCGCAGTGGCCCGACATGCGGCCCTGCCCACCGCGATGCGCCCCTTTCCCCGCCTGGCCCCACATCTGGCGGATCGGGTGCGCGATACGGACCGTACCGCGCGGCAGTTCGATCTGACGCTGGATGCCAGTGTTCAGGCCAAAATGCAGGCGCTGATCGCGCAGGCGGCCCCCCGGGCCGGGGCGCGGTTATCGGCGGCGCTGATTGTGGCCGATCACCAGACCGGTCAGATCATCGCCTCGGTCGGCTCGCCCGCCTATGACGCGCGCGATGGGCGGCAGGGATTTGTCGACATGACCCGCGCCATCCGCTCGCCCGGGTCCACGTTAAAGCCGCTGATCTACGGGTTGGCTTTTGATCAGGGGTTGGTGCATCCCGATACGTTGATCCATGACGGGCCGGTGCAGTTTGGCCGCTATGCACCGCAAAACTTTGATGGGGTGTTTCGCGGTGACGTGCGTGTGCGCGAGGCCCTGCAGATGTCGTTGAACATCCCGGTGGTAAAGCTGACGCAGGAACTGGGCCCGGCCCGCCTGATGGCTGCGCTGCGCCGGTCGGGGGCCGCGCTGACCCTGCCGGGGGATGCGCAGCCGGGGTTGGCGGTGGCGCTGGGTGGTGTCGGGATTTCCCTGCACGATCTGGTGCAGCTTTACGCGGCACTGGCGCAGGGCGGGCAGGGGCCGGGTTTGACCTCTGATCAGGCCAAAACCACACCGCAACGGCTGATCTCGGACGTGGCCGCATGGCAGGTGGGCGATATCCTGCGGGGCGTCGCGCCGCCTCCGGGTGCCCCGGCGGGGGCGCTGGCCTTTAAGACAGGCACATCCTATGGCCACCGCGATGCCTGGGCGGTTGGCTATGACGGGCAGCACGTGATTGGCGTTTGGATGGGCCGGGCCGATGGCACGCCGGTGCCCGGGGCCTTTGGCGGCGGTCTGGCCGCCCCGGTGTTGTTCGAGGCCTTTGGCCGCCTGAAACCAAACTTTGACCAATTGCCACCGCCGCCCGCCGCCACCCTGATCCTGGGCGCGGCAGAACTGCCCCGGCCCCTGCAACGCTTTCGCCCGCGCGACGCGGTGTTTCAGGCCGCAACGGATGCACCACAGCTGACATTCCCCCCCGATGGCGCGCGGCTGTCAGTGGCCGACGGCGCATTGACCCTGAAACTGCGCGGCGGCGTGGCACCGTTTCTGGTGCTGGCGAATGGCAACCCGGTGACGTCCGGCCAGCATCAGCGAGAATTCGACATCCCCAGCCCCGGCACCGGGTTTTCAACGCTGGTGGTGGTCGATGGCAAGGGCCGGTCAGACCGGGTACGCGTCCGGTTGGATTAACGCCGCCCTTCGCGTAACCAGCCGCCGACAATCAACGCCGAGGCCACCAGCAGGACCAACCAGCCGGGCAACAATGGCGTTTGCGTCACATCGCGGGTCACATAGGCGTTGCGTGGGGTCAGCCCGATCCAGCCGCGCCCGGCAGCCGGACGGCCTGCGCGCACATTGCGCACCGTTGGCAGCCCGTCTTCCAGCCGGAAAACCCCACTGCGCAGCGGGGCAAGAACCGGCTTAAACAGCGCTGGCGTGGCGATGGTATCCTCAAATTCACGCGGCGCGGCCGGGCCCAGCCCGATCACCGCCGATTGATCATCGCCCACCAGCCGGTACAGGCCAATTTCCGGCCCTTCGTACAGCGCCTCGAATCGCCCCGGGCTGACCTCGGTCAGGGTAACCTGATCCGTTTGCCCATCGGGCCGGGTCACTGTGACCGCGCCAACCTGATCGCTCAGCGTGCTGCGGATGATGCGCATGGTCTGGCCCGTGGCCTCGGCCCACAGCGCCTCTTCTTCCAGTTCGGGTTCTTTCATCATCCAATGCGCCAGCCGCCGCAACAGTTCCAGCTGCGGCCCGCCGCCGTCATAGCCGCGGCTCCAGAGCCAGGCGTGATCCGACGCCAGCAGCGCCACGCGCCCTTCGCCGACCCGGTCCAGAATCAGCAACGGACGGTCCTCGAACCCTGACATCACCACCGACCCTGTGCGCGGCACAACGTCGATCTGGCGCAACCAACTGCCCCAATTGCCCGCATCCGGCAGATCAGTGGTAACGGGATGGCGCTGGCCCAGATCAGTGACAATTGGCAAATACCGGTCCTCGATCACCCGCGCACTGGGCTGGGCAGGCAGGATCGGGCCAAGCGGCGAGCGATAGATGCTGTCAGCACTGGCGAAATCCGGACCAGCGGCCACCAGCACGGCCCCGCCTTCGTTCACATATTTGACGACGTTATCCAGATAGATCGCCGGCAGGATACCGCGCCGTTGATAGCGGTCAAAAATGATCAGGTCGAAATCGTCGATCTTTTCCAAAAACAACTCTCGCGTGGGGAAGGCAATCAGCGACAGCTCGCCCACCGGCACACCATCCTGCTTTTCCGGGGGGCGCAGAATAGTGAAATGCACCAGATCGACCGAGCTGTCGGATTTCAGCAGATTACGCCAGGTGCGCCCCCCGGGATGCGGCTCGCCCGATACCAGTAGCACCCGCAGCCGGTCGCGCACGCCGTTCATCTGGATCAGGGCAGTGTTGTTACGATCGGTCATCTCGCCATCCGCTTCGGGAACTGAAAACTGGATCACGTTGCGCCCGCCATGGGGCAGCGTCAGCGGCAGTTCGATATCGCGCCCGATTGGCACGTTGAACCGGTCTGGCGGGCCGCCATCCACCGATATGTCCAGCCGGGCCACGGCCTGCCCCGCCGGAACGGCACCGCTGTCTTCGATGCGCAGGGTCAGCGTGACGGGTTCGCCGATAATCGCAAATGCCGGCGCGTTGCGCACGATCAACCGGCGGTCCCAGTCGCTTTGCCGCCCCGTCAGCAGCAAATGCAGCGGCGCGGGCAGGTCCGGCACCCGGTCCATGTCATGCACCCGGCCATCGCTTAGCGCGATGATCCCGGCGATGCGCGCGCGTGGTTCTTCCGCCAGCGCCTCTCCCAGCGCGCTCATCAACTCGGTGCCGGAATCTCCAGCGCCATCGGGCACCTTGACCCGGCGTAACTCGGTATTGGCGCGGGCCTCAAGCGTGGCAATCAGCGCCTGAGTGGCTTGCTGCATCTGTGCCGGGCGATCCGCCAGCGACTGGCTGGCGCTTTCATCCTCGACCAGAAGGACAATGTCACTTAACGGCGCGCGATCCTCAACCTGATAGACCGGCCCGGCCAGCGCCCCCAGCAGCACCAATGCCGCCAACCCGCGCAACGCCCAGCCCGACAGGCCGCGCCACAGCGCCAGCCCCACCCCGGCCAGCGCCACGACGGCCAGGGCGATCAAAACCCACCAGGGGATCAGCGGATCAAAAACAAAGGTCCCGGTCATTGTCCCAACCTGTCCAGCAAAGCAGGCACATGCACCTGATCGGATTTGTAATTGCCGGTCAGCACATGCATCACCAGATTGACCCCAAACCGATAGGCCAGCTCTCGCTGCCGCTCTCCGGCAAAGCCGCGCCCAACCGGCAGCAAAGGCCGCCCGTTGCGATCCGCTGCCCAGGCCCCGGCCCAGTCATTGCCGCCAATCACCACCGGCGTCACCCCGTCATTGAGATTGCGAAACGGCATGCCCTCGGCCAGTTCGGCATCCGGCGGCGCGGCCTCGACCCAGACATCGTGGCTGTTGTGACGACCGGGATAATCCTGCAACAGGTAAAATGTGCGGGTCAGCACATGGTCATTTGGCAGCGGCTCCAGCGGGGGGATATCCAGCGGGGCGGCCAGTTTCTGCAATTTGCGCCCGTTCGGGCTGGACGCGCCGAACCGGGCAATGTCGCTGTCACGGGTGTCAAACAGGATCATCCCGCCAGAGCGCAGATAGGTGTTCAGCCGGACATAGGCCTCAGCCGAAGGCTGTGGCTGATCCGGGGTGATTGGCCAGTAAAGCAACGGAAAAAACGCCAGCTCGTCACGCTCCAGATCGACACCGATAGGGGCCGACGGTTCCACCGAAGTGCGAAAAAACAAAGTGTCTGCCAACCCAAGCAACCCGGCATGGGCAATATCATCCAGCCGGGCGTTACCCGTCAGAACATGCGCCAGAACCAGCTCAGACGTGGCGGCAATGGCAAAATCCGTGTCCGATGCCCCTTGCTGTGCCCGGGCGGCCATCGGCTGCACAAGAACCAGCACCAGAACAACTACCGCCAACCGCCCCACCCCGAGGCGGCCCGACAGGGCCAACGAGGCAACCACATCCAGCACCAACAGCAGCAGCGCCAGACCAAGCAATCCGCCACCCAACGGCACCTCCAGCCGCACGCCCAGCCCCTGAACCGGCACATGCGCAGGCCAGTCCGCCGCAACCAGCCGACCCTCCGGCCCCAGAACATTGCGGGCCAGCCGCCGCTTGCCGCTGGCATAAATACCGGGCTGCAGATCCGGGCCAGCGGCGGCTTCGGCCAATGCCGGACCATCCACTCCGGGCAGGGTTCCGGCATCGCGCAAATCNCCAAACCCGTCCAGAACCTGCACCGGGGTCCAGGTGGTGCCCTGCAAATCGGCGGCCTCGGGCGGTTTGGCCGATGACGATACCGCCAGCCGCTCCAGCATTTCCACAAACAGGCCGGACAGCGGCAGGCTGGACCATTCCGCATTGGCGGTGATGTGGAACAGCACAACCTGACCCTGGCCCAGCGCCTTGCGGGTCACCAGCGGCGTACCATCGCTGAGCGCGGCAATCACCCGGTCGGCCAGCGTCGGATCCGGCTGCGCCATCACCTGCGCCGTCACCCGTACATCCGCCGGGATCGTCAGGCCGTAAAACGGCGAGGTTTCGGCGAATGGCGCCAGCGTCTTGGGCTCTCCCCAGCTCATCGCGCCGCCAACGCTGCGCCCGCCAGAGCGCAGGCGCACCGGCATCAGCGGATGTTCTTCGCTGCGGCTGACATCGCTGGCCGCCAGCCGTGGCCCGGCAAAGCGCAGCAACATGCCGCCCGCTTCAATCCACGCGGTCAGCGCCGCCTCTTCCGCCGATGACAACGTGGCGATATCGGCCAGAACAATCACATCCGGGTTGGCGGGCAGAATATCGCTTAGCGCGCCATCCAGCAATTCTGCCGTCGGGATCAGCGCCTGATGCAGGTAATGCAGCGGCGACAGCAATTGCAGCCCCTCGCGGTCTTCGCGCCCGGCGATCAGTGCCACTTCGCGCCGCCGCAGGCTGTCATCCGCCAGCGACATCGCCCCGGCAGATCGCTGTCCTTGAATGTCAAACCGGGTAATCCGCCCGCGCAGTTCGGCGGGCAACGACAAGGCGGTGGTGGCCGTATCAGACCCGGCCTCGAACTGCGCCGGGACTGACGCCAGAATCCGCGCCGTGCCCGCCGGGTCGCGCCCATGCACCAACAGCGTCACCTCGCGTGCGGGGCCGGTTGACGACCGGTGCACTGTCAGCTGCAACGCGCCCTGATCAAACCGCGCGGGTACCATGCCCAGAACCACACCAGCCCCCTGAAAGACCTGCACCGCGCCGCGACTTTCCAGTGCCTCCAGCACCCGGTCGCGCCCGTCATACTCCAGCCCGTCGCCCAGCCAATGGCTGTCAAACCCGCCCTCGACACTGTCCAGCGCCGCCACCACCTGATCAACCCGCGCAGGCTGCCACGCCTCGGGCGCCAGCCCGGCCAACCGGCTGCGCCAGATATCGGCGGCCTGAAACACCGGCGCTTCGGGCGCGGTCAGTCGCAAAACCGCCACCGGACGCCCGGCGCGCCCGGCCTGCGCCAGTTGCGATCCGATCAGGTCCACCTTGTCAGGCCAGCGCGTCGCCCCGGCCCAGCTTGCATCCAACACGATCAGCAGCGGCCCGCTGCCACCTTTGTCCTGACGCGGGTTCAACACCGGCCCCGCCAGCCCGATAATCACCGCCGCCACCGCCAGCATCCGCAGCAGCAACAGCCACCACGGCGTACGGTCTGACACGGATTCGTCGTCCTTCAACCCCAGCAACAGCGTCACACCGGGGAACAACCGGCGGATCGGCGCGGGCGGCACGGCGCGCAGGATCACCCACAGGATCGGCAGCGCCAACAACCCCAACAGCAACCACGGCGCATTAAACCCTATTCCCGCCAGCACAGTCATCGCGATCCCCGGTCCAGCGCCCGGTACAGCCACAACAACGCCGATTGCGCGCTGTCATTCGTGTGATGCAACCCCAGCTGCCAGCCAGTTGCGCGGCACAATTGGGTCAGCTCGTCTTTGCGCGCCGCCAGACGTTGCAGATAACGGTCGCGCAAATCCCCGGCTTTCAGGGTCTCATGCGCCACCGACCCGCCAACGCTTTGGAAAATCGTGCGGCCGCGATAGGGGAATAATTCCTCGGTCGGGTCCAGAACCTGCAACAGCACCCCGCGCACTCCGCGATCGGCGGCTTTGGTCAGGGCCGATGTCACCTCGGCCATGTCGCCCAGAAAGTCGGACACAAACAGGGCGCGGGCATGCGGGATCATCGCGCGGTGTTCAGGCGGGGCGTAATCGGCGTCGGAATCAACCGCAAACGCCTCGGCCAGCCGCAATATCTGCGCGTTGCCACGCCGGGGCGGCAAGGCGGTGCCGGTCAGCCCGACACGCTCGCCTCCGCGCACCAGCAGGATGGCGATGGCCAGCGCCAACACGCGGGCGCGGTCGGCCTTGGCAGGCAGTGCGTCGTCCGAGGCAAACCGCATTGACGCGCCCTGATCGACCCACAACATCACCGATTGCGCGATCTGCCATTCGCGTTCGCGTACAAATTGCATGTCGCCGCGCGCTGATCTGCGGTGGTCGATCAGCCGCTTGCTGTCGCCAATCTGCGCCGGGCGGTATTGCCAGAAATCATCCCCCAACCCGGCGCGACGGCGTCCGTGATCGCCCAACAAAACCGTACCGGCCAGATGTTCGGCGCGCGCCAACAGGGGCGGCAGCCGACGGGCCTCGGTTTCGGACCGCTCTCGCAGGGTGGGGAGTGATGTCACGCGGCGGCCTCGGATGCTGACCGGGTCAGCGCGGTTGCGGTCGTCGTGATCAGATCGGCCAGGTTGTCGCCGCGTGCCCGGGCGGCAAAGTTCAGCGCCATGCGATGGCTAAGCACCGGGCGCGCCATATCAATCACATCCTCGGCATTGGGCGCTAGCCGCCCCTGCAGCATCGCCCGCGCCCGCACTGTCAGCATCAGCGCCTGTGCGGCGCGTGGTCCCGGCCCCCAGGCGACGGTTTGCGCCACCCGGTCGGACACGCCGGGTTCGTCGGGGCGAAAGGCGCGCACCAGATCCAGGATCATCTCGACCACGGACTCGCCCACCGGCATCCGCCGCAGCAGGGTCTGCGCCGCCAGCAATTCGCCGTCGGCAAAGACTGCGCTGGCCGCCTGTTCCTCGGTGCCGGTGGTGGCCAGCAGAATTTCGCGTTCCGTCTCGCGGTCGGGGTAGTCGACGTCGATCTGCACCAAAAAACGGTCCAGCTGGGCCTCGGGCAGGGGATAGGTGCCTTCCTGTTCAATCGGGTTTTGCGTCGCCAGCACATGAAACGGCACATCCAGCGGCCGGTTTTCACCGGCAACTGTCACGACGCCTTCTTGCATCGCCTGCAATAGCGCGGATTGGGTGCGTGGGCTGGCGCGGTTGATTTCATCCGCCATCAGCAGCTGGCAAAAGATCGGCCCCGGCACAAAGCGGAAATGGCGCTTGCCGTCATCGGCGGTGTCCAGCACTTCGGACCCCAGAATGTCGGCGGGCATCAGGTCTGGCGTGAACTGAATGCGATTACCATCCAGCCCCATCACCGTCGACAGGGTCTCAATCAGGCGGGTCTTGCCCAGACCGGGCAGGCCGATCAGCAGCGCGTGGCCACCGCACAGCAGCGCCGTCAGGGTCAGGTCAACAACCCGTTCCTGTCCAATGAACCGGCGGGTGATCGACGCCTTTGCCTGGGCAAGCTTGCCTTCCAATGCTTCGATTTCGGCAACAAGATCGGCAGGATCAGACATGACTTTCCTTTCAAGGGGCGTGTATGATGCCATTGTGAGTGTATCGCGCCCAAAGGGAATGGCAAAAGCAATGAGTGGACAAAAAACCGTTACTCCATCCGCAGATGGCATCGCAGCGGCGGCCCGTAAGGCCGGTAAGCGCGGTTTGCCGCCGGTTCACCTGTGGAACCCACCGTTTTGCGGCGATCTGGACATGCGGATCGCCCGCGACGGGACGTGGTTTTACCTTGGCACGCCCATCGGGCGATTCGAATTGGTGCGGCTGTTCTCGTCGGTGCTGAAGCTGGAGGATGGCAAATATTTCCTGGTCACCCCGGTGGAAAAGGTCGGCATCACCGTTGATGACGCGCCGTTTGTGGCGGTGGATTTCACCGCAACAGGCGAGGGCGCCAATCGGGTGCTGCGGTTTGAGACCAACATGGGCGATTTTGCCGAGGCTGGCCCCGACCATCCCATTCGTGTCATCCGCGATCCGCAAACGGGCGAGCCATCGCCCTATGTGATGGTCCGCGCCGGG
>JGI24025J20009_10000630_pt1 | contig 27195 bp, 29 predicted proteins | sample Cruoilmetagenom3_FD_20009 | JGI IMG/M metagenome (IMG submission 20009) | reverse complement strand
GTGGATAGCACCTTCTCCTCGTCTCCGAGCGCAACCGTCCGTCCGATACAGAATCCGCATCCGGGCGCGCATACGGCAGCACCTGCCTCGACGAGTGTTGCAATCACGCCTTCTGAGATCGCCTGCAAGAGCACGCTCCTGCTTGCAGGATACACGACCAGTCTGGTGCCCTCAGCCGCCCTCCTGCCCGCAAGCACGCGTGCGGCAATCCGCAGGTCCTCGATCCGCCCGTTGGTGCACGATCCTATGCAGACCTGATCAAGCGGCATTCCAGCGTACTTGCCCACAGGGGCTACGTTGTCGACGCGATGCGGGGCAGCGATCTGCGGCTCGATGTCATCAGCAGGTATCACGATCTCGGATGCGTAATCCGCCTCTAGATCGGGGGTGAGCGGCGCGTACTCATCAGATCTTCCGTAACGCGCAAGAAACTCGCGTGTCTTCTCATCAGCAGCGCAGAGTCCGCATTTCCCGCCTGCTTCGATCGCCATGTTGCTCATAACAGCCCTTGACTCCACACTCATACCGTCTACCGTGCTCCCGAGAAACTCCATCGACATGTATGTCGCGCCATCAGCGGTGATCCTGCCGCAGAGATACAGGAAGACGTCCTTCGAATAGACATGCGCACCAAGGTCCCCCTCGACCTCGATCCTGTAACTCGTTGGCACCTTCAGCCACGCCTTCCCGTACGCCATGATCGCTGCCATGTCAGTCGATCCCATGCCTGTCGCAAACGCGCCGAGCGCGCCATGTGTGCACGTGTGGCTATCAGCGCCGATGATTACCTTGTACGGGGCTGCGTGCCGTTCGAGCACGATCTGGTGACATACGCCGTCGCCGTTCTCGTAGAACTTGATCCTGTTCTCCCGCGCGAATCTCCGCATCATGATCTGGACATTTGAGACCTGCTCGCTCGGGGATGGTGACGCGTGGTCGCAGACCGCGATCACTTTGTCGGGATCGTGAACGGTTCTTGTCGCAAGTTCGCCCTCCATCAACTGGATCGCGAGCGGAAGCGTACCATCGTGCGCGAATGCAAGATCCACAGGCACGACGATCATATCATTCGGCAGAACGTCTCTTCCGGTCTTTCGGGACAGGATCTTCTCCACCATTGTTTGTGTGGTCATGGTTATCTCCAGCGAAAGTCCTTATATCACCGAAACATAAATAAATAGCTACCAGACAATTGGAGGTAATCATGAGATTAAAAGATATTGTGCTAATCGTGGCAGTTGTGTCACTGCTACTATCATCAGGATGCATCTGGCAGGATGAGAAGGTTGTTGATACCGATGGCGATGGATGGGACGATAAACAGGAACTGATTGCCGGAACCGATCCGGACAATGTGGATACCGATGGCGATAGTTACTGGGATTCAAAGGATGAAAATCCACTCGATCCGGACATACCAGTTCCACGGGTAACACCGACACCGGTAGAGACGGTTGTGCCACCGTCGCGACCCACACCAACCCCAACCCCAACCCCAACTCACGCATTCGAGATCACCTATCCTGCAGATGGCGATAGCGTTCCCCGCTTAATCGATGTCAAAGGACATGGTGGTGTGCCCGGCTCAAAGGTCCGGATTCATGTCTGCACCGAAGATGAAGGAGATCGCCTTCGACCAAGTATCGGGTATGTCGACGAGGATGGTAACTGGGAAGTAGAGGATGTTGAACTATGGGACGTGACAGGATATGTACTCGGGGAAGAGGCAGTGATCTATACGATGATGGTTGTTTCTCAGACGGGTGAAACAATTATACGTCCTTCCGAGAACGTCACGGTGTACCGGGGATAGGAGAGGCATCAAGGATGATTACAGAGAGTCTACTGGCACCGGGACATCGCGGCTGCGCAGGGTGCGGGGCATCGCTTGCAGCGAAGTTTGTTCTTGAAGGCGCCGGCAGCGACTGCATCGTGTGCGGTCCTACCGGCTGCCTTGAGGTATTCACAACCCCTTACCCTGAATCGGCATGGCGGGTCCCGTACATCCACTCGCTCTTCGAAAACCCTGCCGCAGTCGCGTCAGGGATTGAGACCGCACTCGCTGCCCGCGGCAATACCCACACAAAGGTACTCGTCATCGCAGGCGACGGCTCCACATTCGATATCGGTATCCGCAGCATATCAGGGGCATTCGAGCGCGGGCACAACATAACGTATGTGTGCTACGACAACGAGGCGTATATGAATACAGGCATCCAGCGCAGTGCAGCAACGCCTTTTGATGCATCGACCACGACGTCCCCTTCCGGAGCGGTTTCTTGCGGCAATCCCTTCCCGAAGAAGGACATGCCTGCAATCCTTGTAGCGCATGGCTCGCCTTATGTGGCGACCGCAACAATAGCGTACCCAAAAGACGTGATCCGCAAGATAAAAACCGCTACCGAAACCGAGGGTCCGGCTTATGTCCAGATCCACGCGTCATGTTGCACTGGCTGGTACTTCGACAGTTCCCTGGGCGTCGAGATCGTACGGCTCGCAGTAGAGACCGCGCTGTACCCGATCTTTGAGATCGTCGACGGAGAACTCGGGAAGGTGCATAAGATCAAACAAAAACCTGTCGAGGAGTACCTCCGGATGCAGAAGCGGTTTGCGCATCTGTTCAAAGATGAGAGCGGAAGAGATGAGATTGCGAAGATTCAGGCAATTGCTGACCACAATGTCGAGCGGTACGGACTTACGCGCAGGACCTGAATATATATGTTACGTGAAATGTTCATGCAAGAGAGGCGCGCAGATGAATAGGTATGATCTACAAGATCTTGCGCTTATCAGATGTAGGGAGGCACGTGTGTTACCGGAAAACGGGAATTATGAAGGATCGTATTATCTTTGTGGATACGTGGTTGAATGTGGGTTAAAAGCATGTATCGCAAAACAAACAAGACTTCATGATTTCCCAGACAAGAAGGTTGTTAACGCAAGTTACAGTCATAAACTTGGAGATCTTGTTAAGATAGCTGCTCTCGGACCGGATCTGGACAAGGAGTTGGAAAGTAATCCGGATTTTACAGATAATTGGAATACTGTCAAAGACTGGTCCGAGAAGAGCCGATATGAGAAACATACCGATAAAGAAGCACAAGATCTCTATTCTGCGATCGCAGATGCAAAACAAGGAGTTTTACAATGGATAAAACGCTATTGGTAGAGCGAGACATACAAGAGGGAAAGGATCTGGTAGAAGCTCTGGACAAGACAGAGTTTAAAGTAGATGCTTCTCTGTGGTTCTATTCGTCAGATTCTGACGAATGGCGGCTTTTAATCGCTTCTCCGTTTGTAGAAGAGAATGGTCCGAGGAAATCTTATGGTTTTATACGGTCGGTGCTGACACGACCATCGCCGCCGTCAGGAATTTCTCTGAAAAATATTTCAGTTCTGCGCCCAAAGCATCAATTAATAAAACTTCTAAAGACGGCAATCCACACAGGACCTGATATAGCTGGTATCAGATTTACACGAAACGTTATAAACAATACACTAATAGAAGATGCCTACATTTACCGCATACTATGAAACTTGCAACAATCATGCTCCACACAATGGACAAAAGAAATACGAATCTGTGAGATGATATAATTGACTATAGAGAATGGAGATTTTATACGGATAAATTATACCGGGCGGTTGGAAGACGGCACGGTATTCGACACCACCGACGAGGAAGTCGCAAAGGAACATGGCATATATGATGAGAACACCCGATACGATTCTTTCGTGATCGTCGTTGGCAAAGGGCATGTCGTGGAAGGTCTGGATGAGGATATTGTTGAAAAGGAAGTCGGCTATCACGGGACGGTTGAGATTCCGCCGGAGAAGGGCTACGGCGAACGCAAAACAGAACTGGTAAAGACATATCCCACATCCAAATTTACAGAGACGCCTGTGAAAGGGATGCGGGCGATCGTCGATGGGAACGAGGGTACGGTCGTCATGACCATCGGGCGCAGGGCGCGGATCGATTTCAACAGCCCTATGGCTGGCAAAACCCTGACCTTTGAGTACGTGATCGAAGAGCAGATCGATGACGACCTCGACAAGATCAAATCCCTGTTAAAATCATACTTCAGGAGGGATTTTGATGTGGAGCTTGTCGATGAGACTGCTGTGATCGAACCGCCAGGTGATCTCCGGCTAAATCAGAACTGGCTGCTCGTGAAGTCGAGGATCGCACACGAACTCCTCGGATCGATGGAACTCGATAGCGTGAAATTCGTTGAGACATATCAGAAATCGGAATANGAGCACCATGAAAGCTTGTATCTTATGCGGTGGGCTGGGCACAAGACTCCGTCCACTGACCCTTGAGCGACCAAAGCCGCTGATACCGCTTCTAAACAAACCCTCGATTGTGCACTTGATCGAGCACCTGAAGACCGAGGGGTTCACAGATGCCGTGCTGACACTCGGTTATCTCGGTGAGATGATCGAAGAAGAGGTGCGGAAGATCGAGGGCATCGATATCGATTGCGTCTATGAACGAACCGCGCTCGGGACTGCAGGAGGGGTCAAGAACGCCAGATCGCATCTTGAAGATAACCCGTTCATGGTCGTTGGCGGCGATCATGTCCTTGACCTGCAGCTTCGTGAGCTATGCCGGTTCCACGAGACGAACGATGCCATCGTCACAATCGGGCTGATCTGCATCGACAATCCCGCCGAGTACGGGGTATGCGACATGGATGCGGATGGCATGATCCACAGGTTCCTTGAAAAGCCAGAAGCCGGTGAGGCATTCAGCAATCTCGTAAATACCGGGGTCTATGTCTGCGATCCTGAGATTCTGGACTGGATTCCCGACGGCGAGATGTATGATTTTGCAAAGAACGTCTTTCCTGCCCTGCTCGACGCTGGAAAGGAGATCGATGGCTTTCTCGTGCAGGGCAGATGGACTGACATCGGCAATCACGAGATGTACCGGAACGCATGTAAATGGAAACTCGATCAGATATCTGGCAGCGCAAGAATCCCCACACCACGAATCAGGGATCCAGTGATGATTCAGGGAGGTTCGGATATCGCGGAATCGTCCATGATCGTTGGTCCGGTTGTGATCGGTGAAGATACAACGATTGGGGATCGGGTGCTGATCGGTCCGTACACAACGATCGGGTCGGGTTGCACGATTGAGGATGATGCGCACATCCTGACCTCGCATATCTATGACAACGTCCGGATCGGCAGGGAATCGCTCATCTTCAGTTCCATCATCGACAACGATTGCCGTGTGCACGAGAATTGTTCGCTCGAGACTGGAACTGTGCTCGGTATGAGAGCGGTTGTTTTGGAGGGTGCGATCCTCTCGGGTGTCAGGGTGTGGCCCGATAAAGTCGTAGATCGCGGGGAGCACCTGCGGAGTGATGTGGTCGATTAAGGCATCCTGATACCTGTGATGCTCTAAATCCGCATAAACTGCGCTTTTTTATTGGCAGACCAAAATCGATACTGACCCCTTTGGTAGCACCGCAAACCAAAAACACTCCCGCCCACGAAAAGAGATAAGATGCATCCGATCGAATCTGAACCTTAAGTGAAGAACGAAAAAGAGATCATCGAAGCCGCGCTGTTTGCTGCAGGCAGTGCAGTTGATATAACCCGTTTAAGCGACCTGATCGACAGACCAGAGGACGAGACATCCCTGATCGCAGACGGATTGATCGAAGAGTACAGGAAGAGGGAATCCGGAATCGAGATCATAAAATCGAAAAATACAGAATACCTGATGCAGGTCGTGCCCGAATACGTCGAATACGTGCGGTCGTTCGCGCCTAAGGAACTTCCTGCGCCTGTGCTCCGTACATTATCGGTGATCGCATACCACCAGCCAGTAACGCAGTCAGATCTCGTGAGAATTCGTGGAAATTCGGCTTATTCGCATGTGCATGACTTGATCGGGATGGAACTGATCGGATCCGTTCCGAACGGGCATACAAAACTCCTTACGACGACGCATAGATTTGCAGAGTACTTCGGTCTGGATTCTGCAGATCCGGAAGCTATTCGGAATGCGCTTAAGTCGAGGATGGAAGCGCGGATCGGAGTTACCCCGATGTACGGATCGCTTCTGCGGCGGTGTGGGATTCCACACGTTGTGGTCGGTGCGTACAACCCGTCTGCCGAGGATCTCGCTTTGTTTGGTGATATTCAGGTGCTTGTAATCTCAAAAGGGTATACAGACAAGGTACGCGGGAATTTTTCAGGAGAGATCGTCGAGATCGCATCTGCCACCTTCGATGACCTGCTTGAATCGGTAAAAGCGATCGGCAGGTATGGCAGGAAGAACGATGTTTCAAAGGTTGTCCTGGAGCTGGAAGAATTGAAAGAGAGATATCGTGAAAAATCACGGAAACTGGATGCGGAACTGAATATCAAGGTAAAGCCAGCATCGGAAATGGCAGCCCGCATCCTGAACGATCTCGGATTTACGATATCACAGACAGGAGTGCTGGTTGCGCCGGATTATCTCGGTACGGGGGACATCACGTTTCCCACGCACAGCAATGCGTCTGCTGATGTGATCGAGCGGATAGCTGCCAGATACGATGCGATCCTCGAAGGGCTGCGCGGCTGATCGGTGAATCGTTCGTCACTCGATTGTCGCATCTATCGTGACGTTGGTCTTCATCGAATTTAAGACAAGAGCGCCTTTTTCGACCTGTGCGACAATCTCTTTCACGGTTTCCTTATCGCCATCTGTCTTTATTCTCGGCTTCACAACGATCGTCGTGAACATCATCCCCCCCTCTACCTTTTCAAGCGTCCCTTCTGCGCTGGACTCGTAGGAGAGGATGTTGATGCCGGCTTTCTTTGTCTTTGCGATGAACGTGGTCAGCGCGCACGTATTCGCAGATGCGACAAAGAGTTCTTCAGGGCTTATAAAGCCTTCCGGACCACGGAATTCCGGTGGCGTGGCAAACTCAAAACTTGCCTTGTCACCGAAAGATATGGTCGCCTGATATCCGCTGTTCCATTCCAGGGTGTTTGAGAAGATGAATTTCGTTTCCATCGGTGTCAACCTCCTTACGATTGGATGATTGTGTAGATCGCTTAAAAATCTTTGCTGCGGAGGGGGCCATATTTCCCCGTACTCCACAAACCGCATCTGTTTATCCGAACCCGAGGTCACTTAACATCTGGGTAACTTGACAACCTCTGTGTCTGATTAATTTTTTATAGGGGGGACGGATAGGGTTATGCATAAGAGAGTTGAGCAGAGTTTCGGACACGATCCTTGCAGATCGAACGTAACAACAGACTGGTGACCGGTTTCGTACTGGTTTACGAACACTTACGTGCATTGGGATGCTGGTATGCACGGCTGGCAGGAACACGGAAAACGCGGCTCAAAGACATCTCTTTGGCCAGGTGATCTGGATGAAAATGGAAATATTGTTGATCAGGACTTGCGCTTTAGTTCATGCGCTGATAGGGACGACTGCAACATGGGATGCGGACAACGACCGCAGAGCTGACTATGTGAGAATATCGCGAGAGGTGGTATCATGACTGGCAGCAGAATGATAGTAGTAATGCTCATTGCTGCGATGTTTGTGACGAACGTTGGTGCGACGGCGGTGGCAGAGGATGTGATATTCGTAGGAAGTTACGACACCGGAATTGCAAGTTACGTTGCGGTGTCAGGTAATTATGCGTACGTAATCGATGAGACTAACGGTCTTGTGATTGTGGATGTCAGCGACAAGGAGATGCCAGTGGTTGCAGGAAGTTACAACGCGGTAGGAGATGCATGTTCTGTTGCGATATCAGGTAACTATGCGTACGTAACTGATAAGCACGACGGTCTTGTGGTTCTGGATGTCAACGACAAGGAGAAACCAGTACGCACAGGGAATTACGACGTCAGGGGATACGCACGTGCTGTTGTCGTGTCAGGTGATTATGCGTACGTAGCAGATCGTAGTAATGGTCTTGTGATTGTGGATGTCAGCGACAAGGAGGGGCCAGTGTGTGCAGGGCGTTACAGAGTCGCAAGAGATACGTATGGTGTTGCTGTATCAGAGGACTATGCGTACGTAGCTGATTATAATAATGGTCTTATGATTGTGAATGTCAGCAACAAGGAAGTACCAGAGCTTGCAGGAAGTTACAACCTGGAAGGGTGGTCTGTGGGTGTTGCTGTGTCAGGCGACTACGCGTACGTAGCTAATGACTTCAATGGTCTTGCAATCGTGGATATCAGCGACGCGGGCGCGCCAGAGCTTGCAGGAACTTACGACGCCACACCCCATGTAGAGACTGTCATCGTGTCAGGTGACTATGCGTACGTGACAGATATGGACGAGGGTCTTGCAATCGTGGATGTCAGCGACGCTGAAGCACCGGTGCTTGCAGGAAGTTATGACACCGATGGGGATGCTCATGCTGTTGCCGTGTCAGGCGACTATGCGTACGTAGCTGATGGTGGCAAAGGTCTCGTTATCCTGCACGTAGGCGCAGGCACTACCACCACACCTACCCGCGTCGCCACAACCGCGTCACCGGAAAAGACGGCAGCGCCGGAAAAGACGACGGCACCTGCGAAGAGTCCGGAAAGTAAAGGACCCGGCTTCGGAGGCGTGCTCGCAGTCGCGGGCCTGCTTGCAATTGCATACCTGATGCGGCGGCAGGGATAGAAGAGTGGAGAATATAACTGGCAGGGGATGATTTGCATCCCCAATTATTTTTCGGGACAGACCGGCGAATCCCACAAATCCCTGACACGGTCACGAACACATCTCGATTAAGAGTTCCTCTCCGCTCATCGTGCCCCTTGCAATGAGCATGTCGCCTGCGCAGAGCACTGTTTTTGCGCCGGGGCTATATATCCACCGATCCCCCCGCTTGACTGCCATGATGTGCACACCGGTCTCGGTCTCGAGCTTGAGTTCGCCAAGCGACTTCCTGGCAACCTCGGAACCGTGTGCGATCTGTAGCTTGGTGACCACCTCGTCAGACTCGCGCACGGCAAGCGCCATGATCGGATGCGGCTCGATCTCTCTGAGCACCACGTCTGCGATGTCGTAAGCCGCGTCAGAGATCGCTTCTGACGCATTGGCAAGATGCAGGAGTCCTCTGAGTTTATTCACGTCCTCGATGTGTTTCGCCGATTCGAGCACCCAGTGCTGGAGTTCGTACCTCATGCCGTCCATCTTGTCCTCGATGTAGCGCACCTCCTCTGCGATCTCTTTATTATAAAAAAGCATTGCAGAATATGCAAGCCCGACCGCAAGTTCGGACATATTCTTCATCTCCACGATCAGGTCAACCGCGCGGTCGAGATCGCCAATGACCCGTTCCGGCTCGACTCTGGTTCGCGCATAACGCTTGCGGGTTGCGCACTCCATGAAGAGCGGCACGCCCTCATCATGCCCGCGTGCAAAGACCACATCGCCAGCCTTCACAAGCGTGCTATGATCAGGATCATATATCCAGTTCCGCCCCCGTCTGATCGCAATCAGCCACATACCAGTCTCGGTCTCGAGTTCGATCTCCCCGAGCGTCCGTCCTGCCATCGGCGACTCCGGGCTGACCGTTGCGCTTGCAATCGTCTCCTCTGCGCCACGTAGATCCGGTTTCAGTTCAACAGGTATCCCGAGATCGAGGAGTGCGATCTTTGCGATATCGCCTGCTGCATTCGAGATGTTCTCGGCTGCCGCGCCAGCCTTCAGCACGCCTGCAAGGGCTTCTGCCTCATCAAGCCTTCGAGCGCTTAACATCGCTGAGATCATCATGTAATAACCGAGGGTATCCATCTTCTCTTCGAGGCGGATAACCTCCGTTGCGATCTCCTTGTCGTCATAGATCACGGCAGAGTATGCAAGATCCATCATCAATTCGGAGGTGTCCTTCATATCGATCAACAGATCTTTCATGCTCCTTGTGCAGTGTTTGAGTTCTTTTGTCATGTTTCTTAGAATATCCTTCAGGTAGCAACTATGCGGACGGCTAATGGTTTCGTTGTTGCGGGCATGTTGCAAACCCGCCACTCATCAATTCCATAATCAGATGCAGTTCCGGCTATCGCAGCCCCGTGCGGTATATCCGTATCTTCTCCGGTTGCGTCGTCCATGATGCTATTTCAGATTCCAGTACTATACGGATACCTAATCTACCCATCCGGTATTAAATCCACCGAGACCGATGGTGTCGCACAATCGTGGCGCTGGCACTTCCCCAGCGGTTATTAGGTGGTGTAACGTAGCCACCTTATAACGCAATAAGATTTTGATTGCGTTATAATATCAAAAGTGGCTACTGTTATCGATTCCATGATTTTAGACCCTTCCACATATACTGTTATTTGTGAATAATTAAAAGCCTTGCGCTGCACAAACTTACCGATCTGGTAGATATTGATAGTTTCTCGGTATTTCAGAAGACATCCGGCACACACCGCGCACATCAAAACATGGATGGTACATCCGATGTGGCGCATCGGTTACATGGGCGGGCTCAAGAAAATCAAGCGGATGCTCGGGGTCACACGAAACGAGGATACGACACGGATCACAGGTTTTGATGCTGTCCGGGTCTGGCACGAGTACCCATATCACCTACTGATGCATTGTCTACAAAGGTGTCCGGTCGAAAAACACAGTCATCCCAAATGACGGACAAAGGAATCTACAACCTCATTAAATAATTCTTCTGTTTCTTTTTCATCCCAGCTATCGGCACCTATATAAAACATTCTCTGGCTTTTAGGCTCATACCAAGAACTTATAATTGTATAACATTTGATCCCCTCGATCCTATAATCCAAAGTTTGGCAGATCATACGATCTCCTAATATATTTGTCTCTACTACAGGACCCATAGACATATCCGAAAATTCTGAATCCTCTTCTATAAAATCTATTCCTTGTTGTAATTCATCTTCTAAGCGAGAAGGTTGCGTAGTGGAATACCAGCTGACAACGAAATCTTTTGTTTCCTTTTCATTTTCAACTGTAACTACTCCAGAGTTTTCGTTAGCGTTATCACTTAAATACCCCTCTTCCAAAATATACATATCTGAAGGATATTCAAAGGAAAAACCATATCCCCTATAATTATAGGTTTCGATTGGCACCCCTGTGGGTGCCTGTGTCGATGTCGTCGTGGTATCTCCATCTATACTTTCCCCCATACCGAAAACGAATGCGCCGATCACAGCCGCAAGTATAACAGTGAGGCAAACCGCAACTACCAATCCCACCACCACCAAAACAACTGTAGTCCCAGACCCACTGGTGCTTCCACCAGCCTTTTTTGCAACGTTCCATGCATCAGTTATCGACCATATCCAGACGATCAGTGATGTGATCACACCTATGCCGATGCCCCAAAGCATCGCCGACAGGACTGCCAGAACGAACATGAGTATCGCCGTCCTATATTTGCCATTGTAGACCTGCCCGAGTCCGACCACGAAGAACGATAGGATTGCGGCAACCGCTGGATTTTTCGTAGATGGTGGCATCGCCACCCTCACTCCGCAATGGGGGCATATTTCGGCGCGTGCATCGATCTGCTCTCCGCAATTTGAGCAGAACTTCTTTACATCATCTGGATTTTCTATGTCTCCGCTGTTGTGGACTACCATAACCAACACTCCACATCAGTTTTTGGATTCGATGCATAATAAACGTTTGTAATCGTTTTAACCAGTTCATCAAGTTCACCGGCGATCTCTTGATGTGTGTGATCATATAGAATCTCATGTAATCGATAGCATGCGACACTATAACTCTGGACTGATTAGGAATCGAAGATTAGACGCAGTGGGTATAGCTTGCTACGCCCACCGCTTGGCTTTGTTGTTATCGTTCCATTGTTAACACAGCCGCAAACGCCGCCCCGCCGCTCACTCAATCCATATCCATCGCATAATCACCCTCTGCAATGCGTTTCACTTCTGACCTATCGACTTTAATACCATGAACGTTATAGAATCGATTCTCTCTTCGCCACGTCCGTAACGATCCTTTGATGAAGTCTGATAGCATTTTTTCCGAAGTCAGAAATCCTCCAGTGGTTCACCCCAAAATCCCCCCACGGTTCTGCGCCTGCCCGCGATGCGGACGGGACGGACCGGGATGGCCACCATAACTACTTTATATCGTTGCTGCCCAATACCAAAGACAACAGGGTAACGGGCGAATCATGGATCCGATCCACATCTTCGCAGTCTTTGCGATAGTCCTTGCGGTGGGCATCATCGCACAGGTGGTCAGCAGACTCACGCGGATGCCGAGCATCGTCTTCTTGCTTGCGGCAGGGATACTGCTCGGACCGGAATGCGCGTGCTTGATCGATCCGTGGATATATGGTGATGGTCTGAACTTGATCATCACATTTGCCGTGGTGATCATCGTATTCGACGGCGGCATCAACGTCGATCTCAGGCACATCCGCAGGGTCTCAGGAAGTGTCCTTGCGCTGATCAGCATCGGCGTACTGATCACCATGATCGGCAGCGCTGTTGCAGCTAATGAACTGGCAGGGCTTGACTGGGAGTTTGCGCTCCTCTTCGGCGCGCTGGTGGCGGCGACAGGTCCGACCGTCATTGTGCCGTTGATGAAGGCGATACGGGTGAATAACCGGGTGCGCAGCATTCTGGAGGTCGAGGGCATATTTAACGATGCAGTCAGTATAATTCTTGCTGCCATTATTTTTGAATGGATCATGACACCGTACCCGCACCCGGGATACGAGATTGCCATGTTCCACATGAGGATCGCGATCGGGGGGACAGTCGGGCTGGCTGGCGGGCTATTATGCGTATTTGCACTACCCAGGATCCATGCCATCACTAGTGAACTGCTGAACATCACCACAGTCTCATTTGTTCTGATCACATACACGGTTGCAGAACTGATCTTAAACGAGACCGGAATCTTTGCGGTGGCGGTTTCCGCAATATGCGTGGGCGCGTCAGATATACCGAACAAAAAGGAGATACGGGAGTTCAAAAGCGATTTATCGATCATTCTGCTATCGATAATCTTTGTTCTTCTTGCTGCAATGATAAGATTTGACAGCATCCGGTCCATCGGGATAAACGGCGTATTCGTTGCTGCTGCCCTGATCTTTATCGTGAGGCCGGTTGCGGTCTTTGCATCGACAGCGCATTCGAAACTGCGGTGGAAGGAGCGGTTGTTCATATCCGCGATAGGACCTCGTGGAGTTGTGCCTGCATCGATGGCGACATACTTCGCAATCGAACTTGCTGATACGGACGCGGGCAGTGCCATCATGGGTCTTGTATTTATATGCATCATCATCACAGTAACACTGACTGGCATATCTGCAAGGCCTGTTGCAAGAGCACTTGGGGTAATACCAATGGAGATACTAATTGTCGGAGGCGGCGGTGTCGGGTGCACGCTCGCACACCGCCTGATCCGGAGAGGCGAGAACGTGGTCGTGGTCGATAAGGATCCTGAAAACTGCCGGCGTGTGGAGGAACTCGGGGTGCCCGCGGTAGAGGGCGATGCAGGGGACGTGGCAGTCCTTACGAAGGCAGGCATCGAAAACGCCAGATATCTTGTAGCGACCACCGATCAGGATGGCGTGAACCTGCTCGTCTGTCAGGTCGCAAAGAACAAGTTCGGGTTCGGGGAGAACAAACTCGTCGCGCGTGTCAATGACCCGAAGAACCTGGCCACATTCCGGGATCTCGGTATCAGGTCGATGAGCCCGATCACGTCGGCAGCCTCGATTCTGGATAATCTGATCACGCACCCGAGTCTCTTCTCGATGTACGAACTCGGCGAACGGGGTGATATCATCGAGATACCGGTAGCCAACCCGGAGATGATCGGAACGCCGGTACGAGATCTCCAGCTTCCTGCTGACGTGCTGATCGTGCTGGTTCGGAGGGGCGATGCAACGCTGATCCCGCACGGTGATCTGATCATCGAAAGCGGCGATCGGGTCACGTTCATGGGCGCGAGGGATGCTGTTAGAAAGGCGGTCGATATGTTCTGGTAGGTGTGTGGTATATGTGTAGTAGAGACGTAACGCGCCCGGGCCACGTCAGGTCATCTCAATGACCATCTTCCCCTTCCTCATCGGGACGATCTCGCGTCGCTCACCATCAAATGTCCTTGCAAGCTCGCGTCCGTCCTGCAGGTGGTCGAGAAGCAGTGCCAGCGCAGCCACCTCTGAATGGGGCTGGCTTCCTGCTGCAACATTCAGATCAGCGAGATCGTAGATGGCGGGAGGTACTTTTTCAGCGCCGACGATGATCATGAGATCGCGATTTTGCATCTCAGAGGTCACATCAGGCAGATTCAAGCCGTACATCGTGAGGTGCACAACCATGCCGCCCTGCTCCTTCCACTGCTTGATCGCCTCCCTCCAGTTGACACCGATCTCGACAAAGAAGTCCCCGCCCCATGCCCGCGTCACGTTATCGATGCTCTCCTTGATTTTCGGGTCATCTGCCGCAAGGAGCATCCCGGAAGCGCCAAGCGCACGCGCTGTCAAGCCCACATGCGTGGTTATGCGCTTGTCCCGCACCGGGCGGTGTCCGATCCGCAGTACGACGAGTTTCATGCGAGAATCTCTTTAATTCTGTTGTGGTCGAATCGATCCAACACAAGCAGTAAAAGCCACCGGATTTAACCACAGAGGACACAGAGAGCACAGAGTTTTTAAACCGATCCTCTGTGTCCCTCTGTGCTCTCTGTGGTTGTATTCCTTACCGATGTCGTTTATGTTAATTGCGGTGTTGTGCATCCAACTGACCATTAAAGAATCTCTTTAATTCGCGCCTCACACATTTTTATCTGTCGATCAGATTCCTCTTTTGTGATTGCGCTGACGATTATGCCATGCGCATCCACCACCCCACCATAAATTAGATCGTGCGCATTGCAGTCGTATGGTTTGCCGATAACGTCTTTCGAATCCATCGCTATTGACCTCTTATACTATGTAGCGTATGTTATGCGATAAAAACTTATCCACGCTCTGCCTTCATCGCCGCTTCAGGACGTTTGGGTTACGCCGGGGTTGGGATTCGAACCCAAGTGTTCCAAGGGAACAACAGGTCTCGAGCCTGCCGCGTTAGTCCGCTCTGCCACCCCGGCAACATGCAACGTCTTGGTGCAGGGTGTTACATTACGCTGACGACTATATTTAATGTATATGGTTCAGGTGGGTGAGATGTGGGCATTCGTATACAAAAATCTCGAAAACAGGGGATTCGTTTTTCGGGCACTGTCTGAAAATCAAGTGATTTATCACCGCGGTCTGCGAAGCAGCGCCGAAGGCCGAACGCAGAGGGCACAGAGTTTCAAGACTGCGTAAGTCCTCTGCGTGGCTCTGCGGTAGAATCTAATGGCATGGCGATTTCACTGGGAAAATCGACATTGCCTGTTTTTCATTCTCACTCCACCACAAGCACCGTGATCAGGTTGGTGGTTCCGGCAACGAAGATCGGCACTCCGGTCGTGAGCACCACCCGGTCCCCTGCCTTCACGAAGCCGGCGTCCATCGCGGATCGCACCGATGCATCCATCGCCTCGTCGGTCGTTCCCACCACTGGGATTCGGAGCGGAGTAACACCCCACACAAGCGCAAGTCTGCGGAACGTCGATTCGTCCGGTGTTATCGCGATGATCGGAGTTTCCGGGCGGTACATCGAGACGACCGTTGCCGTGCTTCCCGAGTACGTGGTGGTGATGATCGCTGCGGCATTCAGATCGCGTGCAAGCTGGCAGACGGCGTGCCCGATACTGCGTCCGATCGAGAGCCCGGTCGCACCGGTGTCTGCTTCCGTGCGCACCCGCCAGCCCGCAGACTCGGTCGTTCTTGCGATCCGGTCCATCATAACAAGGCTCTCGATCGGATAGTCCCCGATCGTGGTCTCCCCTGAGAGCATGATCGCATCAGTCCCGTCCAGTATGGCGTTTGCGACGTCTGTCGCCTCGGCGCGGGTCGGGATCGCATCATGGATCATCGATTCGAGCATCTGGGTGGCTGTGATGACAGGCTTGCCTGATGCATTCGCCTCCGCGATGAGCCTCTTCTGCGTAATTGGCACCTCTTCGATCGGAATCTCGACCCCAAGATCCCCTCTCGCCACCATGATCCCATCAGCCACCTTCAGTATCTCTGAAAAATTGTCAAGCCCCTTTTTCGTCTCGATTTTGGCAATGACTGGAATATCTGCCCCCTGCTCATGGATCATCTGCTTGACGCCGGAGATATCGGACGCCCTTCTCACGAATGAAACCGCGATGTAATCGACATCGTGCTCTATTCCGAATGAGAGATCCTTTTTGTCCTTTTCAGTGACGCTCGGTACTGAAAAATGTGCATCCGGGACGCTTACCCCCCTCTTATCGGTGAGAACGCCTCCGACAACGACCTTCGTCTCGACACACTCTCCATCGGTTTCCACGACCATCATTCTGATTCTGCCGTCATCGATCAGGATCGTCTGACCCTCTGATACCTCTTTAGCAAAGAGCGGATATCTCACACCGATATGACGCTCATCCCCGATTATATCGCTGGAGTGGATGGTCAGATCATCTCCAGCGCGTAGAATGACGCTTCCGCCCCGCACCCGGGAGGTCCTGATCTTCGGACCCTGGATATCTCCCATGATGGCGACAGCACGGTTCTGCTCCTGCGAAAGTGCCCGTACCATGCGTATCTGTCTCGCGTGCCATTCATGCGTGCCATGCGACATGTTGAGCCGGCAGACGTCCATGCCGTGTCCGATCAGCTGGCGCAGGAACTCCTCGGATTCAGTGGCTGGTCCGGTGGTACAGACGATCTTTGTTCTTCTCAGGGTCATGGTTCTGTGCAGTGTAATAGTCCGGGTTCATGGTCCGGGTTGCAGTCGATCAGGAATTACATATCATCCACCAACCCAAGTCCGGTTTACTCTTTTGGGGGGCGGCATATAAGGGTTTTGAGACCGCGGGTTTTGCATAATCCGGGCGATGTCTAAAAATCCGGGTGTTTTCCGACGATTTACTCGATTCGTGGCATTCGTTAAATTCGTGCAATTCGTGACTGTGAGCAAGCGAAGCGAAGCCGTTGGCATAAAACCATACATGCTCGAGCAAGTTGCGGCAATTTACCGCAGAGTGCGCAGAGCCACGCAGAGGACTTACGCGGTCTCGAAACTCTGCGCCCTCTCTCGTTCTGCCAACAGCAAAGCTCCCGCATTCCGCGGTGATAAATCACTTGATTTCCAGACAGTGCCACCCCGGGCAACTTGACACCCCGCGGCACCAAATACTTTATTTACATATAGCCGCCCAAAGGAACCATAATGACAGACATCGAAGAAACGCCAGAAGAAACGGCAGAGATAAAACATCTTGTGCGTATCGCAAACACCGATCTGGATGGACACCAGTCGGTTCAGTACGCGCTCACAGGATTAAAGGGCGTTGGTATGCGGACATCAAGGATTCTCGCAGACGGTGCCGGGATAGATCCGACATCGGTCATAGGGTCACTGGATGATGCTGAAATCGAAAAACTCAAGCAGGTAATCGCGAATTTTGAAGACGTGGTTCCGACATGGATGCTGAATCGAAGGCGGGACTTCCTGACCGGCGAAGATAAACATATCATAGGTGTGGATCTTGTGTTATCTGTGAACGAGGATATCAACATCATGAAGAAGACCCGCAGCTACCGCGGAATCCGGCATGAGCGGGGCTTAAGGGTTCGCGGACAGCGGACACGATCAACAGGGAGAAGCGGTGCCACGGTTGGCGTTAGCAGAAAACGCATAGTGAAGTAGGTGAATTCATGGGACATCCACGCAAATATCATAAAACATACAGCACGCCAAGACATCCGTGGCAGGCAGAGAAACTCGCATTCGAGAGTGAACTGGTCAAGACTTACGGGCTTCGGAACAAGCGGGAGGTCTGGACTGCTGAGAACATCCTTCGCAAGTACAGGCGCGCTGCACGCAGATTGCTCGCCGAATCCGCAGCAAAGGGAGAACTTGCCGGACATACGAAAGATGAGGCAGACCAGATCATTGCACGGTTGCAGCGTTACGGAGTCCTGAAGAGCGATGCAAATCTGGACGCTATCCTGAGTCTCGAGATCGGGAATATCCTCGAACGGCGTCTCCAGACACAGGTGTACCGGCAGGGACTTGTGCGCAGTATGCGCCAGGCGCGGCAGTTCATCACGCACGGACACGTTTCGATATCCGGGCGCAGAACGACGGTACCGAGTTACATCGTATCAAAGGAAGAAGAGATGCTGATCGACTATTACAAGAACTCTCCGCTTGCACATGAAATGCATCCCGAGCGTCCGACCAGAGTTCAGGAAGGAGATAGCATACTGGACAAGGAGGCATGATAGAATGGCAGAACAGAAATGGGCTGTTGCGAACATACATTCATCGTTTAACAATACACTGATCACGGTCACCGACATGACCGGGGCTGAGACGATTGCAAAGTCATCAGGCGGCATGGTCACCAAGGTGGCGCGGGACGAGGGATCCCCGTACATCGCAATGCAGATCGTCGGTCAGATAGTGGATCAATTGAAGGATAAAGGATTTACAGGCGTGCACATCAAGATCAGGGCGCCGGGCGGCAACAAGCAGCGAAGTCCGGGACCGGGCGCGCAGGCGGCTGTACGTGCTTTTGCGAGAGCCGGGATGCGCATCGGAAAGATTGAGGATGTGACACCGCTGGCGCACGATGGCACCATGGCAAAGGGCGGACGCCGTGGCAGACGGATCTAAGATTTAGCAGGGCTTGTCAGATCGGCAGCACTGTTTCGCGACCCATGATTCGAGTGCGCGGTTGAACTCATCGGCATTCACGTAAATTTTGCCGCAAACCGGGCACTGCGATCCATTTACATCTCTACCGTATCGGTTGAGAGTTGTTGGCACAGTCAGCGCGCCGCATTCACATCGCAGGGTCTGTGGTTCGGGCATGGTGATGATATGATGTGGGATAGGGGATTAAACTTGCTTATCCATGCTCCGTATCCTGCCATCCCTGATCCGAAGACTGTTTTAGGTCCGTGCACAGGAGAAGATAAGACGTTTAAAGATAGACGAACCACCATCATGTCCCACTTCGAGATCACACACAAGGACTCAGCAGGCAGGATCGGGAGATTGCACACCGGGCACGGGAGAATCGAGACCCCGACCGTTATGCCTGTGGTAAACCCGAACATACAGATGATACCCGCGTCCGAACTCACGAAATTCGGGGCAGAGATCGTGATCACGAATGCGTACATCATCTACCAGAACCCGGAACTGAAAGAACATGCACTGGACAGGGGTGTGCATTCCCTGCTCGATTTCGATGGTGCAATCATGACCGATTCGGGATCATACCAGTTATCAGTGTACCACGACATCGATGTTTCATCGGAGGAGATCGTCCGCTTCCAGCAGATGATCGGCTCTGACATCGGCGTGCCGCTCGACATCCCGACACCGCCTGATGTGCCACGCGAGCGCGCCGGGTCAGAGATGAAGACGACGATTGAACGGTGCGAGGCGGCGCACAGGCTTATGGGGTCGGACGGGCGCGCTTGCTCGATGCTCCTTGCAGGCACCGTGCAGGGATCGACCCATCCTGATCTGCGGTACGAATGTGCACGCTCGCTCTCTAAAATCGGCTTTGACGTCTACCCTGTAGGTGCGGTTGTGCCGCTGCTTGTGAACTACCGGTTCGCTGATATGGTGGATGTGATCGTGGCGTCGAAGAAAGGGCTCTCTCCGGCTGCTCCTGTCCACCTCTTTGGCGCAGGGCATCCTGCGATGTTTGCGCTTGCTGTCGCGCTTGGATGCGATCTCTTCGATTCGGCAGCGTATGCGCTCTATGCAAGGGACGGGCGATATCTCACCGCTGACGGGACCTATCATCTGGCAGATCTTAAGTATCTCCCATGCTCATGCCCTGTATGCGCATCGCATACCGCAGATGAGTTGAGAGACGAATTTGCAGGTGGAAATTACATTTCTCTTGCAGAACACAACCTGTATGCGACGTTTGAGGAGATCCGGCTCATAAAACAGTGCATCATCGAGGGCAACCTCTGGGAACTCGTCGAGCGCAGGTGCAGGGCGCATCCGAGATTGCTTGATGGGCTCAAGCGCGCCATCTGCCATACCGGCTGGATCGAGAGGTTCGATCCGATCCGGAAGTCGACGTTCTTCTACTGCGGGAGCGAATCCGCATCCCGGGCAGAGGTGCGCAGGTTCGCTGAGCGGCTCGACCGGTTCGATCTGGACGGAACCGTGCTTATTCGCACACGAAAGATCAGGGGGGAGGCGGATCGGTTCGATTGTATGCTCAATCTGAAAGCTCCGTTTGGTGCGTATCCTGTGGAACTTGGCGAGACGTATCCGTTCAATGCAGAGGTGCCTGAGTCGTCAGAACCGGATTACGAGGCGGCTTCGGTTGCGCTCGGGAACGTGCTTCGCCTGATCAGACTCAATCCTGACGCAATGTTTACGGTCGTCTGCGAATGGAAGCATCCGCTCCTTATAGAGATCGGGGCTTGTCCGAACGTCGGGGAGATTTTATCCAGCAATAAATGATTGCGGGCAGGGGCATCACTTAAAATCAGCCCCACCACCCGGGCTAACTTTGCAACCCGGTTCGACCCCAATATTTATGATCGATGAGAAGTTTTATAGATAGGTAAGTGTGGGGTTGATGTGTATGAATGAAACCGAGTGCACAAATTCCAGAGGACTATCCTGCCATGCACTGGTCGCAGCCGTGGCGAAGGTATCATATCAGCGGTTCCGAGACGCGCGCGTGCTCTTTGATCCGATCATCAGGGAGGCAACCCTGATCCGGATGCAGGAGTTGGGCATGGACATGTCGCGCAGGTTTGACCGACCGGAGGATGCGATCCACCATTTCACCGAGTTCACTCCGGATGTACACGACTTCAGCATAACCACGACGCAGGGTGGTGCTATCAGGCTTGAGATCGGCAGCACCTGTCCATTTCGGAATGCATGCCAGATCGTGGATAAGAAAATCGGGATGGTCAGAGGATGTGCCGAGGCGATCGTACTGCTACAGGTGATCGAATGCGTATGCCCGCAGAGCGAGTCCCTTACATACGACTTCCGGCCGGAACATCAGCAGGATCAGGTATGTACAATCCATATAGGCACGGTCGAGCAGATCCTACTGAATCAGGAAAGCCAGGGACTGTATACGGACTGATATCTTCCATACTTTCTTCGCCTCCGAATAACAACTGGGAGAGCGACGGTTTGTTCATATACATGATCGTGGGCTCTCCTGTGATATTTGCGAGTTCTGCTGCTATATCGATGGCATCATACATATTACCGGTCTCATCCACCAGACCGAGATCCATAGCCGTCGCACCAGTATATATTCGCCCATCTGACAGGTTCAGCACCTCTTCCCGGGTCATGTTCCTGCCGGCAGCGACATCGTCCACAAACATTGAGAAGACCTCCATCACGACTTCATCGGCATACGCCTGCTCGTCCACAGTCAGGTTTCTCCAGTCAGCGCCCATGTCCTTGAATTCCCCTGATTTTGCAACCCAGTGTTCAATCCCTTCCTCGTCGTAGTATCCGCTCTTGTTCTCAAAGACCCATATCACGCCGATGCTGCCTGTGATGGTGCCTGGATTCGCAACGACCCGGTCGGCAGATGCTGAGATATGGTATGCAGCGCTTGCAGCGACATCGCCCATCGAGATTACAACCGGCTTCTTCTCCTTCGCCTTCTCAATCTCCCTTTTGATCTCCTGCGCTGCTGCTAACGAGCCGCCCGGGCTATTTACCCGCAGAACGATTGCTTCTACATTATCGTCGTCTGTTGCAAGTCTCAAGTGCTTGCAGACGTCTTCTGATGTTGAAAACCCGAATCCATCAGGCATTCCGCCTGTAATCATCATTCCCTGTACATAGATCACTGCAACCTGATCTTTGTCGGTATAGACACCGTGCAGATCAACGCCGCCGAAGATCACTGCAAGACTCACTCCAATGATCAGTATCAGCGAGAGCACGATCGCAATGTATACGAGGAATCCTCTCGATGAACCTCCTTTCGGCGGTGGAGTGGGCGAGACCGGCGCCTGTGGAGGCGGCGAGTATGGCGGGGGTGTTTGGGGTGTTGGAGATAGCGGCACAGGGACTGGTGGGGGCGACGTATTGGTGCCGAGGTGTCTATCATCGATCCGACTCTCTCGATCCGCCCTATCACCGATCGACGCCTCAATCTGCCCGGTTTTATCATCCATGTCCGATCTCTTTGTTTCCGCGCTATCTGTATGCTCCTGCCCTGTCATCGTTGATCTATGGTTGTGTGGTATTAAAAGCGTTCTGAAAAGTAGGCGGTGTCCTACTGGAATAGTTAATGAAAATAAAAGAACCTGTGCCATAATATCCACCGAGATCAGGATAGTACCGAAAAGTATAGTCGTACCATACACTTCCGCATCCGACATACCACCTTAATATATCACCGTACAATCTATAAGTTACAGCCACACAAGCCCCGTAGGGTAGCGGTCAAGCCTGCAGGTCCTTGGAACCTGCGACGGCGGTTCAAATCCGCCCGGGGCTATCCAAGCGATATGATTATATGATTGTACTGTATAATATCGCGGAGTGACCGATATGCTATCTGTAAACGAGACTGCACTGGACATCGTGGAGGAGATGATCGACTTAAGCGAGGAGTTTAAGATCAAAGCGCACACGCTTGACAATGGCGCTACGATCATCGATTGTGGTGTCGAGGTAGCAGGGAGTTATGAAGCCGGGCTTGCATTCACTGATGCGTGCATGGGCGGGCTTGGGACGGCAACACTCTGCATGCGAAGCGTCGGTAACGTGCCGCTTGCATTCGTTGATGTCGTTACCGATCATCCCTGCATCGCATCTCTCGGTGCGCAGACCGCAGGCTGGCAGATATGTGTCGGGAAGTATGTTGCGATGGGTTCGGGACCTGCGCGTGCGCTTTCGCAGAAGCCGGCAACACTCTTTGAGAGGATCGCATATCACGACGACGCCGACTACGCGGTCATCGCGCTCGAATCGAACAAACTGCCAGACGATGAAGTTATACAGTTCATCGCTGATAGATGCGGGGTCGCTACCCCTGATGTCTTTGCACTGGTTGCGCCGACCGCATGCATCGTTGGGTCGGTGCAGGTATCAGGGCGCGTGATCGAGACTGTAATCCGCAGGCTGGATGATCTCGGATTCGATACGAGAAAGATAGAGCGCGCGGCAGGAACCGCGCCGATCGCTCCGGTGATGCTTGACGAGATGCGTGCGATAGGCGCGACAAACGACAGCATCATCTACTGTGGATCGGTGGTGCTTGCCACCAGTGGATTTGAGGAGGAGATCTTCAAACAGGTGCCTGCCAGAACCTCGCAGGACTATGGCAAGCCGTTTTACAAGACGTTTGAGAGCGCAGGATATGACTTTTCCAAGATCGAGATGGATATATTTGCGCCAGCCGAGATCACGGTCAACGATCTCGATACCGGAAAGACATACCATACCGGGTATCCGAGCGAGGAAGTGATACTCGAATCGTACGAAATTAGCGGAATTTAATTAAAGAGGAGTTATCTTGTTTCCAACAAAGAAAGTTCAGAGCATGATCGGGTCCAGAGTACAGGTTGAGATGAAAGGCGATGTACACATTCTCGAGGGTGAACTCGAGAGCGTGGACGACTATCTGAATCTGCATCTGCTGGATACCGTGGAGATTGCCAACGGAGAGCGGCTCCGCTCTCTCGGATCGGTCGTCCTTCGTGGCAATAATATCATTCTAATCATCCCGGTTGAATAAAAACGGAGATGGCGTTTGATGGAAGAGATCGAAGAGCGCGCACTTGGATTGATACGTCGCAGCAAAGGCGGAATATTGCAGAACCAGCTGCGGCTGGAACTCGGGGTCGACGGCAGAAGATGTGCGCGCATCGTCCGCACACTGCTGGACGCAAAATTTGTTGGGCGCGAACTGGTGACGACAGGTAGCGTCCGGACATACCTGATCAGGTTCACAGGCGGAGTCGGGAAATACGAACTGTTGATCGCGGGAGAGAAGTTTGATCCGTGCGTCGGATGCATCGATGAATGCGATCCTGTCAGATGCGCCCAGCTGAACAAGTGGATCAAGGAACTGGGCGTGGGGCTATGAGCGGGATCCCGACCCCGATATACAGCACCATAGCAGTACTTGTGCTGTTATTTGGGTTCTGGGCTGTTATGCTGATGGACTGCTTGAAACGCCACGAACTCGAATTTCACACCGAGATGCCGAATCCAAAGCGTATGTGGACGATACTGCTCATCGTTGGGATTCCATGGTGCTCTATCATATACTTTGCCACTGTGAAGAGGAAGGATTGAAGGGGCGGAGTTTTTGGCAGAGGAATGGGTGTGTGAAGTGGGTTTGGATCTGCTTACGTTATGTAAATCGCGATTTTAAACTGCTGTCTCAACCGCGTCAGCCTACCCCGGTCACCGCATCGATAGCCCGCATCAGCATCTGGTTCTCTTCCCTCGTCCGGACAGCCACCCTGACATGCCGCCGGTCCAGACCCTGAAATGTTGCACAGTCCCTGATCAGGATCCCGTTGCCTGCCATTCTATCTACCATCTCCTGCGAATCCATGCCTGTACTGCTGATATCGACGAGAATGAAGTTGACCGCGCTTTCATGCAAAGAGAACCCGCGACTTCTGAATGCTTCCATGAGATATTCCCTCTCCTTTCGTATCAAGGAAATCGACCGCTTGAGATAGTCCCCTTTCATACATGCGCCCATCAGCTCCCTCCCGATCGCCTCGGCAGGCGCGCCGACGTTCCAGACGAGCCGTGCATGGTTGAGCAGTTCGGCAACCCTAGTTGATGCGATCCCGAAGCCAAGTCTCAGTCCCGGCACCGCAAACACCTTTGTAAGCGATCTCGACACGACTACGAAATCAGAGTCAAACACGGCATGAGCAACCGATTGGGCAGGATCTGAGAGTTCTATGAACGCCTCGTCCACAAAGAGGAACGTTTCGGCATCAGAGCAGCGGTCGGAAAGCCGCCTAACATCGTCTCCGGCGATTAGATCTCCTGTCGGGTTGTTTGGATTGCACAGGAATACCGTGCTCGCATCTGAGATCTGGTCGGACGAAAGTTCGAGAATCTTTGAATAATCCTGGTACTGCACGTCTGCTCCGAAGAGCCGGCACTGGAACGCGTATTCATCGAATGTGGGTGCAGGGATGATCACACGATCACCGCGCTCGATTACCGTCTCTGCAAAGAGCCTGATGAGTTCTGAGGATCCGTTCACAGGCACGATGTTCTCTGCCGTGATCCGGGTAGTGCTGTTTGTCCCTGAATACGCCTCAACAAAATCAGCGGATACGGCTCTCAATCCGGGATAGTTGTTGTCAGGATAGTGAAAAATCCCCCCGATCTCCCGGATCGCGGTTGGGACATCAGGCATGCCCATCGGGTTTAAATTTGCACTAAAATCGATCACCGGCTGGTCTGCATCCGTATACTCTGCTATCCTGCCGCCATGTGCGCATGGAGCGCAGCCCTGCACCTCCTGCCGTATAAACCGCGTAATATCGAACATGCTCAATAAGTTGTGGTCGTTTTGTGCAATCGTGAGATAACCTTTCTCACCGCAGAGCACTTCCTCTCTGCGCCCTCTGCGTGCTCCGCGGTTAAATTCCCTGCTTTGATCCATGCCGTTCGGTGCCAGGATGTTGACCACATAGTATCGAGCAAGTACGTAATATCAATATCCTGTAGCATCATGGATCACTGGATGTACTCATCGAGGCTGCTCACGCCCTCGAGTTCGCTGGACTCGACCGCAACCTGGTCAAAGAGACTCTTGCGCACCTGGACCGGCGAGTTTGTCCGCACCGCGATTGCTATGCAGTCACTTGGTCTGGCATCGATCTCCTTATGAGAGTCCTGCGTACCGACGACCAGCCGCGCATAGAATGTACCCTCGTCCAGATCATCGATCAGGATGCGCTCCACCGTGCCGCCGAGTTCACTTATCAGCGAGACTATGAGATCATGGGTCAGGGGTCTCGGCGACCGTTCTTTTCGCAGCGCAAGGTGTATCGACATCGCCTCTGCATGGCCGACAAAGATCGGCATGATGCTGTCGCCGTCGGCGAGCAGTACCACTGGCGACATCTGCTTCGGGCTGCCAACCATGTATACGCCCTTGATTGTAGCGGCGACGGTGTCCATTATCTCACCAGATTAATCGTAATATCCGGTCTCATATTAAGGGTTGCCTGATGTGGGAAAGCGGCTTAACCCCGCTTCCCAAGATGCGCACCGATGCTCGGTCTTGTCTTCTCTGTACCCTTGCCGCGCCCTCGCTGTCCCTTTGACTTCCGCCCGGCACTGGTCAAGCCCCGCTCTGCCCTGCCCCGTATATTGCAGATCCAGTTGAGACGCTGATCGCTCCTGATCACCGGATGGTGCGGGTCGACCAGAATGACCTCGTACCATATATGTTTTCCATCCTCGCCAACCCAGTACGAGTTTAAAACTTCCATATTCACGTATTTCCTGCTCGTGCGCTCCTCTGCGATCAACTGCAAACTCTTCTTCGCAGTTATCTTACGCATCCCCATCCGTTTCGTCCTTCGTCCGCGTATGTATCTCGATTTGCGCCTGCCGCCACGCCGCACCCTTGCACGCGCCACGATGATGCCTTCCTTCGCCTTATATCCAAGCGATCGTGCGCGATCGATGCGTGTCGGTCTTTCGATCCGGGTAACGCTCAGATCCCTGCGCCATTCCTGTAGGCGCTGCTGTCTGAGCTCGCGTACGTACGTCTTGTCCGGATTCTTCCATGCGTCTCTTACATATCTGTAAAACGATTTTGCCATTATTATTTCACCTTTTCCGGTTCAACTGCTTTTTTCACAGTCACATTCCAGCAATTCGGAGTTTAGTCTTATGGCGGGGTCGCTATTAAATGTTGTCTGCCACCTCATAACCCGGGTCACTGGATCGTCAGGGATCACCTGACAGACTGATGTGGGTCTTTGGTATCTCGCGTTGCGATGACCAAAACCCCGGAGACTTTTGATATTTTCGAAATAAAGTTTCGGAAAACCACAGAGGACACAGAGTGACACAGAGGGGGCGAAAGATAAAAATAACAA
>JGI24025J20009_10000627_pt1 | contig 27291 bp, 23 predicted proteins | sample Cruoilmetagenom3_FD_20009 | JGI IMG/M metagenome (IMG submission 20009) | reverse complement strand
CTGTTCGACGCCGTGCCCGAGTTGACAGAAAAACTGGGCTAAAGCGCGCCGCGCAACCTGCGCGACAATAACATCTGAATATTAAAAGGCCCGCCATGACGCGGGCCTTTTTCGTTAGCGAAGCTTTTCATCCAGCACCGGAACCAACGCAGCTGCCGCCTCGGAATGGGCGATCGGGCCCAAAAGCTCGGATGCGGCGCTTTCTTCCACGCTGGAGTACACCATTCCCGCCGTGCCTGCCGCCTGTGCTGCTGAGCTGGCGCAAACTTCAATCAACTGCGCGCCCGGACCGTTAATGGCATTCACCATGCGCCGCGTTACCAATGCCGGGTCCATTGCTATGTCGAGACGTTCAGTGCTCTGTCCTGGCCGTCGTCTGGAGAACCACAACAAAACCACGTCTCGATCCAGTTTCCTAAGCAAAAGCCGCATTCGCGCCACCCAAATGGTCTGTAACTCTCTGCGCAGCATGGCAAAGCTGTCTGGTGCACGTCTTTGCAAATGGCTCAGCAAATGGCGTGTAAAATTGAACTCGCTGAAATCGACTGCGGGAAACACCTCGCGCATCAATGGTAAGGGTTCAACAAACCGGTCATTGCGACGCGGATGAACGGTATAAAACCGGTTCGACATGTTTTGCGCACATGGCAATTGCAGCACGACTGATCGCGCGTTTTGGGCAGCCTGCAACACGCCCTCGTCGTTCAGGAACACATCGACCCCGGCGTTCGGCCAGCCGAAGTTCACGCAGCGTGTACCGATAGCCGTCTCAACCAAATCCGCGAACGGATGTTCAATGAATTTGCCAAAGGTCTCAGTTCCGCCCAAAAAGGCAACATAGCGACCGTCCAACTGCCGTTTCGGCCCCCGAAACATCAGTTTGGAGTTTGGATAACAACACCGTTCATAATCAAGGGCTACGCCCGTAAGCTTTTCATAAGCCATCTTTCCCACCATTAAAATTCACCCACAGGCATCTTTCGCCGAGAGTTCTTTCCAAAATACTAACGCTAAAATGCCATACGAGTTTTAACGACCTCTGCCCCTTGCAGCCCCGACACCCACCCGCCTATTGTGGGACAAACAATAGAACGAGGAAGCAGCCCGATGGATATTCAGAAAATCGGAGTGGTTGGTGCAGGTCAGATGGGCAACGGCATTGCGCATGTCTTGGCGGTGGCGGGCTATGATGTGTTGCTCAACGATCTGGATGAGGCGGCTTTGACGGCGGCACTTGGTGTCATCCAGAAGAACATGGAACGTCAGGTGAGCCGTAATCTATTGACGCAGGATGAGATGACGCTGGCAATGGGCCGGGTCAACCCGACAACAGATCTCAGTTCACTGGGCGCCAGTGATCTGATCATCGAAAGCGCAACCGAGCGCGAAACCGTAAAGCAGGCCATTTTTGAGAGCCTGCTGCCACATCTGGCACCACATACGATTTTGACCTCCAATACGTCGTCTATTTCTATCACCCGATTGGCCAGCCGCACCGACCGGCCCGAGAGGTTCATGGGGTTCCACTTCATGAATCCGGTGCCGATCATGCAACTAGTGGAACTGATCCGTGGCATCGCCACCGACAAAGAAACCTATAATGCCTGCCTGAAAGTGGTTGAAAAACTTGGAAAAACTGCGGCCTCCGCCGAGGATTTCCCGGCCTTCATCGTCAACCGCATCCTGATGCCGATGATCAACGAGGCGGTCTATACGCTGTATGAAGGTGTGGGCTCGGTCAAATCTATTGACCTGTCCATGAAGCTGGGCGCCAATCACCCGATGGGGCCGCTGGAGCTGGCTGATTTCATTGGGCTGGATACCTGCCTGGCCATCATGAACGTCCTGCATGACGGGCTGGCAGATACCAAATACCGCCCCTGCCCTTTGCTGACGAAATATGTGGAAGCCGGTTGGCTGGGCCGCAAGACAGGTCGTGGATTTTATGATTATCGCGGCGAAGAACCAGTGCCAACGCGTTAGCGACTACTTAGCGCCGAGTGACAATGTGTGTTGCCGCAGCCAGCTCATAAATCCGCGTGGATCGGTTTCGAGCATCTTCATATGCTCGTCATCCACCACAGGACCGACCACAGGTTTTTGCGGATTGTTACAGCTTTTCACCACTTCATGCAGCAGCAAACCCTGGCGCATGGTGACCGACATTCGGTTGGCCATTTGGTAAACCCGGCTGTTGCTGCCCGGAAAATAAATTGGCAGAACCTTAGCGCCCGAGCGGCGGATCATCTGCGCGGTGAAAACATTCCATTCACGCTCAAGCACCGGCCCAAACATACTGTCAGATGAGGCAACCACCCCAGATGGGAATACGCTGATCAACCCACCTTCTTTCAAATGGGTCATCGCCTTGGCACGCATTTCCACTGATTTGCGCTGAGCATCCGGCTCGTGGGGGAAAGGAACCGGGATCATATATGAGGCGGCCACCTCATCAATTCCGGTCAGCAGGGCGCGTGTCAGGATTTTGTAGTCGGTGCGTCGCCGCCCAATCAGATCAGCCAGGATCATCCCATCCACCAGCCCATGAGGGTGATTGGCCACGGCCACAACCGGGCCATCCAATGGGATGTTATCCAACTCAATTTCAGGGGTCAGCAGGTCGATGCCCATCGTATCAAGGGCCGCACGCCAAAACGGCTGACCTGCAGGTGCGCCACGCTTTTCAAACGCACGAATCATGCGGATGATGGTCAGCTTTCCAGTGACCCACTCGATGGCACGAATGGTGGCAGCGGTGGCGGGTGCATCAAACGAATTGGCATAAGTCAGTGAGCGGCGGTCATATTTGGTAAACGACACCGTCTCGCCGGGAATGCTCCCCGTCTGATCCTGCTCGTTCATTGCCACTTACTCTGTTCCTGTCCAGCAGCGCATATTACGCCGTCACATATCTTCCCCGAAGCGGTCTGCCACCAACACTTTGATCGCGTCAGCAAGGGCTTCAGCATCAGGGCCCGAAGTTTGCACGTCAATAGTCGTTCCGCGCGAGGCTGCCAACATCAAAAGCCCCATTATACTGTCCCCACCCGAGGATTGCCCATTCAATGACACTTCAGCGCTGGCATCAAACCCTTCGACCACCTCAACAAGTTTGGCCGAAGCGCGCGCGTGCAAGCCCTTTTCATTGACAATTTTCAGGTGCCGCGTGGATTTCTCGGTCATCTTGTTCCGTCCCAGGTTTAAACGCGGCTATTCAGCCGAAACATTGTGGCTGTCGATGTACTTGCGGCCCGCGTCCAGGGCTGCGCGCACGGCTTCGGGCAGAGGTTTGTCGCGGCTTTTCGCCAGTTTGATAAGCATCGGCAAGTTGGCCCCATAAAGGATCCGCCGATTTTCAGGCTGGCAGGCCTTAAGGGCGAGGTTTGAGGGCGAGCCACCAAACATGTCAGTGACAATCACAACACCGGTCCCGGTATCCACGTCCTCGGCGGCGGCGCAGATTTCCGATTGTTTGGAGCCGCGGTCGTGGTCGCCTTCAATGGAAATAGCGCGGATCCCGGTTTGTGGGCCAACAACATGCTGAATAGCCCCGAGATACTCCGGAGCCAGCCCACCATGTGCCACGATCACAATACCGATCAACGCTGTTTTCTCCTTCGCAGCGGCCGTTTATCCGGGGTTACCGCTGGTACGGCCAGCCACAGCCACCCGTTCCAACTCGCGGTGTCTTATTGACACCTGCCAGCCTTTGTTTGCAAGGGCTTTTGCCAAAGTTTCTGCTATTGAAACACTGCGATGTTGCCCGCCAGTACAGCCAAAACCCATCGACAGATATGCTTTGCCTTCCGCCTCATAGGCTGGAAGTAGCAAAAGGGCTAGGTCAGTCACCTTATCCGAGAACCTGGCATAGAGTGCATCCTGTGCCACATAGGCCTGTACTTGGGGATCACGGCCATTCAGGTGGCGCAGGGTTTCATCCCAATACGGATTGCGCAGGAACCGACAATCGAGAACCATATCCAACCCTCGGGGAAGCCCGCGTTTATAGGAAAATGAGTGCAGCGAAACCGATAATCTCTGCGTGCCTCGCGGGGCAAACCAGGCGTCCAGTTGCGCGCGCAGATCATGCGGCGACATATCGGACGTATCCAGCAAAATGTCTGCCCGCACCCGTATTGGGCCCAACAGGTCCAGCTCTCGGGCGATGCCCATGCCGGGGCTTTCACCGGGCGCCAGCGGATGGCGGCGACGGGTTTCCGAAAAACGGCGCAACAGGATGTCGGCACTGCAATCAAGGTAAAGCACCTGCATTGGCACATCATCGGCCGCGCTGAACTGGTCAATCATCTCAATCAACGCCGAGGTTGAGAAATCCCGGTTGCGAACGTCGATACCAAGGGCCAATGGTTTGTCTGGTGCGGGCCCCTCCAGCAAGCGCGGCAACAGGGACATGGGCAGATTGTCGATCGCCTCATACCCCATATCCTCAAGCGTGCGGATCGCCGTCGAACGCCCGGCCCCGGACGGGCCAGTCACCAGCACCAACCGACTGTTGGGGCCGTCATTTTTGGAGCCGTCAATTCTGGGGCTGTCTGGCCCTGGATCAGGCAACACGGCCTCCTTTCAGCAATAGCCATATAGCTGCTGCAAAATGTGGTTCTTTCGCCCGTCGGATCAAGGGCAATGTCACGCCAAGGTGTTGTGTTTCATTCATTTGTGGCAAACGATCTGTTTCCAGACTGTCCATATCAACAACAAATCGCACGCGTGCCGCCCCTACCGGAGTAGCGGCCAAAATACCTACGCCACGGGCTTCGATTTGGCCTTTGATGCTGTTGGGCGCGGAGGCAATCAACGTGTTGTCTTGGCGCTTCAACATAGTTTTATCATCGGCAATCAAATCAGCCCCAAAGGCGATCAGCTGCAAAGCCAGTCCTGATTTGCCACTTCCAGATGCCCCCGTGATCAGAACCGCCTGTCCGTGTAGGGCCACGCAGCTGGCATGCACGGCCGCAGAACTGGCCTTGGGCCCGGACATGGATCAGACCGGCAGGCCCACGACAAAGCGCGCGCCCAACGGATCAGATGTGATATCAGCATCGGTAGGCCTAATATTTTCGGCCCATATCACCCCGTCATGGGCCTCAATGATCTGTTTTGAGATCGCCAGGCCAAGGCCGGAATTATTGCCAAAATCATTGGCGCTGCGTTCTGAATAGAACCGCTTAAAGATTTTGGTCAATGCCACTTCGGGAATTCCAGGTCCGGTGTCTTCGACCACAATCAACACACGATTGTCACGCTTGCGGGCCCAGACGCGGATGGCGTCCCCCTCTTCGCAAAAACTCATCGCGTTGGTGATCAGATTCACGAACACCTGTGCGATACGCGCCTCTAGCCCCAGCAAAACAATGGGCTTTTCGGGGAAATCAGTGATAAAGTCGATGCCCTTTTGATTGGCTTCTTCACCCAGATACTGGCCCAGATTGCGCAGCAATGTCAGCAGATCAAATGCTTCTTGTTCTTCTTTGACCAACTCACTGTCGAGCCGCGACGCATTTGAAATGTCGCTGACCAGACGATCCAGACGGCGCACGTCATGTTCGATCACCTCTAGCAATTTGGCGCGTTGGTCATCNCGCTTGGCCACATGCATCGTGCCCACNGCCGANCGTAGTGACGCCAGAGGGTTCTTGATTTCATGCGCCACGTCAGCGGCAAATTGTTCGTTGCCATCGATCCGGTGGTAAAGGGCTGTGACCATACCGCGCAGGGCACCGCTGAGGCGGCCAATTTCGTCGGGACGCGCAGTCAGATCGGGAATACGGATACGCCCCCCTGCTTTGCCACGGTTGCGATCCCCGCCGATTTCTGCAGCTGAGGCCAGATCAGAAATCGGGTTGGATATGGTCGAAGCCAGGATCAGGCTCAGCCCGATCGAAACCAGCGTGGCGATGATGAACATCTGCAAGACGCGCTCGCGCTCGGAGCGCACCAGATTGTCAATCTCGCCCGAAGCACTGACCAAGGCAACCACGCCCACTGCCGTGCCGTTTTGCAAGATCGGCGTTGCCACGGAAAACACGCTGTTGCCCGCAACCTCGCCCGAGGAAACCTGCGTGCCAAGGCGCAGGGTCTCTGGCACCATTATGCGAGTGGTGTCTTGGGTGTTGGTGGTTGGCGCATCACCGGACAGCATGGCGAACGGTGCCGAGACCCAATCCCAGACTTTGGTCAAGGCGTCTGTTATCAGGGTGGGGCGGGGTTTTGAGGCCGATCCATTTTGCGTATGGCTGCCCACCACCTGGCCGGCCAGCACGCCATTCACGTCAAAGACGAACACTTCGACGCCTTTGCGGATACTGACACGTTCCAATGTGCCGACGACATCAACACCGTCACCCGTGACCAGATTGACCGGCGCACCGCTGGGCAGTTGCGCTTCAAACACATCCGCCACCAGCTCGGCTTCGCCCACAAGGCCATTGGCTCGTTGCAGGGCAAGTCCATCGCGCGAGGAGTTCAAATAGAGAATGCCCGCGACAAGAATGTTGAGGGCAATCAGGTTAAAGGTAACGATTTTGCGCGTCAGGGATGAATTTCTGAACGAAAAGAAGCCCCGCCCTTCGCGGCGTTCACGAAGTTCGTCTTCGACGATGTTGTCGGGGGCGACAAAATCATCGCCCAAGACCACATCGCCGCTTTTGCGGGACGGCAAATCGCGCACATCAATCCCTTCGGCCAGCGTCATTATTCTTCGTTGTACCTGTATCCGATACCATAGAGCGTCTCGATTGCCGAGAACTCGTTATCGACCATCCGCAGCTTTTTACGCAGGCGTTTGATGTGGCTGTCGATGGTACGATCATCCACATAGACCTGATCATCATAGGCCACATCCATCAGTTGATCACGGCTTTTGACAAATCCGGGCCGTTGCGCCAGCGCCTGAAGCAACAGAAATTCTGTAACGGTCAGGGTCACGTCCTTGCCTTTCCAGGCCACCGCGTGACGCAGCGGATCCATCCGCAATTCGCCGCGCTCAATCACCTTGGTTTCTTCAACCTCGGGGCCAACATCACCTGCGATGGCATCCTGACGACGCAAGAGGGCGCGGATACGCTCCACCAGCAGCCGTTGCGAGAACGGTTTCTTCACATAGTCGTCTGCGCCCATACGAAGGCCCAGAACCTCATCAATCTCATCGTCCTTGGAGGTGAGAAAAATGACTGGCATCGAAGATTTCTGCCGCAGCCGTTGCAACAGATCCATCCCATCCATGCGCGGCATTTTGATATCGAGAACGGCCATATCGGGCAAATTTTTGCTGAACGCATCAAATGCCTGTTGTCCGTCATTATAGGTTTCTACCTCGAAGCCTTCGGCCTCAAGCGTCATCGAAACCGATGTCAGAATATTTCTGTCATCGTCCACGAGGGCGATCTTAGACATACCATTTTTTCCTTGTACTGCTCTGTTTGCCTGCTTTTTTCGTTCACTATGTGCATTTTTTCCTTTTGCAATCAATCCCAAACTGCGAATCGGTTGCTCTTTCATCTTAGATAGAGACAAAAATCCCTTAGGATTGGCTAAATTCCCGGCAAAAAAGGTGATGGCAGAGGTGGTGGTTCCGCTCAATAAAATCGTGATTGCGCTAACTTTCAGTTGATTGCGCTAACTAAGCGAAACCGTCCTGTTCTTTCCGGGATGTGGCATGTTAAGAGGCGCGCAAACGGGCGGCATACCACACGACACCGAGAAGGACGCCGCCCATGCAGTCATGCATACAGGAGCACGCACTCATGGCATTTGGACGGGTAAACCCGAAATTCCAGCTTGAAGATCAAGGCATCACTGGGCTGGGAAATGTCCACTACAACCTGATCGAGCCTGCGCTGATCGAAGCCGCACTTAGAAACGGTGAAGGGCAGTTGGGCCTGGGGGGTACGTTTTTGGTAACGACGGGTAAATTTACCGGCCGGTCTCCAAAAGACAAACATGTGGTCAAAACCGACAGCGTGGCCGACACGATCTGGTGGGACAATAATGCCGAAATGTCGCCCGAAGGATTTGATGCGCTCTATGATGACATGATCGCGCACATGCAGGGGCGTGACTATTACGTGCAGGATCTGACCGGCGGGGCCGACCCGGCACATTCGATCAAGGTGCGCATGGTGACAGAGATGGCTTGGCATGGCCTGTTCATCCGCCATTTGCTGCGCCGCCCTGACAGAGAGGCCCTGAAGGATTTCGTGGCCGACTTCACCGTGATCAACTGCCCCAGCTTTCAGGCAGACCCGAAAAAGCATGATTGTCGCTCCGAGACCGTGATTGCGATGAACTTTGATCGCAAGATCATCCTGATCGGTGGCACAGAATATGCCGGCGAGAACAAGAAATCCGTCTTCACCTTGCTGAACTACCTTCTGCCGGAAAAAGGCATCATGCCGATGCATTGCTCGGCCAATCACGCCAACAACAATCCGGTGGATACAGCGATTTTCTTTGGCCTTTCAGGCACAGGCAAGACCACATTGTCAGCCGATCCCGACCGCACGTTGATTGGTGATGATGAACATGGCTGGTCAGATCGTGGCACCTTCAATTTTGAAGGCGGTTGCTATGCCAAGACGATCAACCTTGATCCCGAAGCCGAACCAGAGATTTATGCCACCACGCAAAAATTTGGCACTATTATCGANAACATGGTGCATGATCCTGAAACACTGGAACTGGATTTCAAGGACGATAGCCTGACGGCGAACATGCGGTGTGCTTATCCGCTGGATTATATCTCAAATGCGTCGAGTACGGCGATTGGCGGACATCCCAAGAATATCATCATGCTGACCTGTGATGCCTTTGGCGTATTGCCCCCGATTGCCCGTCTGACACCGGCACAGGCGATGTATCACTTCCTCAGCGGCTTTACCTCCAAGGTGGCGGGCACTGAGCGTGGTATCACCGAACCCGAGCCGACATTCTCGACCTGCTTTGGTGCCCCATTCATGCCACGTCGCCCCGAAGTGTATGGCAACCTTCTGCGTGACAAAATTGCTCAGCACGGCGCGACGTGCTGGTTGGTCAATACTGGCTGGACTGGTGGCGCCTATGGCACGGGTTCAAGAATGCCGATCAAGGCAACACGCGCATTGTTGACGGCTGCGCTGGATGGCTCGCTCAGCAAGGTGGAGTTCCGCAAGGACGAAAACTTCGGCTTTGAAGTGCCCACCGAAGCACCAGGCGTGCCGCCCGTGTTGCTGAACCCGCGCCGCACCTGGGACAAGCCCGACAGCTATGATCGTCAGGCGGCCAAGCTGGTGCGGATGTTTGCCGACAATTTTGAGCAATATAAGCCATACATCGACGACGATGTGAAAGCCGCTGCAATCGGATAGGGTGCATTCACCCCCCTCCTGACGACGACTATGAAAACCGGCAGCTGTAAGTAGCTGTCGGTTTTTTACATGCTGCATCTCGCCCCTGTTGAGCTACAGGTTTCCAGCGCTATTTGCGGCAGGGTTTTGTCTAATTCCGCCAAGGTTCACTTTACAATTTGCAAGTCTTTCAATCCTTGATACCCCAGAATGTGCAGGGGGTGCCTTCGCCCCATCCCAATAGATCGCCGCGGTATGTCAGAGCTGACACAAGGGTTGATACAGGCATTCTGGCTGGTGGTGACGCTGGACCCGGACCTGATTGAGATCACCCTGCGTTCCCTTCAGGTCACAGTTTGTGCGCTGGCCATCGCGTGCCTGATCGCCCTGCCCTTTGGCGCCTATCTGGCGGTGCAGCGCTTTCGCTTTCGCCGGACGGTCATTGCCGTGATCAATGCCCTGATGGGTCTGCCGCCAGTGGTGGTGGGGTTGATCGTCTATGTGTTTTTGTCACGCGCCGGACCTTTTGGCGTGATGGGTTTGCTGTTCACCCCCACGGCAATGATCATCGCACAGGTGATCATCATTGTGCCGCTGATCACCTCAATTGCGCACCAATCCCTGCGTGATCTTTGGGCCGAGTATCACGACTTGCTGATTTCGATGAACACCAGCCGCCGACAGCGGATTTCAACCTTGCTGTGGGATGGGCGGCGGGCTTTGCTGACGGCCTCATTGGCCGGGTTCGGGCGCGGGATTGGCGAAGTGGGCGCCATCATGATTGTCGGTGGCAATATTGATCATGCCACACGCGTTCTGACCACGGCCATTGCGTTGGAAACCGGCAAGGGCAATTTTGCGCTGGCTTTGGCGTTAGGGTTCATTCTGATTGCGTTGGCGATCACGGTGAACCTGCTGATCCATTGGCTAAGCCGCACGGAAACAGGGGGCAGATGGTGAGCGCTCTTTTCCCCCTTCAGGCCATTGGGGCCACGGTACGTCGCAAAGACAAAACGCTGATTGGGCCGGTTGATCTGGCGCTTGGGGCCGAGGGCATCACCATCGTCGTCGGCCCAAATGGCGCGGGCAAAACCAGCTTGCTGAAGATGCTGCATGGCATTGTGCGGCTCAGCGATGGTCAGGTGACTTGGGCATGTACCACGCCAGAGGCCCAGGCCCGCCAGGCATTTGTGTTTCAAACGCCCGTGATGCTGCGCCGCTCAGTGCTGGAAAACCTGACCTATCCATTGCGTCTGGCAGGTATGCCCAAAGCGCAGGCGATCGCACAAGCCAAAGACTGGGCCACACGCATTGGGATGGCAGAAGCCACATCCCGCTCGGCCTTGGTGCTGTCGGGGGGAGAGCGGCAAAAGCTGGCTCTGGCCCGGGCCCTGATCCGCGCGCCTGATGTGCTGTTTCTGGACGAGCCTTGCGCCTCACTGGACGGTCGCGCCATGCGCGAGATCGAAGCCTTGCTGGTGCAGGCCAACCAAGAGGGCACACGCATCATCATGTCCACCCACGACATGGGGCAGGCAAGGCGACTGGCCACGGAAGTGGTGTTTATCCTGCAAGGCAGAATTCACGAATTTGGACCTGCCAAAGAGTTTTTTGCCTCACCCGACACCGCTGAGACCAGCGCCTTTTTGAAGGGTGATATCGTTGATTAGTAAATTGAATCCGATACTTAGGTATCTACTTGCTATACTCATGATGATGAGTGTCGGCACCGATGCCCAGGCCGGAGACATGAAACTGGCGGTCACCACATCGTTCCACAATTCGGGGCTTGCTGAGGTACTGCTGCCCGAAATTGAAGCCGACACCGGGATCACCCTGCACCTACTGGTGGTGGGCACGGGGCAGGCTCTGCGTCTTGGCGCTGCCGGAGATGTGGATGCAGTTCTGGTGCACGCGCGCGCAGCCGAGGACAGCTTTATCGCCAAGGGCCATGGCACCCACCGGCGCGAGATCATGTACAATGATTTTGTCCTTATTGGCCCGGCGTCCGATCCGGCCAAACTGAGCGCGGCAAGCACCGCAACCGAGGCTTTGATCTCAATCGCCACAACGCAATCTTCCTTTGTCAGCCGCGGTGATGACAGCGGCACCCACAAAAAAGAGCTGTCCTTGTGGAACGCCGCAAATGTGACCCCTGAGGGCGATTGGTACAAATCGGTAGGAGCCGGGATGGGGGCCGCGCTGAACACGGCCTCGGGCATGGGCGCCTATGTCATGTCGGATCGCGCCAGTTGGCTGAACTTTGGCAACAAAGGCGGCTTGGCTTTGCTTTTTGCCGGGGATCCGGTGTTGTTCAACCAATATGCCTATTTGCCCGTAAACCCCGCCAATCATCCACATGTGAAGGCTGATTTAGCGGCTCAGCTTGAAACCTGGCTGACCTCGGACAGGGCAAGGATATTGATCAACGGCTATCAACTGTCGGGCGAACAACTGTTTACCTTTAACGCCGCAGCAGCCCAGCAGGATTAAGCAGCACCACGCGCGCATCCACACCCCGCGGTTAGGTTTGTGCGCGCATTGCGCATTATCGCTTTGCGGTTCGTTGTAAACCTCTTGTGATTGGACGACGCCAAACCATCACTTCGGCGCCACCTTCATGAGCAGAGATCCGGGGCAGCAATGGGCGCAAAGCTGGTTCATAAATTGCAGATGCATAGTTATTACTGTTTACTTTCATTGGATTAACCCACTTTCCATCGCAAGCTCATCTGTATCATCACAGCTATGCGCCCTCGATTCTCATTAAAATCACATCACGTCCGGCTGGAAATTGCCGGTTTGATCTTTTGTTGAATTCGATGGAGCACGTCGGCCAATCATGAGATACAAGAAGGTGAGGAACGGAGCAGTGTACGGTGGGTCATTCGGCGATCAGGTCCTGGGCTTGGGCGGCGGCCTTTGTGGCAGTCGCACCTTTTGCTGTTGCCACCGAAGTTACACTGGATGCACCCGGCTTTGATGAGGTCGGATTGGGCTATCTGAACAAGGCCTCATTGACGATCGAAACGCTGAACACCCCCGAAGCCGCCACGCAGGATCTGGTGGCCGCAGCTCGGGCTGATTATGCCCGGTTGGTCGGTGTGCTGTATGAACTTGGGTATTTCGGCGGGGTGGTCCACATTTTTGTGGATGGGCGCGAGGCTGCCAATATCTCGCCTCTGACCTCACTCAGGGCAATTGATACGATCAAGATCACAGTTCTGCCCGGTCCGGTGTTTTCCTTTTCATCCGCGCAGGTGCAGCCCCTGTCGCCCGCCACAGCCCTGCCCGAGGGTTTCGCCAAGGGGCAGCGCGCGTTTGGCAGTCTGGTGGGCGAAGCCGCTGACAAAGGTGTCGAAGGCTGGCGCAATATCGGCCATGCCAAGGCCCGCGTCGCCGATCAGTCCATCACCGCCGATCACCGCGCCAACACATTGGACGCGCGCATCACCATTGCACCGGGTCCACGCCTGACCTTTGGTGAAGTCGTGGTGCCAAATCCCAGCAATGTGCGCAATGAGCGCATTCGTGAAATCGCAGGTCTGCCCAGTGGTGATGTGTTTTCGCCCCAAGAGCTGGAAAAAGCCACGCGGCGTCTGCGGCGCACCGGCGCATTTCGCTCTGTTGTGTTGGAAGAAAATGCCGCCATCAGCCCCGGCGACACACAAGACATCAACGCATTGCTGACGGACGCCAAACCGCGCCGTGTGGGCGTTGGAGCAGAAGTATCTTCGCTTGAAGGGATGGGGTTAAGTGGCTTTTGGCTGCACCGTAACCTTCTGGGCGGGGCAGAGCGTTTGCGTATTGACGCCCAAGCCAGCGGCATTGGAGGAGACACCGACGGGATCGACTATAGTTTTTCGGCCCGGTTCGAGCGTCCGGCCACGATCACACCGGATACCAGCCTCTATCTGGAAGCCGAGATCGAGCATCTTGACGAACCCGATTACAACGAAACCAGCGCCCGTGTTGAGGGCGGCTTTAGCCATATCTTTTCAGAAGAGCTGACCGGTGAAATCGGGCTGGCTTACCAGTATTCTGACATTGACGATGATGCAGGCCAGCGCAAACTGAACCATCTTTTGGTGCCAATTCGCTTGACCTACGACAACCGCGATGACCCACTGGATGCCACCAAAGGGTATTATGCGGATGTGCAGCTGACACCTTTTGCGGGCCTGGATTCCAATGCCGCCGGGGCGCGGATCTATGCGGATCTGCGACACTATCTAACCGTAGGAAAGGATGATGGCATCACGCTGGCGGGCCGCATACAGGCCGGATCCATCGCCGGGGCCAGCCTGACCGATCTACCGCCCGATATGCTGTTCTTCTCAGGCGGGGCGGGCACAGTGCGCGGTCAGGGCTATCAATCATTGGCCGTCGATCTGGGCGGTGGCTTGCGGTTAGGCGGGCGATCATTGCTGGCGCTTTCAGGCGAAATCCGGGCTGATCTGTTCACCGAATGGTCCATCGTTGGCTTTGCCGATGCTGGCTTTGTCGGCGAAAACGCCTGGGGATCAGACAATGGAGACTGGCATTCCGGCGGCGGCTTGGGTGTACGATATGACACCGGGTTTGGCCCGATCCGGGTGGATGTGGCCACACCGTTTGACAATGACGTTGGCAAGGATTTTGAGCTTTATGTCGGCATTGGGCAGGCCTTCTGATGCGCCTGTTCCTGATCATCAGCTTTGTTCTGAGTTTCGCCAATACGCTGGCGGCCCAAGAACTGGCGGCCCAAGACACGCCCGATGACAAAACCTATCTGGAGAACCTGCTTCAGGATACGCTATCAGGCGCCGGCCATAGCGTCACCGTCACCGGTTTTACCGGCGCGCTGTCGTCACAGGCCAAGCTTGATCTGCTGACAATCGCAGATAGGGACGGCATCTGGTTAACCATGCGCGATGCCACGTTGATCTGGTCGCGCAGCGCGCTGTTATCAGGGCACTTGGATGTAACCGAGCTGAGCGCCGCCGAGGTTGAAATTCCGCGCCTGCCGATCAACCAGAAACGCCTGAGCACCCAGGATGCGCAGGCAGGCACATTTGCCTTGCCTGAGTTGCCCGTGTCGCTTGATGTGAAAAAGATCGGGATCACAAAGGTCACCCTCGGCAAAGACGTCATCGGAGAGCCTGCGACCCTATCAACCCATGGCTCCTTTGCCCTTAGTGAAGGCACCGGGGAGGCCGATCTTGATATTCAGCGGTTGGATCGCGACGATCAAATCACACTTGATGCCAGTTTTTCCAACGCCACGCGGCAATTGGCACTGGAGCTCAATTTTGACGAATCCGAAGGCGGGCTGGTGTCTTCTGTCTTGCGTATTCCTGGCGCGCCTTCCTTGCAAATGCAGGTCTCGGGCAAGGCGCCAATCTCTGATTACTCCGCACGCATTGCGCTCACGTCGGATGGCGCGCATCGGTTCGGCGGGACATTTGATATCGCCGCCCTCTCCTCTGAGGCGGATGTAGGGTATGGATTTGGGGCAGCCCTCAGCGGCGATGTGCGCCCGTTGTTCATCGCCGATCTGCATCCCTTCTTTGGCGAAAACTCCACGCTTGATCTGCACGGCAGCCTTTTCTCAAATGGGCAGTTGGTACTGGATCAATTGGATATCTCTTCAGGCGCAATGCAGTTGAGCAGTGAGCTGGCACTGACCCCGGAAGGTTGGCCGGAACGGTTTGGCCTTTACGGCGAGATCAGAACAGATGCGCCTGTACGGTTGCCAATCACTGGCCCCGCCACGACGCTGAATTCAGCCGAGTTTACCGCCAGCTATGATATCGGCCAGAGCGAGGCATGGACCACCACAATGCAGATTCACGGGTTTGAACGTGATGGGTTGTCGGTGGCTGGCGCGCAAATTATTGGCTCGGGCAATATTGGCACGCGGCCCTTGCGTCAGGTCAGCGCTGATCTGTTCTTTGATGCCTCAGGGATAGATCACACAAACGCCGCCTTTGCGCAGGCCCTTGGGCCACAAGCCAACGGCCAGCTGGTGCTGGATTGGAAGCCCGATACACCGCTTGCCATATCAAATATCCTGCTGCACTCGGGCACAACAACGCTGCGCGCACGTGGGACGGTCGATGGGTTGGACACAGGGCTTGTCACCAAAGGCGAGGCCACGCTTGTCACCAATGATCTGGCCCGTTTCCAAAAGCTGGCCGACCGGCGTATCAGCGGTACGGCCAAAATACAGGTGATTGGCGAGATTGCCCCTTTGAGCGGGGCATTTGATGCGAGGGTGCGCGCCATCACCCAAGAATTGCAAGTGGATGAGCCGCAGATTGACCCTGTTCTCAAGGGGCAAAGCACGCTGGAAGTTGACATCGCCCGCACCACCGAGGGCACAAAGCTGCGCCATTTGGACATTCACAATGATGCTGTGTCGGCCAAGGCCTCGGGCCAATTGAATGCAGATGCGGGTCAGTTGGAGATGCTGGCCGAACTGAGCGACATTGCCCTGATTGAGCCGCGTTTAAGCGGACCGGCCCGCATCGACAGCGCCTTTGGCTGGCAGCGCGGGTCAGGTGTGAGCGTATCGCGGTTGCAGGCAACTGTGGCCGAGGCGAGGATCTCGGCCAAGGGCACATTGGCCCCCTCAAAACCGGGCTTGCCAGTTGCCGGTGAACTTACAATGGCGGCGCAGGATTTATCGCGGTTCTCCAAATTGGCGGGCAAGCCAATGGCCGGCACAATCACCCTTGATCTAAGTGGCTCGGGCCTTGTCCGCAAAAACCAATGGGATGTGGAGGGCACGCTAAAGGGGTTTGCTTTCCGCTCGGGGGTGGCCGAGCTGGACAGATTGGTCGCCGGATCACTTGAGGCTGTGTTTTCGGGTGCTGTGGGGGGGGATGTGCCAGACCTGCGGTATCTCAAACTGACCTCACCGCGCCTGTTGGTCAATGCCTCGGGCGATGGGCCGGGGGCACCAGTGGCGGTGTCCGGGCGGCTGTCTGATCTGGGTATCCTTGCCCCCGGTTTTGACGGCCCCGCCACCGCCCGCGGGACGTTGACACCGCGCGATGCACAGGCCGGTCAGCTGGGCGTTGTGCTTGATGCCACTGGGCCCGGCGGGACCAGCGCGCAGATCACCGGCGAGGTCTATGACCACGCTCAGCGTCTGGCTTTGACCATGGTGGGAGAGGCCCCACTGGGATTGGTCAACCGTTTCATCAAACCCCGGTCGGTGCAGGGGCTGGCACGGTTCGATCTGCGGGCGGACGGCCCGCCAAAGCTGTCGTCGTTGTCAGGCACTATGACATTTGAAGGCGCGCGCGCGTCACTGCCAACCCTGAATTACGCCCTGAGCAATCTGTCCGGCAACGCTCAGTTGGCGGCAGGTCGCGCCGAGGTTTCTGTGACGGGTGATGCCGGCACAGGCGGTCAGTTCCTGATCACCGGGCCGGTGCAGTTGGCCAAGTCATTTCCGGGCAACCTGGCTGTTACGTTGACAAATCTGGGGTTGTTTGACCCGACGCTGTATCAAACCACGGTGAACGGCACGCTGAATATCGCGGGCAATCTGGTGGGTGGCGCGCGAGTGGACGGTGTTTTGGCCCTTGGCCCATCCGAATTGCGCGTGCCCTCGGGCAGTGGCTCGATCGTGGGCACCTTGCCTGACATCACACATTTGTATGAACCCACAGCAGTGCGTACCACCCGCGACCGCGCCGGGTTGATTGAAACCATGAAGGCCAGCCCGGCCATCTATCCTATCGACATCACCATCAATGCGCCCCGGCGGATATTTGTGCGGGGTCGTGGGCTTGATGCCGAATTGGGTGGCAGTCTGCGCGTGACTGGCACCACCGCTGACATGCGCCCCGCAGGCGTGTTTGAGTTGATCCGCGGGCGGCTTGATATTTTGGGGAAGCGGCTGGAGCTGACCGACGGGTTGATTGACCTGCGCGGTGCATTTGATCCATATCTGCGTTTTGTGGCCGAGACCACGGCGGATGATGTGCTGGTCATGGTGATCATTGAGGGCCTTGCCAGCGCGCCCAATGTCATCTTCCAATCCAGCCCGGACCTGCCACAGGAGGAGGTTGTCGCGCGCCTGTTGTTTGGCCGCGATCTGGGGTCAATGTCGGCATTTCAGGCCGCACAGCTGGTGTCGGCTGTGGCCACGTTGTCGGGGCAGTATACGGGTGGCATCACCGGGCGGCTGCGTGACAGTCTGGGTCTGTCTGATCTGGATATCACCACCACCGATGAAGGCGCCACGCAGTTCAAGGTGGGTGCCTATATTTCCAAGAATGTCTATTCCGAAGTGAGCGCGGACAGTGAAGGCAATCAGGAGATCAACCTCAACCTCGATGTCTCCAAACATGTGACCCTCAAGGGCAGCGTCAGCAATGACGGCAACACCGGGGTCGGGGTGTTCTTTGAGAAGGATTATTGAGGCGTTGGTTGCTGGCCAGATGTTTGACCCAGAGCACCGGGGCGCTTTCTGGCTTTAGACTGACAGTGTTGCGGCCACGGCCCGTTGCCAGCGCGCATATTTAGCATCACGCACATCAGCCTGCATTCCCGGCTCAAACCGGCGATCACGGTGCCATTCACGGGCAAACTCATCCATTGCGGGGTACATCCCCACCTGCATCCCTGCCAACCATGCAGCGCCCAGCGCTGTGGTTTCCAATACGGTGGGCCGATCCACCGGCGCGCCGATGACGTCGGCCAAAAATTGCATGGTCCAGTCCGATGCACTCATCCCGCCATCAACCCGTAAGACGGCCTCGCCTCCGCCGCCGTGCCAATCAGCGCGCATCGCTTCAAGCAGGTCACGGGTTTGAAACCCCACGCTTTGCAACGCGGCGCGTGACATTTCGTTTGCGCCTGTCGCGCGGGTCAGACCATAGACAGCGCCGCGGCACTCCGCATTCCAATAAGGTGCCCCCAAGCCGGTAAAGGCCGGAACAATGATCACATCCTGCCCGTCATCCGCCGCAGCGGCGTTGGCCTGCGTATCCTTGGCATCCGCAATGATCTTTAGCCCATCGCGCAGCCATTGCACCACCGCCCCCGCCACAAAGATCGAGCCTTCAAGCGCATAGGTCGGCACCCCATCCAGCTGATAGGCAATCGTGGTCAGAAGCCGGTTTTGCGAAACAACCGGAGTTTCGCCAGTGTTCAGCAAGGCAAAACATCCGGTGCCATAGGTAGATTTCATCATGCCGGGTTGAAAACACGCCTGCCCCACGGTGGCAGCCTGCTGATCACCCGCAACGCCGCGAATGGGGATGGATTTGCCCAACAGATCAGCATCCGTTTCGCCAAAATCAGCGGCACAATCNCGCACTTTGGGTAGCATCTGCATCGGCACATTCAGCANATCACACATGCGNCGGCTCCAACGCCCGTCACGNATNTCATACAGCATCGTACGCGAGGCATTGGTGGCATCCGTGGCATGCACTCGCCCGCCCGTCAGCCGCCAAATCAGATAGCTGTCTACTGTTCCAAACAGCAGCTCGCCTGCCTCGGCACGCGCCCGCGCACCCGCCACATTGTCCAGAATCCAAGCCAGCTTTGTGCCTGAGAAATAGGGATCCAGCAGCAGGCCTGTGCGTTCGGCCACCATCGCCTCGTGGCCTGCTTCACGCAGGGAGCGGCAGGTTTCGGCGGTGCGGCGGTCTTGCCAGACGATGGCGTTGTGGATCGCCTTGCCGGTGGATTTGTCCCAAACAACAGTGGTTTCGCGCTGATTGGTGATGCCAATGGCCGCAATCTGAGCATCTGGAATTTGCGCCATCGCCTTGCGGCAGGTGGCCAATGTGGTTGCCCATAAATCCTCAGGATCATGTTCAACCCACCCAGATTGCGGAAAGTGCTGGGGAAACTCCTGCTGGGCGGTTGTTGCCACCTGCATCGCCCCATCAAACAGGATCGCCCGCGAGGAAGTCGTGCCCTGATCTATCGCCAGAATGTAACCCATCGCCATTCGTCCTTATGTTTGGAGTTGCGCGCTATCTTTGTGCGCCGCCATCCATTCGTCCAGCGCCGAAATGTCAGCTTGGCTTAACCGCAGCCCCAGTTTGCTGCGCCGCCAGACGATATCCTCGGCTGTGCGGGCATATTCATGCGTCATTAGCCAGATGACTTCGCGTTCTGTCAGGGTGGCACCAAAATCACGGCCCAGATCGGCAGTATCCTTGGCCTTTTGCAACATCAATGCGGCATCCGTGCCATAGGCCCGGATCAGCCTTTGTGCCCAGCGCCCGCTCAGAAAGGGATAATCAGCGCGTAGATTTGCCGTCAGGTCAGCCACACCATCAACCGGGAAATCACCGCCCGGCATGGCGACACCGGCGGTCCAGTCGCCACTCAGGTCGGGGAAATCCTGCGCAATCTTTTCCAAAGCACTTTCCGCCAGCCGCCGGTAGGTGGTGATTTTGCCGCCAAACACATGCAAGGCAGGCGCCCCCATCGAGGTGTCACGCACCAGCGTATAGTCACGCGTCGCGGCTGTGGCACTGCCTGAGCCATCCTCAAAAAGTGGGCGAACCCCGGAATAGGTCCAGACCACATCTTCATCTGTAATGGGCTGTTTGAAATAGGTTGAGGCGAAGTTGATCAGATACGCCTGTTCCTCGGGCGTGCACACTGGGCGTGTTTCAGGATCAGGGTGGTCCATATCGGTGGTGCCGATCAGGGTGTAATCTGTCTCATAGGGAATGGCAAAGATGATGCGCCCATCGGTGCCTTGAAAGAAATAGCATTTGCCGTGATCAAACAATTGCCGTGTCACAATATGGCTGCCACGCACCAGTCGCACCTTGGCGTTACTGTTGGCCCCTATCTTTGAGCCGATCACATCACTGACCCAAGGCCCACCAGCATTGACCAGTGATCTGGCGCGGATCATATCTGTCTCACCTGATGACAGATCATGCAGTGTCACCTCCCAAATGCCATCAACAACACGGGCTGATGTCACCTCGGTCCGGGTGAGGATTTTCGCACCACGCGCCTGCGCATCGCGGGCGTTCAACACCACAAGGCGCGCATCCTCGACCCAACAATCGGAATATTCATAGGCACGTTTGAACCGATCATTCAGAGGTGCGCCTTCAGGGGCTGTGGTGAGATCCAGAACCTTGGTGCCCGGCAGGATTTTGCGCCCGCCCAGATTGTCATACATGAACAAACCAATGCGGATCATCCAGGCCGGGCGGCGGCCTTTCATCCATGGCATCACCTTGCCCAACAGGCGTGACAGAGGCGTCTGCCCGTCAAACCGCATGTCTTTTGCATAGGGCAGCACAAAGCGCATCGGCCAACTGATATGGGGCATGGCACGCAGCAGGGTTTCGCGCTCAATCAGCGCTTCACGCACCAATCGGACTTCAAAATATTCCAGATAACGCAGCCCGCCGTGAAACAGCTTGGTAGAGCTCGACGACGTGCCCGATGCCAGATCGCCTTTCTCGGCCAATGTGACGCTGAGCCCTCGGCCCGCTGCGTCACGCGCAATGCCACAACCGTTGATACCACCGCCGATAACAAACAAATCCCGGATGTCAGACGGATCGGATGATGACGACATGGGCAAAACCTCAGGCCTTGGGCGCGTAGGAGGCCGGGTCTACCTGATCTGGCCGTCCCGTCAAGCGCAGCGCGCTCAGCTGACGTGGCGCTTGGGCGATCACAGCGCCGTGGCGGATCACCGCCAGTCGCGTGGGGCGCAGCCGTATTGCCTCGGTCGTGTCGCGGGCTTGCAGCAGCACCATGTTGGCCTGGCTGCCTTTGGTCAGCCCATACCCTTCAAGACCCATGATATGGGCCGAATTTGCCGTGACCGCATCAAAGCACCACGCCATGTCCTTGCGGCTGCACAGCTGACCAACGTGCAGCCCCATAAAGGCGATATCCAGCATGTCGGCCTTGCCCAGCGAATACCACGGATCCATCACACAATCCGAACCAAACCCGATGGTGATGCCTGCATCACGCAATTCGCGCACGCGGGTCATGCCCCGGCGTTTGGGATAGCTGTCATGTTTGCCCTGGATCATGATGTTGATCGCTGGATTGGGGATGGCATGAATACCCGCCTCAACCATCAGTGGGATCAGCTTTGAAACATAGTAGTTGTCCATCGAATGCATCGACGTGAGGTGCGATCCGGCCACCCGCCCCTGCAACCCCAATCGTTGGGTTTCATAGGCCAGCGTTTCAATATGGCGGCTCATCGGGTCATCGCTTTCGTCGCAATGCATATCCACCCGCAGACCACGATCTGCGGCGATCTCACAGAGTTGGCGTACCGAGGCCGCGCCATCCGCCATAGTGCGTTCAAAATGCGGAATGCCGCCCACCACATCGACACCCATATCAAGGGCACGAAGGGTGTTTTGCATCGCACTCGGGTCGCGCAACACGCCGTCTTGTGGAAAGGCCACCAGTTGCAGGTCAAGGTAGTCTTTCACCTGATTGCGCACCTCCAGCAGCGCCTCAACGCCTTTCAGTTCATTATCGCAGGTGTCCACATGGCTGCGGATCGCGCCAATGCCCTGAGCCACGGCCAGATCACAATACCGCAGGGCACGCTCAACAATTTCGTCTACCGATTGCAGCGGTTTCAGCTCGCCCCAAAGGGCGATGCCTTCCAGCAGGGTGCCTGACACATTCATACGCGGGCGCCCCAGTGACAAGGTAGCGTCCATATGAAAATGCGGATCCACGAAGGGCGGCGAAACAAGATAACCACCGGCGTCGATCACCTCTTTCGCCTCGGCGGTGATGCCTGTTTCAACGGCGTCAATGATACCATCACGGCAGGCAATATCTACTCCCGTGCGCCCATCAGGCAGCGTGGCATTACGAAGGATCAGATCGAACATGGGCAGGCCTTTCTCAGCGCTGGCCTTTGAACCATGGGGTCAGCAATGCCCTTGGATAATCCGCACTGCGCGCTGCAATCACAAGGGCAATAATCGACAGAATATAGGGCGCCATCAGGAACACCTGACCGGGCACCAACGCGCCCACTTCGGTTTGCAGGCGCACTTGCAGGGCGTCGAATGCCCCAAATAGCAACGCGCCCAACAGGGCCTTGCCCGGCTTCCAGCTGGCAAAGATCACCAAGGCAATACAAATCCAGCCACGCCCGTTGACCATGCCAAAGAAGAAGGCATCAAAAGCCGACATTGTCAGAAATGCCCCCCCCAGCGCCATCAACGCCGAGCCCGCCACAACAGACCCCATACGCAGCGCATAGACCGACAGCCCTTGGGCATCAACGCTGTCGGGGTTGTCCCCCACCGCCTGAATGGCCACGCCCAAGGCGGTGCGTTTCATGACATACCAGACGAGGCCAACACATGCGAAGGCCAGCCATGTCATGGCGGTTTGCTGAAACAGGACCGGGCCAACGAAAGGCAAATCAGACAAGATAGGAATATCCAGCGCCCTGAACGGCTCGATCCGAGGCGGAGAGGACACATTGGGCAGAGCGGTGCGATAGGCGAAATAGCTGACAGATGTGGCAAACATCGTCACACCAAGCCCCGACACATGCTGTGACAGGCCCAAGGGCACTGTCAGGATCGCATGGATCAGGCCAAAAAACGCCCCTGCCCCCGCAGCCACCAACACGCCGCCCCACAAGCCAGCGCCCAGCCAGACAGCCATCCAGCCCGCCATGGCACCGGCCACAAAAATACCTTCGATACCAAGGTTCAACACACCTGATTTTTCGCACAACAACGCGCCCAACACGCCGAATATCAATGGCGTGGCGATGCGCAGACTTGCCGCCCAAAAGCTCTCGCTGACAAGAATTTGCAGGATATCCATCATGAGGCCTGCTCCTGTACGGGGCGCACTCGGGTGATGCGGTAGCGCGCAAAAAAGCCGCCGACCAGCACACACAAAAGCGACATGGCGACCACAAGGTCAGCCAGATAAGATGATACGCCCATGGCGCGGCTCATTGAATCTGCACCGACAAAACCGAGGCGATGAATATGGCCGATATGACAACACCCACAGGTGACAGCCCCGCCAACATCGCCACAACGATGCCGGTATAGCCAAAGCCGGGCGATAAATCGGCGGTCAGGTAGCCCTTTAGCCCCGCCACTTCGCCCACGCCGGCCATGCCAGCCAATGCACCTGATACGATTGCAACGCTGAGCAATGTGCGGTTCACCCTTATGCCGGCATGGCGCGCGGCCGAGGCGTTTTCGCCCACCGCCCGCAGCCGGAACCCCCAGACCGATCGCGCCAGCATGAATTGCGCCACCACGGCCGCAATCAACGCGATGATCAACCCGGAATGCAGGCGCATCCGGTCAATCAGCGTGGGCAACATGCCTTGCTCCAGAATAGGCGATGATTGTGGCCACCCAAGGCCCATTGGGTCTTGTAGCGGGCCCTCCAGCATCATTTGCAAGAAGATCAGAATGACAAAATTCAGCAGCAGGGTGGTCACCACCTCATCCGCGCCAAATTTGGTTTTCAGATAAGCAGGCAGCGCCATGCCAGCCGCCCCGGCAGCACTGCCCATCAGGATGATCAGCGGGATCAGCATCACACCGGGGATATCAAAAACCCCGGTTCCAACCGTCACGGCGGCCATGGCGCCCAAATATAACTGGCCCTCGGCCCCGATGTTCCACAGCTTGGCACGAAACGCCAAAGCCGCAGCAAGGCCGGTGAAAATCAGCGGCGTGGCGCGGGTGAGCATTTCTGAGAACGCAAAGAGGGACCCAAAGACGCCTTTATACATCTCGCCATACGCCGATGCGATGTTGGCCCCGGCAAACGCCAAGGGGATGGCCGCCAGCGCCAAAGCCACAATCGCCGACAGGATCGGCACGCCCAGGGTGAGGGCTTTGGTGGTGCGGCCGCGAGGCTCAATACGGATCATGCCGGTTCTCCGGTTCTTAGTGCACTTGGTGCGGTTTCTCCGGCCATCATCAGGCCGATGACGGCGCGATCACGGGTGTCGGCTTGGATCAACTCGCCTTCGTGGATCACCAATATCCGGTCTGCCAGACTCAGAATTTCGTCCAGGTCTTCTGAGATCAGCACCACACCAGCACCGCGTGTGCGGGCCTCAATCAGGCGGCGCGCGACCTCAGATGCCGCCCCCATGTCGAGGCCGCGTGTGGGTTGGTTGGCCAGGATCAGATTGGGGTGTTGCTCAAACACCCGCGCCAGGATCAGCTTTTGGATATTCCCGCCNGACAGCAGCCTTGCGCGGGCTTCTACGCCGGGGCCACGCACGTCGTACTCCTGCGCCAACCGTTCAGCATTGGCCACNATGGCATCATGTTTCATCAGCCCGCGGGATTGAACTTCGGGATCNTCCAGACGTTCGATTATCATGTTCTCGGCCACCGACATTGCGCCAACGATGCCATCATGATGGCGATCCTCTGGGATGCGGCCCACACCAGCGCGGATCATGTCAAGGGGATGTGCGCGGGTCACGGTTGTGTCCCCCACGCTCACACGTCCCGCATCCGCCTGGACAAGCCCCGAGATCAGGCCAGCCAACGCCGATTGGCCGTTTCCTGACACACCTGCGATGCCCAGAATTTCATGCGCATGCACATCCAGCGTGACGCCGCGCAGCCGGTCGCGGTTGGATTGCCCGTGTACATCGACGTTTTCCAGCCGCAGCACCGGGGCACCGGGGGACATCGGCGCGCGCTGAGTGGGCGAGGTTTCGGCCCCCACCATCATGCGCGCAATCGCGGCCTCATCCGCGTCAGATGTGGCCATTTCACCGACTTTGACCCCGTGGCGCAGCACAGCAATGCGGTTGGAAAAGGCCAGCACCTCGCGCAGTTTGTGGGAAATGAAGATCACCGACAGGCCGGTTTTGGTCATCGCGCCGATGTTTTCAAACAATGCGTCCGCCTCTTGCGGAGTCAGCACAGCCGTGGGTTCATCCAGCACCAGAATGCGGGCATCACGGTACAGCGCCTTGAGGATTTCGACCCGCTGGCGCTCGCCAACGGACAACAGGCTGACCCGTGTGTCCAGTGGCGCGTTCAGCCCACTTTGCTGCATGATCGCCTCGATCTTTTGGCGCGCGGCGCGTCCAGATCGACGCAGGCTCAGCAAAGGCTCGGCGCCCAGCAGAATGTTATCAATCACCGACAGGTTTTCGGCCAATGTGAAATGTTGATGCACCATGCCGATGCCTGCCGCCAACGCGGCCTGCGGATGGCCCAATGGCAGGGCGTTCAGCGCGCCGTCAACTCCTGCAACCTCGACCGAGCCCGCATCGGGCAGGTAATGACCAAAGAGCATGTTCATCAGCGTGGTTTTGCCCGCGCCGTTTTCGCCAAGCAGGGCCAGCACCTCGCCCTGGCACAGGTCAAGATCAACCGCGTCATTGGCGATCACCGAGCCGAACCGCTTGGACAGGCCTTTGAGGGATAAAACTGTCTGGGATGTCATAGGCAGATGGGGCCGGAACGATATGCCGGCCCCCTCCTTTTTGCTATCAGTTGTCTGAAACGGGGCGTTCGTCGTTCACGTTCACCCGGAACAGCCCATCCATGATTTCGCCCTCTTTGGCACGCACCGCAGATACAACATCGGCGGGCACCAGGGTTTCGTCCATCACCAGGGATCCACCGCCATACGCCATAAAGCTGTACTGACCATAGTCAGCGGCCTCGAATGATCCGCCTGCGACATTGGCGATGGCCTTGTCGATGGTGGCCTCCATATGCCAGAGCGCTGAGCTGAGGATCGTGTCGGGATAATCGGCTGAGGTGTCGATCACGTTGCCAATGGCCTTTACGCCGCGCTCAACCGCAGCGTCCGATACGCCAAAGCGTTCGGCATACATGATGTCAGCACCGGCATCCATCATAGCAAAGGCGCTTTCCTTGGCTTTGGGGGGATCGTACCAGCTGTCGATGAAGTTCACGATGAATTTGACATCCGGGTTCTGGGCCCGCGCGCCTTCCATAAAGGCGTTCATCAGGCGGTTCACTTCGGGGATGGCATAGCCGCCAACCATACCAATGACGTTGCTTTCGGTCATCGCACCTGCGGCCATGCCAGACAGGTAGGAGGGTTCGTGAATCCAGTTGTCAAAGACCGAGAAGTTGGGCGCCACCGGGCCAAAGGATGACCCCATGAGGAAGCCCGTTTCGGGATAATCCTTGGCCACTTTGCGCGCGGCACGTTCAAGGCCAAATACTTCGCCCACGATCAGCTGCGCGCCGCCCTCGGCATATTCGCGCATGACACGTTCGTAATCCGTGTTGGCCACGTTTTCTGAGAATGTGTATTCGATATCGCCACGTTCGGCGGCGGTGTTCAGTGCCAGATGAATGCGGCTGATCCACTGTTGTTCAACCGGCAAAGTGTAGATCGCGGCGACCTTCACTTTTCCATGGCCATGGCCATACCGCCGGACAGCATCACAGATGTGGCTGCCACCGACGCCAGCACCGAGCGGCGCGTCAGTTTCAGAAGTGACTTCATCATTGATCTCCTTGTTTTTATGATTGTGATCAGTTTGTTTATTTTTACCGGTTAGTCAAATTTAATCCGGGTGGATGTCATTAACTTGGCACATATTGCAGCATCCTGCCTGCTAATTCGGCGGTTTTCGAAAAAGGCGTGACTGGTTGAAAAGTTCATCCAGGCGTTCATAACGATCCTTGGTGTCAGGCCACAGTTCCTCCTGAGCAGCAGCAATCAACGCCTCAAGCAGCAGCATTGTGGCGATGTTACTGTCCCAGGCTGACGGAATTTCAACCCAGCAATTGAACGTATGCGTGGCCACATCGGCAATCGGGCTGGTCCATTGATCAGTGACCAGGATAACCTTGACGCCCCGCTCGACGGCCAGTTCAGCCAAACGCAGCAAATTGGCCTCGTAGCGGCGAATATCAAACAACAGCAGGATGTCGCCTTCGACCATATCCAGCACATAATGCGGCCATGTGGCCGAAGA
>JGI24025J20009_10000624_pt1 | contig 27460 bp, 30 predicted proteins | sample Cruoilmetagenom3_FD_20009 | JGI IMG/M metagenome (IMG submission 20009) | reverse complement strand
GGTTTGTCAAGTCTGACAAGTAACGCCTTCAGAGATTTCTCAACTGCTTGTTGAGCATCGAAACAAAGGTCTTCATAAAGTATCTCATCAGAGATCTTTTCTGCTCTTGCTCTTTCTAAATTACTTCTTGCTCTTTTTAACCATTCTGAAATAATATCTTTATTTTTCATACACTACCTTCCCGTATTTTGCAATTTCACTATATATCAGAAAAGGATTATCTTTCAACTTATCAAATGTTTCGGGAGTCTCTACGATCACATCAACCGGCACATTTACATCAAGCATGAGGTAGATTCTCTGCGCAAGTTTCCTCTTATGAACAACACCGCTCTTCAGGACGAAAATATCATAATCACTATCCTTTGCCTGTTCTCCTTTCGCTCTTGAGCCGAACAGGATGATTTTATCAGGAACTGCCTCTTCCACAACTTTCTGCACAATTTCCGCCAAAATGTTCTGGGTTGGCATAACTCGCTCACCACTACACCCTCTCGATCTTTTTTATATTAAAGGTTTCACACCGCGTATGCAACAGCCCAAAACCTCCTGATGCATTTCTTTTTGCTCGATATGTTTATCAATATCGATCAATCCCGGCTCTTTCCCATCTTTTCAAGGAAAACCATGTATTTATAATGAGGGACTACACCATATAAATATTTTGGAGACTTATCTGTATGGATAGGGGTAATAATGCTCATTAATTAGTAGGGGGCTACACCTTAAAAAGATTGACACTGGCGGCTGCTATCGAAAAAATCCGGAAATGGAGTCACTTTCGGTTATCTTCGAAAGTCAAGAAAAAGATGCTTACGTCCGCTTAACCCGCATAATCACAAACACAGCAGCAAAAAATCCAACCAATGTACAAACCGATCCTGCGCCGGATTCTTTATCTGTTCTGGTGGTAGTATTCGCGGTAGCCGCAGTGGTGATCGTTTGATCCGGAGTATCGATCGTTCGTGTAGAGTGCACTACCGGATTCACTGTGATTGATATGTTCTCTGAAACGACGGTTCCATCATAATCGTGAGTATCCGCAAAGTGCGCAACAGCAGGCGGCAGTTCGACAGAACCTGCCCGGTTCATCCTCATGCTGTAACCAAATGTGTGGCTCTCGCCCGCCACAAGAACCGCTTTACCACCAGATGCACCATCGATCAGCACAGCACCCTCTATGAGGGAATCAGCCACATCAATGCTTGCCAGTACATTCCCTGTATTCTTTACCATGATTTCAACGGCAATGATCCCGCCCTCTTCGATCGTCTCCGGATCCACTCGTTTTGACAGCTCCATCTTTGGACCATACACTGTAATTCCGGGGGAGTTCGAGTGTACAGTATACGTTCTGCCATCCCAGCTCCATTTTGCAACCGCAGCCGGGATAACGTACCCTCCTTCGCTCGGCTGCATGGGCTTCAATCGGTATGTAAAACTCCTGGACTCGCCTGCTCCGAGATCCAGTTCCCAGAGAAGCGACGAGTTCTCATCCGGTTCAAATTCGTGCGGCACGGTGTCGCTCACCCGGATCGAGTTGATCGGGCGTGTGCCGTCATTTCGGAGCGATATAGTGACCGTGGCAATCTCATCCATGTATATGTTGTCATTTATCGACTTTGATATCCTGAACATGCCAGAGACTTTCACAGGGTATGATTCGGAATGCGAATATTTTACACCTCTTATATCATAGCACTCGGTGTTTACGGTCAGATTGAATATACGATCCTCAATGACTGAAGGCAGACCAAACCGCAGTGTGATCGGATCAAACGACGTGGTATCGGTTGTACCATCCACACGTCTACCTTTCTCAAGAGCGCTGCAATGGTAATGTGTCTTTCCACCAATCACTTCGAGACCGTCCATATCCGCATTAACATCCACGTCGTATGCCTCGGCATCTCCTCTGTTCTGGATGGTGAGGTCTACCTCGCTATGGGCTGAGTATGCAAAGTACTCATCCTTGTCAGTCACAAATTCCACATCAAAGCGCGGAACACCGATTGGTTCCATCTTGATCTCTGCCCAGAGCTCCTCTGGCAGATCGGTTGTCCAGTCCGAAGATGGTACCGAGAATTCAAGAACTGTTATCCTGATCTCATCTTCATGGATGTAGTCCTCTCCTTCCACAAGCGTTTGATCTGAAACAGGGATACCGTTCTCATACAACCTTATCCCGACAAACCGGGTCTCGTTCCGGTCGGATCTCGGAAAGTTATAAGCCTCTACGGTAAAATTGCCGTTCGATATCGTTTCGCCAAGGTGAAGCTTTTTTGAGTTGCCACAAGCCCATTCCAGATCGTCCTCGTCATAAGCAGAGGCGATGCTTGTGCACAGGAGGATGATCAACAGAAGATATGCAAATGGTTTCATGCGTTCTAAATTCTTTTGATCTGCATAAATGCAAATAAGATAGCAACGAGCCCGACCAATGTGTATGTGGTGGTGATATGACTTGCAAAGTCGTTATCTTCGGTTGCGTCTTTCGTCAGGTAAGGGTTTGTCTGCAACTCGGTGGTAGGCGTCTTTGTGGGGGTTAGCTCTGGGTTCTCTGAGAGATCGGGTAGGGGTTCTGGTTGGTGTGGCTGGTGTTTAATCAGACAACAGGGTTGTATTCTCTTATGTGTGCGCATCAGCATACAGTGTCACCGCCTCTTCGCTTGTTATGTAACTTTTGATGATCTTTTCGTAATGTTCCCCTGTTCCCGGATCGAACCATTCGATCTTGAACGAATGCAACTCCTTTTCATCCTCTTCGAACTCGTATTCCCCATAGTCACCGGTGCTATTGGAAGTGATGCTCATATACTTCTTGTAATTCCCATCGATGTAGAGATAGACATCTATGGCATCATCGTCAAGGTTGTTCACATAAACTGTAACGGCATGCGTCTGTCCAGCCGGCGGATTTTCGATGGTTACCATGCTGTTAACCCACACTGCAGGTATTGCGTTGCATTTCGCGAATTCCTGATCCTTATCAACGAGCAACCCATTAGAGAGATTCAGGAAACTGGAATCGCCATCTTCTCCCACCACTTCAAATTTGAGCGTTGCAAGCGATCCAGATCCGCTGACCGCACCACTGACACCTGGTCTGAAGAGCAGTCTGATCGTGTTCGCATCCATAAAGGCACACATTTCAACCGGCACCTCGTCACCACCTACCTATCCTGTCATATTGTAGATATCGTCGATATCGTCGAGGTCGGTTGCGTTCACAACACTTGAATTGAACGATAGATCGAACTGCCCGGCAGCCAGATCAACTACGCTCTCGATATCGATCGTGACATCGAATGTGCCAGATACGACATCCGGGGCATTGACTGTGACCGGCACGCCAACTGCGACCTCGTCATCCATCCATATTGCAGGTATCTCCCCTGTATCGGTTGCACCATCAGAAGGCATCCCTGCAAGTGTCCCGTTTGATATGTCCAGAACACTCGTATCGCCCGGCGATCCTGTTATCGCAAAAGTGACCACAGCCAGATACCCTGACCCGCTCACCGTATAGGGTAGAGGGAAACTGGATACCACACGGATCGTGCCAGAATCCATGAACCACCATTCATCGATTCTCATCGTCGTGTCGTTTACCAGTCCATTCTCAACATTGGTCACGTTCACAACGCTTGAATCAAAGGACAGGTCAAACTGTCCTGCGTTCAGGTTGAGAACGTTCCCGATATCGATCGTGGCGTTGAATGTGCCTAATGTCACTAATGCCACTTCAGGGGCATTGACAGTGACCGGCACTCCAACCATAACATCAGAATCGAACCAGAGTGCGGGTATCTCCTCTGCAGTAACTCCTATAAGTAGCCCGTCTGATATGTCTAGAACACTCGTATCGCCCCCGGTCACCGCGAAGTTGATCGTAGCCAGATATCCTGACCCGCTCACCGCATGGTCGCCAGTGCACTTGAAGCTCACACGGATCGTGTCAGAGTCTACGAACTTCCACTCATCGATCCTCATATATGTGTCGTTTACCCACCCATTCCCAACATCGATCACATTCACAACGCTTGAATCAAACGAGAGATCGAATGTCCCCGAATCGAGATCGACTACGTTGTAGATATCTATCGTGGCGTCGAATGTGCCAGATATTACATCCAGAGGATGAGGATTGACACGAACTTGCGTCTTCTGCACCAGCATAAGAATCATGAGCGCGTCCAGTGAACTGACCTTACCATCACCACTCACATCAACACGTTCGATATCAGGCGGTATGCTCCCGACCGACATCTGCAGCGCGAGCGCTGAGTCTGCTGTGGTGATTCTGTTATCGTTATTAGCATCGCCGACCATATCAGCCGATGCTGGTACACTGAACGTTGCAAGAGCTATCAGCGCGCAGTAGATTACATATTTCGTTTTCATTGTTATACTTCCTTTTTATATGCCACTGAGTCCCCAATGTTCCGGTTCCAGCTTGACCCTTGCCCATTCCAGATCATCCGCGTCATAGACGGAGGCGATGCTTGTGCACAGGAGGATGATCAACAGAAGATATGCAAATAGTTTCATGCGTTCTAAATTCTTTTGATCTGAAACAGTGCAAACACAGCAGCGATGAACCCGACTAGAGTATATAGTGGGGTGATGCCGTTCTCCAAATGAGTATCTTCAGTAGAATCTTCCGAGAGTTCCGGATTAGTGTGAAATGTGGCACCCTCTGGCGTGCTCATGGGGGCTGCCCCTGATGACTCTTTGACTCTTCGTGTCGAGGTTGTGGATAGCGTAGAAGTGGTTTGAATCGGGGTTGGCGCATCATCGGGCAATACAACTATATCCTCTTCTGTATGCTTATCAACATACAGTGTCACAGCCTCTTCGCCTGTTATGTAGCTTCTGGTGATCTTTTCGTAATCTTCCCCGGTTCCCGGATCGAACCATTCGATCTTAAACGTATGCAACTCCTCTTTGTCCTCTTCGAACTCGTACTCGCCATAGTCTTCAGAACTGTCTGAGGCGACGCTCATATACTTCTTGTAATTCCCATCGATGTAGAGGTAGACGTTCAGATCATCATCGTCAAGGTTGTTCACATACACATGAGCACTGATCGTATCCTCGTCTTCGGAATAATCATCGGTCAGGAGTACGATGGTTGTTACACCTGTTATCGTGTGCTCTTCAGCCTTCTCATACCATTTATCGGTGTCTGTATCGAACCATCTGATCGTGAATGTGTGCGCTCCCTCTTCCATGCTATAATCATCGTACTCCTTGGTCTTGCCAGATGAGACGCTCTTGAAACCCTCATCATTTCCATCGACCAGTAGATGAACATCCAGTTTGTCATCATCGACGTTCTTCACATACACGGTAACGGTGTGTGTTTCTGTGGTTCCAGCCGGCGGGCTTCCGAGGGTTACCATGCCGCCGACCCACTCTGCAGGTATTGTGTTTGACTCCCTGTGTTCCTGCTCCTTGTCAACAAGTATGCCATCAGAGAGATTGAGGAAACTGGTATCTCCGTCTTCTCCCACCACCTCAAATTTGATCGTTGCAAGCGATCCGGATCCGCTGACAGCACCAGAGACACCAGGTTTGAAGAGCAGAGTGATCAAGCCCGCGTCCGTGAAATAGCACATATCAGCTGGCACCTCATCGCCCCCCACCTCCCCTGCCATATCATCGATCTCATCAAGGTCAGTTGCGTTCACAACACTTGAATTGAACGATATATCTAACCGTCCAGATGCCAGATCCTCGACATCATCGATCTCGATTGTGACATCGAATTTGCTGCCAGTGATATAGTCAGGTGCATCTATACCCACTGTCGTTGCTGCTGCATAGGTTACAGATACCGCAAGCAAGATCAGGATTGCGGCAAGTTTTTGTCTTTGATTTTTTGCGTGCGTGGTGATCACCTGAACAGTGTCAATGAATAGATGAAAGCGAGTAATCCGATGATCGAGTAGATGGAAGTAAAATTATGTGTTGTCAATATATCCTGCAATCCACCTTTTTCGGATGATGCGGCTGGCACTGCCGCAGACGGCGCGTCCTGCGCTCTTGCCGTGAATGCAGGCGAGTCCTGATTGGGTGCCGAAGTCTGTATCGAAGTTGCGGTCGGTGTTGGTGTTGATACTGATGCTGCGACAACCGTTGGGGTGGGTGTTGGTGTTTCAACTGGCATCGAGGTGGCGGTGCCAACGGTCATGTTATCGCCGAACCAGTTTGTAGGGATCTCATCAGCCCCGGTATCACTGAGTCTTCTCGTAAAATCTTCGGATATATCAATGGCACTGGTAGTTCCGACATTTCCTACGACCTCGAATAGAATCCTTGCTACATATCCAGATCCGCTCACACCATCTGCACCCGGAAGATTGAAGAGCAATCTGATCCTGCCATCATCCATAGCACTACACATATCGACAGGGATCTCTGTGTCATCGATGTTTCCGTATTTGGATTTGACATCCTCCACATCTATGACATCTATGACATTATGGTCGAATGTGAGATCGAACTGTCCTCCATCCATATCACTGACATTCGTAATATCGATCGTGACCTCAAACGTGTCAGAGACGTATTCGGGCGCGTTGACGCGGACATTGACGTCTGCATCCTCTGCTGCTGCCGCACCAATCGTGAGTGACACAAGGAGTGCGATTGATAGCAGCTTCTCTGCGATAGAGTTCATCTTCATCATCTCATTTTCTGTGATCTTACAATCTTTATGATATAAACTTTTTGATTCGTAACATCGAAAAGTATGGAAGGGTACAAGACCCCCTCCATATATCTTCGCCCTCCTGACAGCATACCTGAACGCCATAAACCCTCTTACAAAAAGCACTACCGGCTTTTATCCGCAGCTTCCCGCGTCTTCTCTCGTATCCTCCTTGCAAGTTCAGCCAGCTTCTCCTTCGAGAGTGGTTGCGGGGTTACACCGCTCCCATCCTCAAGAATCGCGCCTGCAAGCTCCCGGAACCTATCTGCAATGATAGAATCCGGCATGTACTCGATAACCGTCTTACCATAGATCTCGCTCTCTGATATCAATGAATCATTCGGAATTGCCCCTACCACCTTGGATCCAACGCTTCCTGCAAACTCCCCAACAAGTTCCGGATCATCGATTGCGCCCCGCACATTGTAGACGATGCCACCAAGCGGCGACCCTTTCCTGCTCGCATGACGCTCGATACCTTTGCAGATATTGTTCGCCGCATATATGGCGAGATAGTCCGCAGAGGTGACAATGAAGACATTATCCGCAAGCCCCTTCCGGAGCGGCATTCCGAAGCCGCCGCATACAACATCCCCGAGCACATCATAGATAATCAGATCGAGATCCCTGTCATATACTCCGAGGCTCTTTAGGAGATCGACCGCAACGATGATGCCTCTTCCTGCACATCCAACCGCGGGCTCGGGTCCACCAGCCTCAACACAGAGAACCCCGTTATATCCTTTGTATACTATCTCGTCCACATCGATCTTCTTACCTCCGATGATCTCTGTGAGTTCCATCTTTGCACCGCCTTTCTCCCTCAGGACGTCCAGGACCGTTGGGATATCAGCGTCCCCTCTCAGGTTGCGGGTGCAGTCTGCTTTCGGGTCGCAGCCCACGATCATGACCTTGAGCCCACTCTCTGCGTAAGCTGCTGCGAGGTTTGATACGATCGTTGACTTCCCGATGCCGCCTTTGCCATAAAATGCGATCTGTTGTAGTTTTTTCATTCCTCTATCTCCTCAATATTCTGTGTTATAACTGCGTTTATGATCGTCTCACAGAGGTGCAGCGTCCCCCTGAATCCAGCATAAGGTGCATCAGTGATTGAGACCTCGTCGATCACAGGATACGAGACTCTGATCAATGGCGCCCCTATTTCAGATGATAGATGCTTCTCAAAGGTTGAGCCAAAGATCATACTGACCCCGGCTCCCTTTATGAGATCGTTCATCTCGAAGCGATCCGGTTCGATGAACACGTCTCCGAAGTGACCATTTCCGTCTTCGATCCGGTTCGATGTGAGGTGGTTCTTTGAAGAGATGGCAAGGAAACAGACATTGAGACCCAGTTCATCGCTCAAAAACTCTGCCAGATCAAAAGCCCTGCCACTCTCTCCGATCACCGCGACCGGCATATCATATATCCCCTGCAGGAACATGCATACCCTCTCTATACCGTCCTTGACCAGTTTAACCTCTCGTTCGATCAGTTCGCTGTCAACCTTTCTTCCGAGACGATTTGCCACAAGTTCTACGAACTCTGTAGTCTTTTTTACACCGAAAGGATATGGAGTTATGATGTATGGGATATCGAATCTCTCACGCATGACTTTCGCGCATTCAAGCCCATCGCCACCCAGTACAACATTCAGTGACGCATCCGGCGAATTCTTTATCTCATCGAAGCTTGCATCAGCTAGAACAGTGTTGACCTCTATTCCATGATCCTTCAGTATCCTTCTGATCTCTGTTAAATCGCCACCTGCATTGATATCATCAGTTTTGATGCCGATCAGGTTTATCCTGTCTGCGGACGGTCTCTCAACCGGGATCATATAGTCTGTGAGCTTTGCAAGCGCCTCCTCATAACCGATCCATGCCGGACCCTCGTAGCCTCCGGTCTCCATCGTCATCAGGGCTGCTGGAATCTTCTCTTCCATAGAGGACGCGACGCCCTCGATGTCGTCACCCATGATGGCAGGGGCGCTGCAGTTCAATGCTGCGATCAGTCCGGGCTCGAAGTACTCATGCGAGAGCTGTATTGCAGCAGAGAGCCTTTTCTCCGCACCATACACCGTATCGTGTGCCCTGAAGCCGCTGCTGATCACTCTCACATCGTTCTGATTGGACCCGAGTGCTTTCAAGAGGATCATTCCGCAGTGGCATCCTGGTCTTGCATGGATGATCGTTATCGAATCTCGCACGCCGTGAATCGCTCTCATTGCACCAACCAGCTTACAGTCCTGTGGCGGATCATAGATCAGGCTCATCGGTCAAACCCCCCCTCTGCCCCGCCAATATCTGCATCCACCTTCACCCTGTCACCGATTGCGTCAGATCTGAGCAGGTTGAACGCGAGGGAGAGCTTTGCCCAGTGTGGTGTCATGTTGTGCATCTGTGAATCGTGTTCTAACATGCTCAAGAGAGGCGTTCTCCTCTGAGGAGTCTTGAGCGCATCTTTCAACATCTGACAGAGTTCTATCGGGCACTCAAACCCGACCCTCTGGTGATGGATCATGAAACTGGTTGGATCGAACGTTCTTACCCCTTCTCTGTTGTAGAGGTGTGCGCTCGTACTCGGAGCGATCACAAGATCAGTTCCACTCCTCTTGATCACCTTTATCTCCTCCTCAATCGTCGGATTTACGAGTGCCTCCGGGTCGAAGCCACATATCTCTGCAAGGTTCATGTTCATATCCACGATCTCCTTGATCGCCTCCTCAGTCAGCCTGCTCTCCATGATCTGTGTCCTGCATATCAGGACGCTCACATCCACTCCAGCATCCTTGAAGAGGTTCAGACCGACGCCGTGCAGACCACCGAGGGCAGCAATCTTTACGCCCTTAAGATCCTTCCTGACTTTTGAGAGCCGCTCTTCTGCCTCCTTTCTCCTTCTTCTGATAACCTCTTCTGCCTTGCCATCCTTTCCCATCATCTCTGCAATCTCCCTGAAGACCCTGGAGCTGCCACCGATCCCGTACGGGCTGAGTAGCTCAGGGTCCTTCTCCTCGCTGTACCTGCCCCAGCCCAGAATCTCGTAACATCCGACATCTGATCGCTCATCCATCAGCTTTGCCCATTGCATCGGGAAATCGGTTATGTTGAGATCCGCTTTTGGCAGATCATAGAGATCCTCGACTCGCGTATGATCAAAACATACCTTATTTACCCCGATTTCCATATCACCAAGCACAGAAGCCATCTCTGCCACCTTGATGCCTGCACCATGGATCGGGAATGTGACGATGTTCACAGAGCCCTCATTTCGCTCCGGATCCCCGTTACCATCGCCATTGCAGAGCATCTGATCCGTGATCGCATAGAACGCATCCTGATAGCCGACCGGTTTTGACCGCCCGACGAAGTCCCCTGTCGAATAGACAACATCACAGCCGACCTCAGAACTGACGTCTCTTGTAACTGCTTCAACATCGTCTCCGATGAGGTCGCTCGGACATGTGGTTATCACCATGATCAGATTCGGGTGGTACCTCTGATACGTCTCCTTGATGCCCTGCTCGAGCTTCTCCTCTCCGCCATAGACAACATCCGTATCGTTCAGGTTTGTGCACGGAGTTGTGTAGAACGGAGAATGGGGTTTGAAGGGGTTCACCTTCCTCTGAAACGCGCATCCGACAGGTCCGTGTATGAGTGGTACAGCATCCTCGATCGCATCAGTAAGCATCAACGCCCCGGAGATCTTTCCGGGTATGGCAGTTATCCCGTGCAGGGGCAGCGTGCCGTATGCCTTCACAAACGACGTTAGAAACGATGATCTTGACCCTGATTCATTATCTGCCATCTCAATTCTCCTCTCTTTCCTTCAGGAGAACCTCTATCTCCTCGTTTATCTCATCGAGTTCGTCATCCGAGAGGGGGTCAGGCATAACTCGATCTTTATTCTCGCAGATGGCGGTAGCGAGGTCTCTGAACGTATCCGCAATCTCTGAGTCGGGTGCATACTCGATCACGGTCTTACGGCGCAACTCAGCCCTTGGCACAAGCAGGCTCATCGGCACCCTTCCCAACACCTTCGTGCCCAATCTGTCTGCTAAGCCCTCAACTATCGATGGTTCATCAACCACACTCCTACCGTTGTAGATGATTCCGCCAAGGGTTACTGCACTACGGTTTGCGAACCGTTTTATGCCCTTGCAGATGTTGTTTGCGGCATAGATCGCCATAGGATCGCAGGTTGTTACGATGTAGACATCGTCAGCCAGACCCTGCCTTAGAGGCATCGCAAACCCGCCGCAGACGACATCGCCAAGCACATCGTAGATCACGGTATCAGGCTCGATGTCATTGAATACACCGAGACGGTCGAGCATATCCACAGCGGTTATCACTCCACGCCCGGCACAGCCAACGCCGGGTTCAGGTCCGCCGGCTTCGATACAGTAAACACCATTGAAGCCTTTGAAGACCACGTCCTCAGGCTCCATCTTATCAGCCCCCTTCGAACGGAAGAGATCGAGCACGGTTGGAATCCTTTTGCCGATCAGATTCCGGGTCATATCAGACTTCGGATCACAGCCCATCACTATTATTGTCTTACCGTTCTCTGATAGAGCCGCGGCGATGTTTGAGACGATCGTGGATTTACCGATCCCTCCTTTTCCATACACACAGAATTTTCTCATTTATTCATTCCTCCATAACTCATAACAGTGTTGATTATCGCCTCAGTCAGGCAGACAGCACCTCTGAAACCTGCGTAGGGCGCATCATCATACACACAGACATTGTCGAAAACAGGATAACAAAACCTTATCAGTGGAATATTAAGCGTCTCAGCAATATTCTGCTCAAAGCTACTTCCAAAAAGGATTGTCGTATTTGAGTTCCTGACTTCTTCCTCGAATGCAAAGTAATCGTCCTCATTTCTGGCAGAGACCTCGACATTGAAGCCAAGCTCCCCATCCAGGAAGTTTGCCATCGCTTCTGCGTGGAAGTCGCCGATGACCGAGACCGGGGTCCCGTAGAGTTCATGCAGATAGAGGTATACCCGTTTGAACGGTTCGATATCAAACTCAGGTTCATGCCCGGTGCCAAGCTCTTCTGAGATAGCATTCACGAAATGCGCTGTGCCATCGAGTCCGTAAGGATAGTCCATCTTGAGATATGGCAGACCAAGCTCTTTTTTCATCTGCTCGGCAAGCAGGGTTCCCTGCCCGAGCACCACGTTCAGCTCTGCTGCTGGCGCTCTTCTGAACTCCTCCAGACTGCATTTCGATATGACAGTGTTCACTTCCACACCTGCATCGAGGAGCAGTTGCTTGATCTCTTTTACGTCCGCATCAACCTTGAAGTCATCAGGAGAGAAGCCGATCAGATTGACAGAGCCTTGAATCGTCTCAGATTCCTTCATAAGCCCTGCCAGTCGGAGGAGTGCTTCTTCGTACCCATCCATCATCGAGCCCTTGAAGCCAGCAGCCTCCATCCACATCACTTCCGCATCAAGCGTTACAGAGTTCACGACCGCCTCAACGTCATCGCCTATGATCGAAGGGGCATCGCCAGCTATGACCAGAAGAAGAGGGGTATCGTACAGCTCGTCCGCCCGTATCAACGCTTCACGCAGTGCGTCTTCACCACCGAAGACGATCTCACGTTCGTGCATGACAGTACATGCATGCCTCATGTCGAACTGATTTGAGGTGGTCTTGAAGATCGCAGCGCCCCAGTTGCATCCAACAGGGACATGGTTGAGCACCACCGCATCAGTTATTCCGGAAGATGCCCGGAATGCACCAAAAAATTTACCGCCGTCCATTGTTATCACATCCTTCGCTTTTCATGCTCCACATCCCTGACCACATCTCTCTCGATGCCGAGCATCGGTTGTCATCAAGCATGGGATAGTGGATTTTATCATAGTTGAATCTGGAGATTATCGGTTCTCGATTGTTCTGATATGTCTTTCCACGTTCACCATGCAGTTTTTCGGCGAGATACTTTCCGAACTCAACGATTCCGGAAAAACCGGTTCGGAAGAGGAGGTATCTCGTGGCAGAGATGTCCATCACCCCGACTCCACCGCCCTTTCCGTAAATAGGTGGTGTTATGCGATCGCTCAGGACATGATCGACCTTCTTTGCAATTTCTGACATCTCATCGAGTGTCGGGTTCGTGACGACCTCAAATCCCAGGCCCCATTCCTCAAACGCCTCCTGCATGTTCGTAATCATGACCTCGATCGTCTCCTCGGATATGTTGAGAGCCTTCAGAAGCTGCATATCCACGCAGAGGTATTTTATCGGGAGTTTTAGATCGGTTGCATAGATCCTTGCAAGATATGGGGTAAAGAAGAACCCCTGAGTCGAAACAGCGAAATCATCCCTTGCAAATATCTTCTGGTACTTCTCAAGCTCCTGCAGAGATTGCGTCTTCTCTTTTCTGATCGCAGCATCTGCCTCGCCGTCCAGACCCAGTTTCGATGCTGCATCGTGGTAGAACTTCTCAACACCATCGAAACCAAAGTAGAAGAACCATTTCCTGAGATAGTCGTTTCCGAATCTCTCCTTCATCCGCTCTGCCCAGCGCAGGTTCCGGGTTACGATGTTGAGTTCTGCGGCAGGAGCTCGTTTTATCTCTTCGACGGTACATGTCGGAAGTGTCAGATTCACACTGACGCCCATCTCGCCAAAGATATGCTTGATCTCAGCAAGCTCGCTTCTGAATCCGTAAGTGAATCTGCCAAAGGACTCGATGTTCACAAGATTCGGGGCGATCTCCTGCTCCTCCATCAGTTGATCCACGATCGAGAACATCACCTCCTCGTGCCCGCAGCCCCGCAGATCGTACGCCGGGGATCTCGAGGGATCCTTCCACGATTCCGCATAGTCTCGCATCATCATATCGAGCGACTCCCTGCTCCGGTGTGCGAAGCCCTCTGACGGGACATGCAGAAGATCGCAGGGGAGATCGAGTTCTGTGATGACTCCTGAAACGTCATCGCCGACCAGACCTGATACGCATGTTGGAAGGACCGCGATCAATGACGGATGGAACATGTGATAGACCTCGCCAATCTTCTCTCGCAACTTATCCTCTCCACCATAGATCACATCATTCTCGTCCAGATCCGTGCATGGTAGATTGTAGATCGGTGCGTACATCTTGCGTGGCGTCAATCGCTGGTGAAAGGCGCAGCCTGCGGGTCCGTGTATGAGCGATATCGCGCCCTCGATCTCTGATACCGCATAGACGGAGCCAGAGAGCTTACAGTTTATTCCATAGCGGTGAAACTGCCATGTTGTGCCCTGGCGGATACCGTTGAATACGCGGTCACGGAATATCTCCTGAAGTACACTTTCGTTGTTATTTGCCATGTCGGGCAGTTGTTCGCTTATTTGCATGTTTATATCACCGTTCATCTTCGTTTGCATTGCCGAATATCTCGAGCGTGTAGTCGGATGCTGCGACTGATAATGTTGGCAGCAACAGGTTTATGATTATTCCAACCAATATTGTATTCAATTTCATTGTATGATACTTCCTTATGGTCTATTTTTACTCTGTATGAGCATACATATAATATATGCTACATGGCATATGCAAACTGTAGCTATTCCATCCCGTACTTAAAACTTCCGATTAATATCATAACACAAACCAGTGGGCATATTACCCACCCTCCATGAACGACGATTTCGGTCTTAGCTACACCTCGCCCCTGCCGAAAAGATACGCCGCAAATAGAACAACAACCACATCAAAGAAGACGAGCACGCCAAGATCCTGCATTAAACTAAAGCTTCCTGCACCGATCATGAGAAGCCGGAGCCCATCCACACCATAAGTGAGCGGATTGAGTATAACCACGGTTGAGAGCCACCCAGGCAGCTTCTCGACCGGGAAGAAAGCACCGCTTAAGAAGAATATGGGCATGACGATCAGCTCCACGATCAGTCCGAACCCTTCCATACTCTCCATCTTCGTTGCAATAGCAATCGCAAGTCCTCCGAATCCAATGGCTATCAGGCATATAATGGCAAGCATGCCGCAGTAGTCGATGATACCTACCCTTATCTCCAGCACCACACAGAAAAGAATGGTTATCAGTATCGCCCTGATCAGGGATGTTGCCATGCCACCAAGAAGCTTCCCAAGGACGAGAGAGACCCTTGATACAGGAGCAACGAGCAGCTCTTTCAAGATTCCAAACTCCTTATCCACGATGATAGACATGCCAGAGAAGGTCGATGCGAACAGCACCGTCATCGCAATGATTCCTGGCGCCAGAAACGCTGCATAGCTGATCTCGCCATACCGTACCCCGAATGCCGAACCAAGCCCGAGTCCGAATGCACAGAACCAGATGAGCGGCATCGCTACCGATGCCACGATTCTTGACTTCGCACGCAGGAACCGGATAACCTCTCTCCGGGCGATCGCGTGTATCGCCCTCATATCGCCTCTGCCAAATCGAACCATCGGTTATAGCCTCCTGAATCCCTGGTGATGTCTATTGTTGGATACACTATCCCTCACATCCCTTCCAGTATAATGGAGAAAGACCTCATCAAGGCTTGGGCGATCCCCCTCATCCACGATTGATTTCAGCTCGTCTGGGGAACCGATGGCAACGATCTGCCCACGGTCGATGATTGCAATCCGGTCACAGAGTTTGTCAGCCTCATCCATGTAATGGGTGGTCAGAAAGACGGTAAGCCTCTCATCTCTTCTGAGCGATTCGATGTGGTCCCAGATCCTCTGCCGTGTCTGGACGTCGAGTCCCAAGGTCGGCTCATCGAGGAAGAGCACTCTTGGATCGTGGATCAGCCCTCGTGCAATCTCCAGCCTCCGCCGCATCCCACTCGAATACTCCTTTATAACAGACTCTTCCCACCTCTTCAGCTCAAAGAGCTCGAGGAGATCCTCGACCCGGTCCATGTTGACGTCATATATCCCGGCATGAAGCTGAAGATACTCCCTCCCGGTCAACCAGTCATCGCTGGTGTGATCCTGAAAGACCACGCCGATCTTCCGTCTGATCGCTCCCTGTTCCTTTGAGACATCAAATCCGCAGACCGTAGCCCTGCCATCGCTCGGGCGCAGAAGTGTTGTGAGCATCATGATCGCAGTCGTCTTTCCAGCGCCATTCGGACCGAGAAACCCGAATATCTCACCTGCGGATACCTCAAAGCTTATGTGATCCACGGCTGTGAAGTCCCTGAATCGCTTTGTAAGGTTAGATACTTCGATCATCTAATCACATTTACAGGGGTGCGTCCCAGCGTCGCCATGACATTCCCTTATCTGCTCTGGCATGCACTTCTCCGGATCGTGTTCGCAGTCCTTCAGGCATTCTTCATCGCCACACATCGTTATTTATCCCCTTTATGACTGGTTATAAGGTTTCGTAGTTCCTCAACCGATCTTACAGGTGGCGGTGACGAGATCAGTAGCGCATTCACGGCTGCATCTTTCTGGTTCTTGATGCCAACCTCTGTGCCGGATGGCACAAGCATCGCAGTTCCACTGGAGAGCGTCACCGTTTCGCCTCCGGATATCACCTCAAGCTCGCCGCTCAGACAGTATAGAATGCCTTCTCCGGGGTGTGCATGAGGAGAGACTTCAAGACCTGCGGGGATCTCAAGATGTATAACCGCCAGATTCTCGCCGAATATCAGCGGCTTCATTATGCCTTCCGAAGTCTCCAGACCCTCGGTTTCTTGGACATTTTTTATTTCAATTCCCATTTTATTGCACCCCCTTCTTTGCAATTACAATCGTCGAAGGGTCTTCTGGCGTTGCGATATCAATCATCTGCACATCAGAAAACCGCTCTTCTTTCAGCAGATTAACAAACTCATCCCTAGTATATATATGATGGGGATGTCCGAGAATAGATAACCAGAGATGCCATAATGCAAAGGTAACAGAACTTTTTCCGTCATCAAGCATCCAGTGATTGGAGATCAGTATTCCACCTTCGTTTAATGCCCCATATATCTTCTCCAAAAGTTCATGAATGGTCTCTCTGGTGTGATAGAACCCTGAATGCGAGACAAAAATAGCATCATATCCCTTGCCAATGTCATCGCTATCGAAATCTCCTGCCATTACTGTTACCCTTTCCTCCATTCCGTACTGGGAGGTGAACTCACCGGTTACCTCAACCACTGGTGGAAGATCGAATACAATCGCCTCAAGCTCCGGATTCGATTGAGCAAAGGCAATGGCATGAAGACCATGCCCACCGCCGAGGTCGAGTAGTTTTCTTGCTCTTTTAAATTCAGGTATATCCCTGACTTCTTTGACTACTCGATGAAGAGTACCATGCATGCTTGCTTCTGCCATCGACAGAATGAAGCTTCTATCAAACACTCCTTTCCGTTCATCCGGTTTTTGTGGTATGCCCCCTTCTCTCAGCGCTTGACCGAGATTTGGCCATGCATCATAAGCATTCGCGTAAAGATTGACCAAATTGCCTTGATAAAATGGTTTATTCTTTACAAGAAAAGTTCTTGCTAATGTGGCATTGATATATTTACCGTCTGTTTTTGAGAGAAGTTGTAATGCAGCTAAAGCGTCCAAGAACTTATTTGTAAGTCCAAAGTCGGTGCCAATCTCCTCGGATACTTCCTTTGCGGTTTTCGGCTTCTCAAGCAAGGAAAATACATCATAATCCATGGCGGTATAAAGTACCTGTGCTGATTGATAGCCTTTCGCCATCTCATCTATCGATTTTGAATCGATCTGGGGTTCTGGTATATTCATATTCATTGTTATCTACGCTCCTTTGATTCAGGTATGTGCGAGTATATCTCTTCGATGGTGATCAACACAGCAGCTCTTGGTTTCAATCGTTTATGCATTTCACTTATCTTGCGAGCTCTTTCGCTTATTTCCGGATCTCCTACTTTTCCAAGCGATTCTCTTCGCCTCTCAGCCTTGTCTTTCATTATATCGAAAGCCTTCTCGTAAATCTCACCGGTTTTAAAGATCTTTGCTTTACCCTTCAACTGGTAGGATTCCAGTCTTTTGAAATCTGTGAACGATATTGCAACCTCCGGATTCTCTTCGAGATTCCTTCTCGTCTTCTTGAATAGCACGTCCACAATCAACAATTCTTCATCGCTTATCGCATGTACCAGACCGATGGGGACCACGTTTGGCTTTCCTTCCGGTGTGGATGTAGCCAGATAAACGATGTTCTCATCCAGCATCTGCTGTATCTCTTCACTCATTCTCATTGTCCTTCCTCCACTTATCATAGTGCTTTTCATTCCAGTCCATGCCTTCGATCATGATTTTATACCTCCTTATTTCCGATGATGAGTGCAGACGGACTTGTTTGAGATGATATATCCAGAAGACGGACATTTGAAAATCCTGCGTCCCGAAGTAGCTCGATATACTCATCTTCAGTGTAGATATGATGCCAGTCGCCTCGCAGGGACAGCATCAGGTCGAAGAGAACCGATGTGGGTGGAGCGGTCCGGTCATCATTCAAGATCCAGTGTTTGAGCATGACTGAACCGCCATCATTCAGCGCATCGTGTATCTTCTTCAAGATATTGAAAAGCACATCCGGCTTTCGATATAAGACATCGGATGCAAAGACGATGTCATACCCATGCCCGATATCATCTTCAACGAAGTCCCCTCCGGCGACACTGACCCTCTCGTTCATATCATACCGTTTTATGAACTCTCGTGTAACCTCTGTAACAGGTGGCAGGTCAAACACCATGGCATCAAGTTCCGGATTCATCTCAGCAAATGCTATCGCATAGAGCCCGTGCCCACCTCCAAGATCGAGAAGCGTTCTTGCTTTCTGAAATTCAGGGATGGTTGACACTTCTTTTGCGGTTCGATGGAGACTTCCTCGCATCGAACCCTCAGCCATTGCCAGAATAAAGCTGGGATCGAACACATCTTCAAACCTTTCATTCTTCTCTTTCTGCACATCTCCGTTCATGACCGAACGCAGTTTTGACCAGTTGTTAGAGCTATTTCCAGAGAGTTTGAGCATGTTTCCCTGATAAAACGGGCTGATCTTCATGAGAAAGGTCGAAGCAAGCTCTGCGTTCGTATATCTGCCATCATGCTTTGATAGGAGTTGTAATGCTACCAGAGCATTCAGAAACTTCTCGGTCAGGGATGTGTCGGTCCCGATCTCCGATGATATCTGCTCCGCGGTCTTTGATCCTTCAATAAGATCGAATATGCCAAAGTCACGGGCTGTTGCTATGATGTGCAACGCTTCACAACCTTTTACCAGCCTATCCAGCGGTTCCGAACTGATTTCCGGAATGGTATCCAATACTTTCATTTTATTCTTTCCTCCTTTTTCTGGCGGACGGTCGAGTATATCTCTTCTACATCCACGAGAACTGCGGATTTCACCTTCAGGTCTGTGTGTCCCTGCCGTCTTTTTCGCATTTCTTCCACCATCTTCTCTGCCTCTTCAAAGATCTTACCGCTCGTGAAAATCTTTGCTCGTCCTTTGAGCTGATATCCACGTGGTGCACCTTTTCCCAGCACCTCGACCGCGATCGCGACATCGGGGTTCTCAAGCAAGTTCTTCTTTGTCTTGTCGAATAGAACATCCACGATCAGTAACTCGCTCTCACTTATCGCACGTATGCCGCCCACAGGAACCACATTCGGTATGCCATCCAGAGATGTGGTTGCCAGATGGACCAGATTCTCGTTTATCATATCCTGTATTTCCATGCTCATTTCCATGTGGAATCATCCTCCTTTTTCGCATTCACTCGCTCACATAAGCGATCCGATAGTAGACTAATACTGAACAAGACTTCCATCCACCTTCGCTTTGTTGACCGCATACCTAAACGCCAATAAACTCGACGGTACCAGCACCACTGAGAATACCAAGAGTGCAATTATTTCAGGAGCTAATGCGTGCAGCGAATACCCCTGCAGAAGCGCATGTCTCATCCCGCTCAGCGAATACGTGATCGGTAAAATATGCGAGATGGTCTGGAGCCACTCCGGTAAAACAGTAATTGGAAAGAGCACCCCACCAAAGAGTTCGGATGTGCCCATAAAGAACATGTTGATCGGATCGCCTTTCTTGAGTGTCATAATGAAACTTGCAGAGATTATGCCGATGCTGCCGAAGCATATTATCGTTAGAATGAGAATTGCCATAGCACCAATTATATTTGCATTGCTCATGTCCACACCCAGCAGAATACCGATCAAGAGATACATCAGAACTCTGAAAGAAGTGAAGATAAAATTCCAGAGAGAGGATAAAGTTATTATTGCTGATGCACTGGTCGGGGTCACAAGCATCGCTTCCAGCGTACCCATCATCTGCTCACCCCGGATGCTCTCCGAAAAACTCCTGAGAGCCGTCATCAGATATCCTGAAAAGGCTATGCCTATCAGCACAAAAGAGAAATAGTCCCCGCCATAAGGCTCAAGATGCGCCATTCCCACACCCCCTACCAGCTTGGCAACAAAGTAGAAGGTTAGAATCGAGAAGAAGATGAAGAAGAGTCTCAGGAAGAACTCAAATTTATAGCTTGTTGCAAGCACCAGATCTCTTCTTATAAAGGAAAACGCTTTTTTGCATATCAAAATCTCATCCCCCTCATTCTGCCCCCATGCATTCCATGCACCATCCTTCTGCGTCCCGATTGGGGATGCTCTGCCATTTCTTCTTTGAACTCTTTGCCAGTGTGATGTACAAACACATCGCCCAATGTGGGATTGGGCTTGTGCAAATCACTTTTCAGTTCTCCTATGGTTCCAATCACCTTTATTTTGCCTTGATCGATGATCACAATCCTGTCACACAACTGCTCTGCCTCGCCAAGGTGATGTGTGGATAGAAAAACGGTCTTTCTCTGCTCTTTTACAATACGCTCTCTGATAAATTCTCTTAAATTCTGTGCCGCGCCCGGGTCCAGAGCCTTGGTCGGCTCATCCATGAACACAACCGCCGGATCGTTTAGTAGCCCGCGTGCAATAGCCATCCGTTGTTTCATTCCGGCAGAATAACTCAGAAACCTATCATCTGCTCTATTTTCTAACCCGATAAGACTTAATAACTCATCCACCCTTTTTTCTGCATCATAAGAATAAAAATTATGGAGAGAGGCGAAGAACTTAAGATTCTGTCGCCCGGTGAGTCGCCAGTAGAAACTTCGCTCATCCGCGGTGATGAAACCGATCGATTCCCTGACCTTTCCGCTATCCTTTGCGATGTCATACCCATTTACATAAGCGGTTCCTTCCGTGGGGGAGATCAGCGTGCATAGCATCTTTATAAGCGTGGTCTTGCCAGCACCATTCGGTCCGAGAATACCGAACAGCTCGCCTTTCTCGATCTTGATATTTACCTCTTCAACGGCTGTTATCTCATCCTTCGCAAGCGGATGCAGGAAAAAGTCGGTAAATCCCTTCTGCAATGCGAACTTCTTTGTCAGTTCGTGAGTCTCGATTGTGCATCTCAATATATCATCCTCTTCTCCACCCCTTCGATGATCTCACCGTCTGTGAAGATCATTGCCCGTCCTTTAAGCTGATATCCATGGGTGCACGTTTTCCCGGCGCTTCGTCCGCGACCCTGTTTTTTTCGAACAAGTTCTTTTTTGTCTTGTCAAACAGAACATCTTCGATCAGTAACTCGCTCTCGCCTATCGCATGTATACCACCCACTGGAACCACATTCGATATACCGTCCACGGATGTGGTTGCCAGATGGACCAAATTCTCGTTTACCCTATCCGGTATCTCTTTACCCATTTTCATTTCAAATCATCCTCCTTCTGGATCCATATCATCGCTGTTCTCATATTATGCCTCAACCAGAGCGCACCATCATCTCTGATCAGGTTCTCTCTGAGATATGATCTAAGCTTACCCTCATCGTCTCCAGATATCCCCCTCCATCCCTTATAATGCCTGACTGCAGCATCGAGATCGGGAAACTGCGTGTTATGATCGACATCGATGATCTCAACGTTTGCATAGATACCCATCTGGTAGAGGATGTTGTAGAGATAGATGTAGTCGGGGCGTCTGCCTATCTGTTCTTTGCTGAACAATGTCCAGAGCGAGTTTTTGTCTGTCTCTCTTCTGCGTCCTGCGACGATGAACATATAGGTGCTGCGTTTCATAGCATCGTTCATCTTCGATAGCGCACTCTGCATATCCTTCATAACGAGCGAATGAGAAGCGATCACGACATCATACCCTCCTGCTTCGATGTCCTTTCCTATTTCCACATCTTCCCATTTCTTGGGTATGCAGATTATGTTCGTCAGATTGTGCTTCGATGCATTCTCCTTCAAGCGTGCACGCATGCCACTGGAAGGCTCTACCATGGTCACACTCTCCACCATCTTTGCAAGCGGGATTGTAGACCTGCACCGATGTCAAGAACCGTGTATTCTGGTTCTATCTTGATCCGGTTCATGATCATACCTGCACGGTCACTCTGCCGGACCAGTTCTTCGAACCAGTCGACCCGTCCATCCCAGAACTCGGGAGTTCCGGCTTTCTGCTTCCAGTTCGATCCCTCGATCGCGCTCTTCCACATCTCATTCCAATCAATCTCTTCCATTGTGTTCATTTCCTCCTTCCATCTTGTCTTACAGACCTTATCGGGAGGATATATGGCATTCCGCCGTTCCTATTAATCACCTCAGCCTCAACACCATAGACCGATCTAATATTTTCGGGTGTGAGGACATCAGGGGGACTGCCTGCCTCAACGATCCTGCCCCCTTTCATGATAATTAGCCTGTCAGCATATCTTGATGCGAGGTTCAGGTCGTGGACTGCCATTATCGCTGAGATCCTCTTCTTTACCACGAGATCTTTTATGATCTCCATCACCTCAAGCTGGTGCTGTATATCAAGGTTTGAGGTGGGCTCATCGAGTAAGAGGATATCTGGCTCCTGTGCAAGCGCTCTTGCAATGAACACCCTCTGTTGCTGTCCACCACTGGTCTCGTTAATATCTCGCATGGCAAGGTCTTCGATATTCAGCATCTGCAGTACATCCAAAACCTTTTCATTGTCTTTTTCGCTACTGCGCCAGCCAATGTGAGGACGTCTGCCCATGAGAACGGTATCGAAGACAGTAGCAGGAAAGACCTGGGAAGCGCTTTGTGGGATATACCCCAATTTCTTTGCGGTTTCCCTCATGCCTATATGCCGCAGCTCCTCTCCATCCAGAAGGATGCTCCCGCGCTGGGGTTTCAAGATTCTATCTATACACCGAATCAGCGTGGATTTTCCTGCTCCATTTGGACCCACGATACCGAGCATCTCTGATTGAGCAAGCTCAAGGCATGCATCTGTGAGCACGGGCACGCTTGTATAACTAAATTCCACATTCTCCACCTTCAGTTTCATTTTTTCACCTCTTGTTTTACCAATACTCCTTCTTCTTTCTTATTATAAGATAAAGGAACAAAGGACCTCCCACGAAGGATGTAATTATTCCCACAGGAATAATTATGGGCGGTAGGACTTCTCTGGCAATAATATCTGCGGCAACCAAAAAAGCAGCTCCAAAAATACCAGAAGCCGGAATTACAAATCTGTTATCCCCACCGATACATATACGAGTTATATGCGGAGCAACCAACCCTATAAATCCAATCATTCCGGTGAAGCATATAATAACTGCGGTAATGAAAGATGCGGTCATCATTACAACGATTCTGGTTCGCTCGACATTTATACCAAGACTTTTTGCAGTCTCATCTCCTGCACCCACTACATTGAGGTCCCATGATTTCCATATAAGTACTGGAATGCAAATCGCAAGTACGACAGCGACAATGTAAAGATCATCCCATGTAGCTTTTCCAAGGTCTCCCATCATCCAGACGACCACGTCTTTTAGCGCCTCTGCATCAGAAAAGTAGTGAAGCAATGATGACACCGCACTAAAGATATAAGTCATCGCGATCCCTGCGAGTATCATTGTTTCGGGCGTAGCTCTTTTAAATCGTGACAATCCAACGATAACCAATGCGGGTATCAGGGAGAAGATGAACGCATTTCCTACCAAAAGAAGCCCTCCACCAACGAAGCCAACACCAGCGATGATAGCAAGGGCAGCACCTAACCCCGCACCGGCGGAGATGCCGAGAGTAAAAGGGGATGCGAGCGGATTTCTGAGTACCCCCTGCATCACTGCTCCTGCAACAGCAAGTCCAACTCCTGCAAGGACGCCCATTATAACTCGAGCAAGTCTTATATTCCAGACCACTATTGGTGCAAGCTCGGGCACGTCGAAGAAATTGGGGAAGAACCTATCAAGAATGGTGGCATATACCTCTAAGACTGAAAACTTCAGAGGTCCGAGTGATATGCTTATGCCACATAAAAGTATTGTTAAAAGAAGGAAGAAAGAAATAAAGAATATCTTCCTGCCAATAAACTTTTTGTATTCTTCTTGTATCTCACTTCTTGTTACGGCTGCAGCGCCTTCTACTTCTGCCATTTTAAGCCCTTTCGTGTGCATTCGTCTGCCACCATATCATAGCGCTTTTTGATTTACGCTTCAAGCATAGCGCTCCGCCATCTTCTACCAGGATTTTGGATAAATGCGCTCTCAGGAGTCCCTCTTTTTCTGATGGTAGGTCATACATTTCCTTAAATTTAGTCACTGCCTCATCCAGACTGGCGTAGTGCTGTTCATATTCTGAGTCCCAGATTTCCACATTCGCATATATGCCCATGTCGTGCAGGATATTGCAGAGGTAGATGTAATCCGACCACGAGGAACGCTTTTCACCGCAAATTTCCTCACAGAATCCTCCATCCATCCACCTGCCCGCAAATGTGAAGAGATACACACATTTTTTTGCTGCGGCATCCATTTTTGCAAGTGCTTCCTGTATATCAAGCATGGAAAGTGAATGAGATGCTATCACCACGTCGTGCGGTTCGATATCAACGCCCAACTCAATATCTTCCCATTGTTTGTTTATGCGCACGACGTTTTTCACACTTTCTTTTTCCATGTTCTCCTGTAAACATGCAAGCATGCCTTCGGACGGATCTATCGCAGTCACACTCGTTGCCTGCTTTGCAATGGGAATCGCAAGTCTTCCGGTGCCTGCACCCACATCCAGAACCGTATACTCCGGAGCAAGTCCAATCTTTGCTATCTGTTTTTCAGTGCGTTCTCTGTTCTGCATCATGGACTCGTTGAACTGCTTTGATTTCTTATCCCAGAAACTACCAGCAGGCTCATCTAGAGATATTTTCCATGGAGAACCCGATCTCATTAGCTTCCACAATTCGTTCCAGTTTATTATTCCTTCCATGTTATTACCAACTTTATTATTCTATGGGGAACATTCAAACGATGTTGACATGTTAGTGATTTTAAAGAATATAAGGGGGAAAAGGGAGGAAATAAATAATATCCCCCCTGATGACATATCGTCTTTAGTCCCACCTATAACGGTCAGATAGATCGAGCATCTCTGTATAAAGACCTTCAACGCCGTAAAATGTCTCGAGTATCTCGTTACCTTCTTCCTCCTCCTCTAAATCCTCGAATTCATCCAGATGGAAGAGTTTAGCCATATAAAAGCACTCAGTGAGACCTGTTGCAGGATCCCACCCTATCATGTATCCTTTTGTATAATTGACATCACGGTTTTTCACAGCATTTACCGTCTGTAAGTCAGGGTCTGATAGTACATCGTCTATCGAGATCGCATGCGGCGGTGATACACCATGAATCAGAATTCTATCAGGATTCCATGCGATGATCTGCTCCTTTGAAACAATCGAACTACCGCTGCCAATTACGCATTCTTCTGCCACATTTATGCCGCCAGCTATATTTATAGGGTCATAGCGACCCCATGTTTGTGTAATCGCAGACCTGCCACCACAGCCTGATACACAATACACCTTTGGCTTCTCATCTTCGGGTATTTCAGATGTGACTTCCGTTACCTCATCGGTCTTCTCATTGGCGTATGAGATTAGCTCTTCAGCCCGTTCCTCCTTCCCCATAACCGTGCCTACAATTCTATGCATATCGAAATCGAACTGTGAACTGCTGATACACACAACAGGAATACCTGTCTTCTCCTGGATTGCATCGGCAACATCTGGAATAGCGGCATACTCAAAGACCACATCTGGCTTTAGAGATGCTATTACCTCAATGTTCGGGTTTGTGTAACCACCTACATCGGGAAGGTCTTTGAGTTCCGGTGCTGCATCACGTATTGGAGAGCAATAATCTGACGGCTTTAATGCATAGTTCTTAGCATAGTTGCTTATTCCCACGATTTTATCTGCTGCACCAAGTTGTATAAGTGTTCTAACACCGTCTAGTAGACCAGCAGGGACCACTCGTTCTATCGGTCTTGGCACCGTCACGATTCTATCAGCCATATCGATCAGCGTAAGCTGATTCTCTCTCCCGAGTATGATCAACTCGATCTGCGTCACATCAAGGATATCGAGCTCACCATCATACTTCGCATCAGCAAGTTGCGTCTCATCATTGCGTTCCATGATGATCAGTTCGGCGTAGGTCACATCCACCATGTTTATCTCACCATCCTCGTTTGCATTGCCGAAGATTTCGAGCGTATAGTCAGATGCAGCCGCCGGCAGTGCCAGCAGGAGCAGGCTTATGGTTATTCCAACCAGTATGTTTGTTTTCATATCTATCATCTCTTTTTTATTTATTCCCATCAACTCTCCTCGGGTGGTGGATATACAAACACACCATTCTCATCCAGATCTATGTCCAATCCCTGAAATCTTGTTAGATATTCTTGATGGATCGCCTGTGGATGTAAGTCCCCGAAGAGATCAGGATGGAACCATTTTGCCTGGTATGCAACTTGGATGAAACTTCTACATCCACTATCACCGAAGAACGATAACAAGTGAACAGTTATTATGTGAACCTCTTCTTCTTCCACTGCAGGCACATACCGCAATATATCTCGGCTCATAATCTCCACTCTCGCTTCCTCAAGCTCTGATGTATCGCCCGCATCCAGATCATAACCACCGGCAGTCCCCCCCACTTTAACTATAATTTCGGGGTCTCGGTCTGCTACTGCTTCAGGATTCACAGACATATACGATCCTGATTGGTCGGAAAAGATGTCCGTGCCACCTGCCATTGCAATATAGGCATAACTTCCATAAATTTTGTAACTGTCACCCTCTGAAGCAGCCTCAAAGTACACTCTTGGTTTATCCTCCTCTGGAATATTCTCCACCATCTCTTCGATCGAGTGTAGAATATTTTCACGCCAATCAAGGAATTCCTCGGCTTCGTCTTGCTTATCAAAAACATATCCAAGCTTTTCCACTTCCTCCTGATAAGTCTCTAATGTATTGAGGTTAAAACATAGCACCGTAACGCCAGCAGATTCTAACGTATTGATTGTTGGAGTTGTATCAATATATCCAGACAGTGAGGTAAAAATGACGGCATCTGGTCGTAGAGCTAATATTTCTTCAACATTTGGGGTCCACCGATCTCCAACATCTGGTATATCACCGATTTCAGGGAAAAAGCCTGGATCGTACTCTGGCCGGTGTTTTGCTAAACCAACTATACTATCCTTGGGCATCTGAAGCGATCGTAACGTTTCAAGAGCCTGGGGAAAACAGATGACAGTGCTTTCGACTGGCTTCTTCACCGTCACGATTCTATCAGCCATATCGATCAGCGTAAGCTGATTCTCTCTCCCGAGTATGATCAACTCGATCTGCGTCACATCAAGGATATCGAGCTCAC
>JGI24025J20009_10000622_pt1 | contig 27464 bp, 25 predicted proteins | sample Cruoilmetagenom3_FD_20009 | JGI IMG/M metagenome (IMG submission 20009) | reverse complement strand
AAAGTCGACGCTGATGATGCTGGTCTCGGCGCTGATGGGCTATGAGCGGATGCGCGCGGTCTATGCCCATGCGATTGCCGAGCGCTACCGGTTCTTCAGCTACGGCGACGCCTCGCTGTTGCTGCCGGGGGAGCGCTGACCGCGCCTGCCGCACCCATGATGTTGGGAGCTAGTCTCCGGCGTTACACCCCGTCGAGGGGGGCGAACCAGAGAAAATGCCGTGCGGGCGAAGGGTGGGCGAACTCGGACAGGGGGGCAAGGTTTTGTTTTCAAAGAAGATAGCGCTAACAACTTTTTCGCGGGCGAACCGCGCGCGCCGCGCCACCTTCACCTTGGCCAGATGGGGCAGGGACGCGCGGGGCGAAGCCCCCGCGCGGCTCGTGCCAAAGGCACGCCTCCGGGATGGCGAAATCACTCCTCCCACCACCAGAGCTCGGGCTGGTAGCCGAGCCAGTCGCCGTACATCGGCACATGATCGGGATAGTGCAGCTCCTTGACATGGGCGACGTGGCTGACGTTTGAATACCAGATCGGGATCACGTACCGCCCCGCCGTCAAGAGCCGGTCCAGCGCCTTGGTGGCGGCCACGAAGTCCTCCTGCGAGGTGGCGGCGAGCATCGTGTCGATCATCGCGTCGATGGCGGGGCTTTTCACGCCCATCCAGTTGCGCGAGCCCTCGACATCGGCCTTCTCGGCGCCCCAGTAGAGCTTCTGCTCGTTGCCGGGGCTGAGCGAGAGACCGCGCACATAGGGCGCCATGTCGAAATCGAACCCTTGCGTACGTTCCTTGTACTGCGCCGTGTCCACCGCCGTGATCGACGGCGTGATCCCGAGCCGCTCGAGCGCCGCGATGTAAATGTCGAGGATGTTCCGGCTCTCGGTGGCGTTCTGGCTGACCAGAATGTCGAAGGTGAAGGCCGCGCCGTCCGGGCCGGTCATCACCCCGTCTTCCACGCTGTAGCCGGCCGCCTCCATCAACCCCATCGCCGCCGCGATACCCTTGCGGTTGCGCTCGGACCCGTCTGAGACGGGCAGGGCGTAGCCCTCCATCACCCCGGGCAGAAGCGCGGCCTCATGCGCGGCGAGCAGTTCGGCGACCCGGCCCCCGGCAGGCGCCTCGATGTCGGCGCCGAGGACCGAATTGTCGAAATAGCTGGTGATCCGGGGCAGGGTCCCGCCGTTGAGCGTGGCGTTGATGAAGTTGAAGTTGAACGCCTGGATCATCGCCTCGCGCACCCGCCAATCCTTGAATTGGTCGGCGCGGGTGTTCATCACGAACCCATTGATGCCGGTGGGGCGCCGGTGCGCAATGTCGGAGAGCACCACATCGCCGGCCCGGACGGCCGGAAAGTCGTATTGCGTCTCCCATTTCTTCTGGTTGGTTTCGCGGTANGTCGAGGCAACGCCCGCCTTGAAGGCCTCGAACACCACGTCGCCGTCGCCNTAATAGTCGAGCCGGATCTCGTCGAGATTGGCCTGGCCTTTCATGAACGGCACATCCGCCCCCCAGTAGTCGGGGTTACGTTTCAGCACCAGAGAACGACCGGTCTCGAAATCGTCGATCATGTAAGGGCTGGAGCCGATGGGCACGATGTCGATCCCGCTTTCTTCGAAATCGACCCCCTCCCATTGCGCCTTCTTCAGGATCGGGCGCATGCCCATGAGCAGCGCCAACTCGCGGTCGGGCTCGTTGAACGTGAACCGCAGCTTGCGCGGCCCGGTCTGTTCCATGGTTGCGACCTTTTCCCAGGCGCCGGCGTAGCGCGGGTGGCCCAAGGTGCCGAGGATCTCGTAGGACCACATCACGTCTTCGATGGTGACCGGGCTTCCGTCGGAAAACCGCGCTTGCGCGCGCAGGGTGAATTCGACCCAGGCGCGGTCCGGATCGGTTTCGACGCTTTCGGCCAGCAGCCCGTAGAGCGTGAAGGGTTCGTCATAGCTGCGGCCCATCAGGGTTTCGAACAGCATGAACCGCAATTGCCAGGGTGCGCGGCCCTTGCGGATAACCGGCTGCAGCGAATCGAAACTTCCCGATTCGGCGAACACGATCCGGCCGCCCTTGGGGGCCGCGGGGTTGGCCTGGGGCAGGTGGGTGAAATCAGCCGACAGGGCCGGGGCGCCGTACATGGCGATCCCATGGCCGGGTTCGGCGCTTGCGGCGCCGGCGAAGATGCCCAAAAAAAGCGCGACAAGTCCAAGAATCGTTCGGGATTGTGAAGCGAGGCGATGGGTGAGTCCTGGTCGCATTTTGATAATGTTCCTCTACGATCCGCGTTTCGTCGCTGTGGATGGTAGAGAGCGCCGCCAAGCATTTCAAACTTTTAGCTTGGAATGGCCCTCGCGAGCGGCTATAACAATCTCACTGCTCGATAGGTTTCTTGCCTGTATGAAACCTGCCTCAATGACTTGACGCCGGCCTTGTGCCGGCGTCTTTTTTTTGCGTGGTCATCAAGGCTGTTGCGGTCGTTTCCCGAGAATGTCCTGCGCCGGGGAAAGCGCAAAACAGCCGGTGCCGGCGCTTGGTCTAGATCACCCCGAGGACCAGCTTGGCGGCGATGGCCAGCATTGTCACCCCGATCCCGGCATCGAGAAAACGCCAGGCGAAGGCAGAGCGCATGACCGGCGCGATCAGCCGCGCCCCGTAGCCCAGACCGAAGAAGAACACGAAACTCGCGCCGGTGGCGCCGATGCCGAACGCGAGCCGGTCGCTTCCCGGGGCGAAGCCGGTCGAGACCGCGCCGACCAGCCCGAGCGTGTCGAGGTAGACATGCGGGTTGAGCCAGGTGAAGGCTGCGGCGATGGCGAGCGTGCGCCGCAGGCTCTGGGCCCCAGCGCCGTTCTCAATCGCATGGCCGCCGCGCCAGGCGGCGGCAAGGCGGGTCAAGCCGTAGACCACCAGAAAGGCGGCCCCTGCCAGGCTCATCACCAGCGGCAGGCCGGGCCAGTAGGCGGTGAGCGCGCCGAACCCGGCCACACCGGCGGCGATCAACACCGCGTCGGAGGCGGCGCAGAACAGGGCCAAGGGGAAGACGTGCTGGCGCAGCAGCCCCTGGCGAAGCACGAAAGCATTCTGAGCGCCGATGGCGAGGATGAGGCTGAGGCCGGTGACAAAGCCGGTCAAGGCGGCTGCGGTCATGCGTCCGCGTGCGTGGGCGCGGCGGCCTCGGCTTCGGCAGCCGCTTTGGCGTCCTTGCCGTTCGGGTAGACGAGCCCCGCCGAAATCACCAGCTTGGCCGCGTCCTCGACCGACATGTCGAGCATGATGACCGAGTGCTGTGGCACGAACAGAAGAAACCCGCTGGTCGGGTTCGGGGTGGTCGGCAGGAAGACCGAGACCACCGGCTCTTCGACCGGGATCGACGTGTCGATCTCGCCCTTGGCCGTGGTCGAGATGAAGGCGATGGCCCAGATCCCCTTGCGCGGGTACTCGACGAGACAGGCCTGGTCGAACTTCGATTCCTGCTGCGCGAACACCGTCTCGGCAATCTGTTTGACGCCAGAGTAGAGGGAGCGCACCACCGGCATCCGGTCGACGATCCGCTCGCCCCAGGCGAGAAGACTGCGGCCGATCACGCCCTTGGCGATCCAGCCGGCGATCGAGGTGAACAGCAGGAAAAATACCACGCCGACACCGCGCACATCCACATGCATGTCTTCTTCCCCGAAGACCGATATGAACCACGGGCTCGATCCGAACCATCGGTCGATCAGCACGTCGGGGTGGTAGTAGCCGGGTACGAAGGGCATGACCCAGCTGTCGATCCAGCCGACAAAGGTCCAGATCAGCCACATGGTGATGGCGATCGGCACGACCACCACAAGGCCGGCGAGGAAGTTGTTGCGAAACGCCGTGACCGGCCGCAGCAGCCAGCGGCGCAAACGTGACTTGTCGGCGTGCGGATGCTCGCCGTCGCCTGACATGTGCTGGAGGTCCTTGAGGTCCATGGGTCCCGGATTTGCCGCTGCGCTTCGCGGTTATGTAGGGGGTTTGCGGCAGCGCGGCAATGGGCCTTCGCTGCCAGTAACGCCGCTTTGTCAGAGGTTACTGGCGAAAGCCTGGGCGATTTTCGCGGCAAGCCGGGCGTTGTTCATCACCAGCGCGATATTGGCGGTGAGCGAAGCGCCGTCGGTGGCGTGGAAGATATGGTCGAGCAGGAAGGGCGTGACCTCTTTGGCCGCGATGCCCTGCGCGTCGGCGGCGGCGAGGGCGGCGGCGATGACCGGGGCGAGGGTCTCGGCGGCAATCTCGTCTTCTTCGGGGATCGGGTTGGCGACCAGTTGGCCGCCGGGCAGGCCCAGCTCGGCGCGGATTTGCGCGGCGCGGGCAATCACTTGCGGCGCGTCCATGCGAAGAGGGGCGCGCAGCCCCGATGAGCGCGACCAGAAGGCGGGGAAGGCGTCCTGTCCGTAAGCGATCACCGGGACGCCGGAGGTTTCGAGGACTTCGAGCGTCTTGGGGATGTCGAGGATCGCCTTGGCTCCCGCAGCCACGACTGTCACCGGCGTTTGGGCCAGCTCGGCGAGGTCGGCGGAGATGTCGAAGCTGGTCTCGGCCCCCCTGTGGACGCCGCCGATCCCGCCCGTCGCGAACACGTCGATACCCGCCAGATGCGCCGCGATCATCGTCGCGGCGACGGTGGTGGCGCCAGTGCCGCCGGTGGCGAGGCAAGCGGCGAAATCGGCGCGGCTGAGCTTGGCGACGCCCTGCGCCTGGCCGAGCCCGTCAAGGTCCGCCGCCGTCAGTCCGACGTGGAGCCGGCCCTCCAACACGGCGATGGTCGCCGGCACCGCTCCCTCGGCGCGCACGGTTTCCTCGACGGCCCGCGCGGTCTCGACGTTCTGCGGGAACGGCATGCCGTGGGTGATGATGGTGCTTTCGAGCGCGACCAGCGGACGGCCTTCGGCTTTTGCGGCGGCGACTTCGGGGGAATATGCGATATCGATCATGGCGTGTCCTTGTTGGCGAGGCCGGGAGGCACCCGTCGCCATTGTCGTTCGGACCGATGGCGCATCAATGGCGACCCCCCCGGGGTATTTTGTCAGTGAATTGGGAGCGGGGTCATGCCGGCTCGTTTCCTGAAACATAGGCGGCGGCGGCGCGCAATGCGGTTTCGAGCGCCGTTGCGCCGGCAGCCCCGCGGGCCTGGGCGGCGATATGGGCGGCCATGAAGGTGTCGCCCGCGCCGGTGACGCGGGCCTGGGTGACCTTGGGCGGCGGCGCGGCGACGAGGCCCGCCGCCGTCGCCTCCGCCGCCTCGCCGGCGCCGTCGGTCACCAGCGCCTGGGCCACGCCCGCGGCCACCAGCGCCTGGGCCGCGTGCGGCGCGGTGGTGAAGGCGGTGCCCAGGATCAGCCCCGCCTCTTCGAGATTGACGTAGAAGGTGGCGGCCGGGTGGCCGATGAGGGGCCGCAGCCGCCTGGCCTTGCCGGGGCTCGCCGGGGCGACCCGGAGATCGGCGGCCGCCAGCGCGGGGCGGGTGGCGATCTCGGCCAGCAGCGTCTCGGTGAGGTTGCCGTCGAGCGCGACGAAGCCGCGCCACGGGTCTTCCGGCGTGCCCAGCCGCCCGTCTTCCAGCGGGTGCAGGATGCGGTCGCCCGCGGCCTCGAGCGTATGCGCGTCGGCGATGGCCGCGACCAGCCCTTCGCTGCTCTCGATCGCCATGTAGCGGTCGGTCGGCAAGTCCGGGCTGCGCCAGACATGGTCGGTGACGAGGCCCAGACGGCGGCAGGCGGCGATCAGCTCGTCGCCTTCCGCATCCGCGCCGATCGCGGTGAGCAGCACCGGCCTCAACCCGAAGCGTTCGAGCCCCATGGCGATGTTCATCGCCACCCCGCCGGGCCCCCGGGTGATCCGGCCCGGCACGTCGTTGCCCAGCCGCATCGGCAGGTGGGCGCGACCGATCACGTCCCACAGGACCGAGCCGATGCACAGGATGTCGTGGGTGGGGTTCGCGGCGGGGCTCATGCGGCTTCTTTTGTCAGGCCGCGCGCAGCGGTGCAAGCGTGCCTCAGGGTTTCAGCCGGTAGCGGTCGGGTTCCTCGAACACGTCAATCGCGCGGCTGCCCGCCTTGACCTCGACCGCGTGGACAACGCCGGCGGCGAGGTCCCAGGTTTCGCCCGGACGATAGACCCTGCGCGCGCCGTCGATGGTGAGCGCGATCTCGCCCGCGACCAGGATGCCCCATTGCGCGAGGTGACTGTGCGGCGGCAGCTCGACATCTTCGAGAAACTCGAAGAACACCACCAGCCCGGCTTCTGAGCGGATTGCGTGAGAGCGCACGGCGCTGTCGGGGAGCGGCAGTTCGAGGGCGGGAAAGGCTTCGATGAAGGCGGGGTAGGGCATGTCATTCTCCGGCTGGTTGGCAGCAGCATAGCACCCNGTGCGCCGTTGTCGCGCGTCNCAGCAAAGCGCGNGGCAAAGCGCGGGCCAACGTGGGCCTTGCAATCGCTGGCAAAGCCGGATAGGACGCGCGCACTTCACAGGCGGGGCTTGGGCCTTCGGGGGAGACATCCCCGTTCGGTCCGCCGGTTGGGAAGCGCGGGACGGCTTGTCCTTCGCAACCCTGATGGCTCCGCCGAGGCGCAAACCGGAAAGGAACCTGATTATGGCGCTCCCCGAGTTCTCGATGCGTCAGCTTCTGGAAGCTGGCGTTCACTTCGGTCACCAGACCCAACGGTGGAATCCCCGCATGGGCGAATTCATCTACGGTGCCCGCAACGGGATTCACATCCTCGACCTCACCCAGACCGTGCCGATGCTCGACGCGGCGCTGAACGTGATCCGCGAGACCGTGGCCAAGAACGGCCGCGTGCTTTTTGTCGGCACCAAGCGCCAGGCATCGAAGCCGATCGCCGATGCCGCCGAACGCTCGGCGCAGTATTACATGAACCACCGCTGGCTCGGTGGCACCCTGACCAACTGGCAGACCGTGTCGAAATCGATCAACCGCCTCAAGGAGATCGACGAGAAGCTTGCGGCCGGCGCCGAGGGCCTGACCAAGAAAGAGCGCCTCGGCATGGAGCGTGACCAGGCCAAGCTCGAGGCCTCGCTCGGCGGCATCCGCGAGATGGGCGGGCTGCCGGATCTGCTGTTCGTCATCGACGTGAACAAGGAAGACCTCGCCATCGCCGAAGCCAAAAAACTCGGCATCCCGGTCGTGGCCATCGTCGACACCAACTGCTCGCCCGACGGCGTGGACTACGTGATTCCCGGCAACGATGACGCCGCCCGTGCCATCGCGCTGTATTGCGACCTGGCCGCGCGCGCAGCCCTCGACGGCATGTCGGGTCAGCTCGAGGCCGCCGGCATCGACGTGGGCGCGCTCGAGGAGCTGCCCGTGGAGGAGGTCGTGGCCGAACCCGCCGAGGGCGACGCTGCCGCCAGCGAGACAGCCGAGACTCCGGCGGAAACTCCGGCCGAGACTCCGGCGGAAACTCCGGCCGAGACCCCGGCGGAAGGCTGATCGGGGGCGGACCCCGTCTCCATCCGTCCTCTCACAATCCTGATACCGGGGGCGCGTCCAACGCTCCCGGGTACGTTTACGAAGGAGAGCCGAAATGGCAATCACCGCTGCACTTGTTAAAGAACTGCGCGACACGACCGGCGCGGGCATGATGGACGCGAAGAAAGCGCTGGTGGAAACCGACGGCGACATGGACGCGGCCATCGACTGGCTGCGCACCAAGGGTCTCGCCACTGCGGCCAAGAAATCGGGCCGCGTGGCCGCCGAAGGCCTTGTCGGTGTCGCTGTCGAGGGCGGCAAGGGCGTGGCCGTCGAGGTCAACGCCGAGACCGACTTCGTCGCCAAGAACGCCGAGTTCCAGGAGATGGTCGCCGGCATCACCAAGGCCGCGCTCGGCGTGGCGGACGTGGAAGCGCTCGCCGGCGTCGCGCTCGATGGCAAGACTGTGGCCGACGTGGTGACCGACAAGGTCGCCAAGATCGGCGAGAACATGTCGCTGCGCCGGATGGCGACGGTCGACGGCGACGTGGTGGCCTCCTATGTGCACAACGCCGCCGCCGACGGCATGGGCAAGATCGGCGTGCTGGTCGCGCTCAAGGGCGGCGACGAAGCCTTCGGCAAGCAGGTCGCGATGCACGTGGCCGCGGCCAATCCCGCCTCGCTCGGCGAAGCCGACCTCGACCCGGCGGTGCTCGCCCATGAGCGCCAGGTGCAGATCGACATCGCCAAGGAATCGGGCAAGCCCGAGGCCGTGATCGAGAAGATGATCGAAGGCCGGATGAAGAAATTCCTCTCCGAAGTCACGCTGCTCGGCCAGAGCTTTGTCATCAACCCGGACCTGACGGTGGCCAAGGCCGCCGCGGACGCCGGTTGCGAGATCGTCGGTTTTGTGCGGATGCAAGTCGGCGAAGGCATCGAGAAGCGCGAAGACGATTTCGCCGCCGAAGTCGCCTCGATGGCGAAAGGCTGAACGGGCGAAGAGCTGAACGTCGGTTCTGGCGGGGCAGGGCGGTTGCCGCCCGCCTGGATGAACGATCCGGATGAAAGAAGAAACGGCGCCAGATCGCAATCTGGCGCCGCCTTTTTTTCCCGGGTGCGCGGGTTGGGATGGATGGCACCCCGGTCAGAAGTCCCACGGCGGTGTGAGGCAATATGCCCCACGGAGCCGCCACACACCGCCGCGAACGGAACGGGTCGGAGGCTATGCGACTCCGCGCGGCGGTCTAGGCGGGTATTCCCTACCCTGGGTTCGAATTGTGGTCCCGAATCTGGCAATTTCGACCCACAACGCCCGGAATATCCTCACGTTTCGGTGAAGCGCGGATCGCCTGCGCGACAGGGGTGGCCGGTCGATCCCGGTCCGTGGTCGGGGCCGAAAACCCTGGTGTGGCCCGTTGTGTAGATCTGGTTCTGGAATGCGGCCTTCAACACGGCTTGCGAGGTGGTGGAGACCCGGAGTTTTTCGCGGGCCAGCCGCAGGTGCTTTTCGACGGTCGCCATGCTCACGCCCATGATCGTCGCGATATCCCGGTAGGACTTGCCTTCGCCAACCCATTCCAGCGCCTCGCGTTGGCGGCCGGACAATTCATGGCCATTTCCCCGGTGCGGCACCGCCAGGACCTTGAGGTGCATCATCGTGTTCATGGTCCAGATCCGACAGCCCTCATCCGCCCAGATGGCGTCGAGATCGGCCTGGCTGAGGTCTGGGCGTCCGGTCAGCGAGGCGACGGCGAACGTGCGCGCGGTGTTATGTGCAATGCTTACCGTATAGCCCGCGTGGGCGTTCCTGGACCGGTGGAAGGCGATGATCTCACGCTCGCGTTCGCTCGGCTGCGCCGCGTCGTCCCAGAGCGCGCCCCAGCCGATGGCACCGGCGTTTTCCCGGGCCCAGCGAAAGCCGGGCGCGTCGCGGAACATCTGGGTGTTGATGAACGCGTCGTCATAGCTCTGGCCGTGGTTCGAGAGCACGAGCGCATCGTCCAAATCGCCAAGCGAGCCATTGGCACCGGTCACCCGCGTCAGCCCGTAGATGACCCGGTCGAACCCGAAGTCCGCCATTGCCCGGCAATGCAGATCCCAGACATCGTCAAGCGACTGCGCGAGAGCCAGATCTGTCGTATAACCCCTCATTGCCCAAAACCTCTCGGTCGGGCATCGGGTCGCGAGGGGTGGCCAGAATGCACCAGGAGGTTACAAGAATGGTGTCGCATGTTCAAAATCGTCCCAAGCTCCATCGTGCCAAGCCGGGAGGTGTTTGTCGAGCCTTACTAAACTGATCAGCGAACCTACCAATGCCTCGACGGAGGCAGATCGGGCTCCGGCCTTCCTTAACATAATACCGATTATGCGACTTAATATGAGCGGGGTGGATGGGCCGGGGTTCGGGCCTGATGACACTCCTGGCCCGTCCCCGGTCAGCCCAGCGCGTAGCCGGTGCCGCGCACGGTGCGCAGCGGGTCCGTGCCGCCGGCGCGGCGCAAAGCCTTGCGCAGCCGCCCGACATGGACGTCGACCGTGCGGGTGTCGACGAAGACGTCCCGGCCCCAGACCCGGTCGAGCAACTGCTCGCGCGTCCAGACCCGGCCGGGCCTTTCCATCAGCGTCGACAGCAACCGGTACTCGGTCGGCCCGAGCTTGATCTCGGCACCGGCCCGGGTCACCCGGTGGGTGTCGCCGTCCAGCACGATATCTTCGAACTCGAGCCGTTCCCCGACCGCGACCGGCCGCGTCCGCCGAAGCTGGGTGCGAATGCGCGCCATCAGTTCCGACACCGAATACGGTTTGACCATGTAGTCGTCGGCGCCGGTCTCGAGCCCGCGCACCCGGTCCATCTCTTCGGTCCGGGCTGAAAGCATTATTACTGGTATTTCAGTCATTTGTCGGCGGTTCTTGAAGCGTCGGAGCACCTCGATCCCGCTGACCCCAGGCAGCATCCAGTCGAGCAGGACGAGATCCGGCCTGACCTCCTCGGCGAGCAGAAGCGCGTCGTCACCGGTCTCGGCTTCCATCACCTCATAGCCTTCGGACTTGAGGTTATAGCGCAATATCTCGCGCTGCGCCGGCTCGTCCTCGACAAGCAGCACCAGGGGCTTTTCGGCGCTCATTCTCTGGCCTCGTTGGGGCCGCCCTTCGCCGGAATATCGTAGACGGACGTGTTGTCCTTCGGGCGGCTTTCTTCGGGCAGTTCGCCGGTCGCGAGGTAGATCACCTGCTCGGCGATCGCGGTCACGTGGTCGCCGGCGCGTTCGATGTTCTTCGAGATGAAATGCAGATGCATGCAGGCGGTGATGTTGCGCGGGTCTTCCATCATGAAGGTGAGAAACTCGCGGAACAATGCATTGTACATCTGGTCGACCTCGAGGTCGCGCTGGCGCACCTGCTCGGCGAGCGCAGTGTCGCGCCGCATATAGGCGTCGAGCGCGTCGGACAGCATCAGCCGCACCTCCTTGGCCATGCGCTTGACCGCGTCCGCCGCGCCCTCGATCGGGCTGAGCTCGGCCAGGACGGGCGTGCGTTTGGCCATGTTCTTGGCGTAGTCGCCGATGCGCTCGAGGTTGGTGGCGATCTTCATCACCGTGAGCACGGTGCGCAGGTCGGAGGCAATCGGCTGGCGCAGCGCGAGCACGCGGGCGCACTCGATGGCGATCTGCTCTTCGAGCGCGTCGATCGGCTTGTCGGCAAATCTGACCCGGTCGGCGAGATCGACGTCGCGGGCCTCGAGGGCCTTGGCGCCGGCGCGGATATTCTCTTCGACGAGCCCGCCCATTTTCATCAGGAGCGCCTGGATCGCTTCAAGATCGCGGTCGAAGGCCGCCGAAATGTGTTGGTGCTGATCGGTCATTGTTCGGGTGGGCCTCCCTGCCCCGTCAGCCGATTCGGCCGGTGATGTAGCTTTCTGTCCGCGGGTCCTGCGGGTTGGTGAAGATCGTGTCGGTGTCGTCGTATTCCACCAGGTTGCCGAGGTGGAAGAAGGCAGTCTTCTGGCTGACGCGCGCGGCCTGCTGCATCGAGTGGGTGACGATCACCACCGAGAAATTCTGCCTGAGCTCGTCGATCAGCTCTTCGACCTGTGCTGTGGCGATCGGGTCGAGCGCCGAGCAGGGTTCGTCCATCAACAGCACTTCCGGATGCGTCGCGACCGCGCGGGCAATGCACAGGCGCTGCTGCTGGCCGCCCGAAAGCCCGGTGCCGGGCTCCTGCAACCGGTCCTTGACCTCGTCCCAGAGCGCGCCGCGGCGCAGGGATTGCTCAACGATTTCATCGAGTTCCGCCTTGTTTCGCGCCAGCCCATGGATCCGGGGCCCGTAGGCGATGTTGTCGTAGATCGACTTCGGGAACGGGTTGGGCTTCTGAAACACCATGCCGACGCGGGCGCGCAACTGCACCGGGTCGACCTCGGGCGCGTTGATGTCCTCGCCGTCCAGCTGGATATCGCCCTCGACCCGGCAGATCGGAATGGTGTCGTTCATCCGGTTCAGGCAGCGCAGAAAGGTAGACTTGCCGCAGCCCGAGGGGCCGATGAAGGCGGTCACCGTCTTGTCGAGGATGTCGACCGATACGTCTTTGATCGCGTGGTTGTCGCCATAATAGACCTGCACGTCGCGGGCTTTGAATTTCAGGTCCCTCTGGTCCACGAGCAAACGTCCTTCGATATTGTTGTCTTTCATGTCGCGTCCCGTCCCTACCAGCGGCGTTCAAAGCGGCGGCGCAAGAGGACCGCGAGGATGTTCATCGCCATAAGGAAGACCAACAACAGGATGATCCCGCCCCAGGCGCGTTCATAATAGGCCGGGTCGGCCCGTTTCGACCATTCATAGATCTGTGCGGGCATGGCCGAGTTCGGGCTCATGAACCCCTCGATGAAGTTCTCGGGATAGTTCGTGGCGATGAAGCCGACCATGCCGATGAGCAAGAGCGGCGCGGTTTCGCCGAGCGCCTGCGCCATGCCGATGATGACCCCGGTGAGAATGCCGGGCATCGCCAGCGGCAGCACATGGTGCATCACCGTCTGCATTTTCGAGGCCCCGACCCCGAGTGCCGCTTCACGGATCGACGGCGGCACCGCGGTCAGCGCCGCACGGGCCGGGATGATGATCCGCGGCAGGGTCATCAGCGTGAGCACCAGGCCACCGACCAGCGGCGCGGAACTGGGCAGGTGCATGAGCTGAATGTAGATCGACAGCCCGAGGATGCCGAAAACGATCGAGGGCACGGCGGCGAGGTTGGAGATATTCACCTCGACAATGTCGGCGAACCGGTTCCTGGAGGCAAACTCTTCGAGATAGATCGCGGCCGCCACGCCGATCGGCAGGCTCAAGCCCAGCACCACCAACATCATGAATAGCGACCCGACCATCGACACCCCGATCCCCGCACTTTCGGGCCGGCTTTCGGAGGCGTCGGCGCCGAAGATGAAATCCCAGTTGAAGATCCGCTTGACTAGCCCCGCCGTGCGCAAAGCGTCAATTATATCAAGGTGTTCGGCGTCGATGTTTTTGTCGCGCGCGATACTGTCGCGCGACACTCGGCCCTTGAGGTAACCGTCGACCCGGCTTGACGCGAGCAGGCGGAATTCCTGGGTGGTGCCGATCAGATCGGGGTTGGCGAGCACCGTGTCGCGGACCTGGGCCGCGGCAGACGCCGAGATCAGCGCGCGAAGTCTCTTGGCTTTCGGATACGGGTTTTCGACGCCGTTCTCGTCGAGCGCCGCGACCAGGGCTGTGTCGACCAGCGGTGCGTAGCCGAAGGTCGAGACCTTTTTCATCACCGCGAGGTCGCGCGCGCCCGACTTGTCGAGTTTTTCTTCGGGCAGGGCCACCTGCACGGTGATGAAGGTCTGGGTGAAGGCCGGGATGCCGTTCCAGACGATCGAGGTAATGAGCACGACCAGAAAGAGCATCCCCGTCGCAATCGCGCCGATGCCGTAGGCGCGGAAACGCTTCTCGGCCGCCGCGCGCCGTTTGGTCCGTGGATCCTGCACGTAGAGCGATTTGCGTCCGCCCCCCGAGTGGGTCGGGTCGTTGGTCGCGTCGGTCATTCGTATTGCTCCCGGTATTTGCGCACGATGTAGAGCGCGCCGACGTTGAGGGCGAGGGTGACGAGGAACAGCGACATCCCCAGCGCGAAGGCGACCAGCGCCTCGGGCGAGGCGAAATCGCTGTCGCCGGTGAGCTGGCTGACGATCTTGGCGGTGACGGTCGTCATCGCGTCGAACGGATTGAGGCTGAGCCGGGCCGCGGCCCCTGCCCCCAGCACCACGATCATGGTCTCGCCGATGGCGCGGGAGGCTGCCAGCAGGATCGCCCCGACGATGCCCGGTAGGGCGGCCGGCAGGATCACCTGGCGCATGGTTTCCGATTGCGTCGCCCCGAGCGCGTAGGAGCCGTCGCGCATCGCCTGTGGCACGGCGTTGATGATGTCGTCCGACAGCGAGGAAACGAAGGGGATCAACATCACCCCCATGGTGATCCCTGCGGTCATCACCGCCCTGCCCCCGCTCATCCAGCCAAACCCGCTGTCGCCGAAGATCGTGAGCAGCAGTGGGCCGACGGTGAGCAGCGCGAACAGGCCGTAGACGATGGTGGGGATGCCGGCGAGCACCTCGAGCAGCGGCTTGGCGACGGCGCGCACCCGCTTCGAGGCGTATTCCGAGAGGTAGACGGCGGCGAACAACCCGATCGGCACCGCCACCAGCAGCGCCACGATGGAGATGTAGAAGGTGCCCCAGAGCAGCGGGATGATGCCGAGTTTCGAGCCCCCGCCGCGACCGGAGAAGCTTGGCGCCCATTCCAGAGAGGTAAAGAATTCGCGGCCCGGGTAAGCCCTGAAGAACTCGATGGTGTTGAACAGAAGCGACAGCACGATGCCGATGGTGGTCAGGATTGCCACCGTCGCGGCGGCGATCAGCAGCCAGAGCATGCCGGTTTCCACCCGGTTGCGGGCGCGCAGCCGCCCGTTGGTCTGGGCGTAGGCGACAGTGAACCCGGCCACGGCCAGGAGCAGCACGGCCCCGGTCATGATCCATGCGCCGGTCGCGGCGGCGGCGCGGTAACGCTGCGCGGCCTTGAGGACTTCGGGCTTCACCTCAGACCCGAGGGCGACACCGACCGTGCCGAGCAACGCCCGGACGTCGCTGGTCTCGGTGTCGAGGGTCCGCGAACCCGCTTGCGTCAGCGTCCCTTCGGCGACGGCAGTCCCGAGCCCTTCCGCCACACGCTGCACGTCCGACATGATCAGGTTGAGCGCGCCGGCGTCTTCATAGCTGCGCGCCGGGATCAGCTTGGAGACCATCTGATTGACGATGATCGGCTGGATCACCAGCCAGGCGCCCAGCACCAGTACCGCCGGCCCGAAGGCCAGCATGGCGACGTTGACGCCGTAGTAATTCGGTCGCGAGTGCAGGTTTCGGTGGTCGTCGACACTGGCGATCGCACGCTGGCGCCCCAGCACGAAGCCGACGACGGCGAGCAGGAGAATGGTGATGAAGAGCCAAATCGGCGACATGGGCGCACCCGCGTGGGTCGAAGGTCAGACACGCCGGCACGGGGGCCGGCAAAGGCAAGGACGGCGCGATCTCGCGCGCCGTCCGGTTTCAGCCGATCACTGCAGGGTCTCTTCGGTCATGACCGTTTCCTGGATCAACGCAAGGTCCGGGTCCGACACGAGGCCGTATTCGGCGAGCGGACCATCCGGGCCGGCGATCTCGTCCGAGATGAAGAACTCGGCGTATTCCTTCACCCCGGGGACCACGCCGATATGGGCCTTCTTGACGTAGAAGTAGAGCGGACGCGACACCGGGTATGCCCCGCTGGAGATCGTCTCGGTGGTCGGCGCGACGCCCGCCATGGTGGCGACTTTGAGCTTGTCGGTGTTGTTCTCGTAAAAGGCGAGGCCGAACACACCCAAGCCGTTCGAGTTCGCATCGATCGAGGCGAGGGTTTCGGTGTAATCGCCGTCGATGTCGACCGAGCGGCCGTCGGCCGAAACCGCGAGGCAGGCGTCTTCGGCATCGTCTTGCGACATGCCGCCATCGATCATCGCCTGCAGGGCGCCGGTTTCTTCACAGCCCACCGCGATCACCTTCTCTTCGAAGACCTCGCGGGTGCCGTGCTTGGTGCCGGGGATGAAGGCGAGGATGTCTTCTGCGGGCAGATCCGGGTTGACCTCCGCCCACTGGGCGTGCGGGTTGTCGACCAGCACGCCGTCGACCATGACCTTCGGCGCGAGCGCGTTGAAGATGTCCGCTTGCGTAAAGGCGGTGTAGGCCGGGCCGTCGTACTGGCTGGCAAAGACGATCCCGTCATAGCCGATGCGCACTTCGATGATGTCGCTCACACCGGCTTCGGCGCAGGCGGCGATCTCTTTTTCGCGGATCTTGCGCGAGGCGTTGGCGATGTCGATGGTCTCTTCGCCAACGCCCTGGCAGAACTTCTTGAGGCCAGCCGAGGAACCGCCCGATTCCACCACCGGTGTCGGGAAGTCGAAGTTCTCGCCGAAAGCTTCGGCGACGATCGATGCATAGGGCAGAACGGTGGACGAGCCGGCCACCTGGACTTGGTCACGCGCAGCGGCAGCAGTCGCCGACACGGCGGCAATCGCCAGCGCCGAGGCGGTCAGTTTCATGGGTGACATGTCTGTCTCCTGGGATTGGTTGCACAGGGGCGCCCTGCTGGCGTCCTGGGCAGCGGTCTAGTCCCGCGCAGCTACGCTTTTATGACGGCTGTGTAACAGGTTTGTAACGGTGCCCCGCGATCGCCCCGCCGATCCCCGCGACGCGACGTCACCGGCCGCGAACCGCTTCAATCCAGCGGCAAAAACACCGTGAACGTGGCCCCTTTGCCCGGCTCGCTTTCGATCCGAAGCCGGCCGCGGTGGCGGTTGACGATGTGTTTGACGATGGCCAGCCCGAGCCCGGTTCCGCCGATCCCGCGTGAACGGTGGCTATCGACGCGGTAGAACCGCTCGGTGAGCCGGCCGAGGTGGCGGGCATCGATGCCCTCGCCTTCATCGCGTACCGAAACCCTGAGCCCCGCCCCTTTCAGCACCGGCGCCGTGTCGAGCTTTTCGAGATCGACCCGGACCCTGCCGTGTTCGGGTCCGTATTTGATCGCGTTTTCGATCAGGTTGGTGAACACCTGGGTCAGCTGGTCGCCGTCGCCGGGCGCGCTTTGCGGGGTGTCGCAGCCCGATACCTCGATCGTCACGCCGCGCAGCGCCGCCTGTGGCGCGAGCCCGGTGGTGGCGCCCCGGATCAGCCCGGCCACGTCGACAGGGTCGAGCGGCCGCATCCGTTCGACATCTTCGACCCGCGAGAGGGACAGGAGGTCGTCGACCAGCCGGTTCATCCGCCGCGCCTCGCGTTCCATGACGGCGAGGAACCGGTCGCGGGCCTCGGGGTCTTCTCGCGCCGGGCCCCGCAGGGTTTCGATGAATCCGGCGATCGCGGTGAGCGGCGTGCGCAGCTCGTGGCTGACGTTTGCGACGAATTCCGACCGCCGTTCACCGGCCTCGGCAAGATGGGTGCGGTCTTCGAAGAACACCAGCACGCCGCCGCCCGCCGGAGCAATGGTCACCTCATAGGTGGTGTCGCGCCCTGCCTGTCGCCCAACATAGGTGCCGCGTGTCCGTGTCCCCTCGGCCAGCGAAGCCTCGATTCGGTCGAGAAGCGAAGGCTGGCGGAAGGCGGTGATGTAGTGGCGGCCCTCGATCTCCGCGCCGAACAGGCTTGCAAGCCCGGCGTTGATCGCACGGATGCGTCCATCGGGGCCGATGTGGCCCGCCGGAACCGGAATGGCGGTGACGACTTCGTCCGGGGTCATGGCGGCTCCTGGCGGCTCCTGGCGGGCAGTTTCGCGCGGAGCTTCCGACAGTGTTGTCCCTATGTAAACCCCGCTGCCGCCCTTGCGCCCGACCGCCGCAACCGGCTGGGGTTGCACGCGGTCAGGCGACATTCCATAGTGGAAAGTGACTCGCGTAATACACGTTTAACGAGTGTCGCGGCTCACCTGCCAGGAGCGAGGCGGGAAGCGGGACTCAAGGGGGCATGCCGTTTTATGGGCGAAAACACTTCGGACCCCGCGGGCACCGGGGCGGGCACCGGGGCGGGCACGGGCACCGGCATGGGACCGGACCGCGAGACGGCCAGAGAAACGGCCAGAGAGACGGGCGCAGAGACGGGCCGAGAGACGGGCGTGCGGTTTCTGGCAGTAGGGGACATGGCTCCGCCGCACCCCGAGGTCGGTGACTCCTCCGGTGACGAGGCGGCGGCCGACATCACTTGCCTGCCCTTCGCCCAAGTGACGGCTGAGGCGCTCGACAGGATCCGGCCCGACGTGGTTGTCTCGTCGCTTGTCGGCCCCGGGTTCGATTGCCTCGACCTCTCCGAACGCCTCGCCGCCGCCGGATTTCGCGGCAAGTACCGGGCCATCGCGCCCACAGTGCCCGACCCGGACCTGGTGCGGCGCGAGATCACCGACCGGTTCCCGGCGCTCGATTTCGACCTCGTGGTCCTTGCGGACCGCAGCTAGATCGGCGCGGCAGGAGCCTGTTGCCGGCCCGCCGCCGCCCGCGAAGACCTCAATAGATCAGGTCGTACCCGGCGGACCCGGCCTCGGCGTAGTGGCGCGCAAGCGTGTTGAGCGCGATCCGGAGCACGATCTTGCCGGAGCGGGCCGGATAGTCGAGTTGGTTCTCGATATCCTCCATGCCTTGTTCCTGGCAGACCGCCATGATGACGGTTTCGGCCATGTCGGGGCCGAGGGAGCGGATCGCCGCCGCGAGCCCTTGCTCGGCTTCAAGGCGCCGCGTTACCGCGCCGCCGCCCGCGCCCTTGCCGCCTGCGGACGAGATCCGGCCTGCGACCAGTTTGTCCCAGTCACGGGTCAACTCGCCGCCGAGATGGGCGATCTCCCAGCTTTCGCGAAACCGCAGCCCGGCGGCCACGAGCTCCGGTGTCAACCAGGCCCCGCCGGAGTTGCGCTTGCGGCGCGCGAGCACCGACAGTGGCGATTCTGCCCCGGCACTACGCTTGCGCGACCGCCGGTCGGTATCGGCGCCGAGAAACAACTCGCCCGCGTCGATCACGTCGGTGTCTTCGGCCTGGCCCCGGGCCGAGGCGCGGCGCGATTCTGTCTCGGCCAACAGGCGGCGGACTTCGGACCGACCCGAGGGCGTGATCGTGTAACGCGCGAGGCGGCCCGATACCGTGCCGGCGATAAATTCCTTCAGCGCCAACGCTTCGGCGACGTCGCGGGTAAGCACGGCCCGGCGCACCGGGCGCCCGTCACCGGAATTGTGCACCACCACGGCATCTTCCACGCCATCGGCGATCACCAAGAGGGTATCGGGTTCGAGAAGCGTGCGCAGCACGCGCAAGCTTTCGCGCGCAAGGCGCAGATCGTCATCCTTCGGGGCAGTCATGAGCAGCGGATCCTGATTGTTGGATGTGTTCCGCCCGGGTGCCGTCGGTGATTTCCAGTAGCGGCCCAGCCGGTTGAGCGCCGCGTCGGCGAGTGGGTCGTCTCGCAGCTGTTCGGTGCGGCGCACCTGCCGCAGAACCGTCGACGGATGGACCCCGGCTGTGCGCGCCAGTGCCCGGATACTGGTTCCCGCCTCGGTATGGGCGAGATAGGTCCGGACCGGCGTTGGCAGCCAGTGTGGCGGTGCGACGGCTTCCAGCCGCACCTCAGCAGTACGTGAGACTCCCATGACATCCCCTCAAGTGGACCGCTCGCCCGTCTGGTCGTTGGCAGACAACTTTCGGGCGAGTAACGCATGCCACAATGATCCCAAATTGGTTACCGTAAGGTTAACCGAACGCGACAGGTTCGAATATAAATCTCAAATCCTTACCGGGTGCTGGGCGTGGCGCACGCTGGTCCCGCGGTTCGCGCAACACTCGTTNGGGTTGTGTAACGATCGGTGCGACTCATCTGAAAGGAGCCGATATGTCCGATCATCCCCTCGCCGTTCTGAGCCGNCTGCGCCGTCCGAAACTGCTGATCCGCGCCGCCCGTTTTGGCCTGGACGAATACAATCGCGAGCGCGACCTGCGCCGGCTGATGCGCGTCCCCGCCGTGCCCGCGCCGCGGACCGCGATCCCGCGCCTGATCGAGGAAGAAGCCCGCCTCGAGGATATCCGCAAGTGCGGCGGCGCGGCCTACTCGCCGGCGCGCCATGTCGAGGTGTTGATCGCGCTGATGGCCGAGGCGCGGCTGCTGCCGCGCGAAGAGCGGGCCGCCTGAACCTGCCCACCGTGCGGTGCGGTTGAAGACGCCGCATCCAACAGCCGCGGCCGCTGCGGCTGGCCTCAGACGAAAGCGTCCGGCATCGAGGCCTTGCGCTCGGCCACATACTCGGCAAGCGCTGCACGCACCGCAGGGTCGATCGGTGGCTCGCGGTAGTCCGCCAGCATCCGGGTCACCCGCTCCCCGGCGAGCGCCTGCGTATCGCGCGCGCCCTCTTCCTCCCAGGTCTCGAACGGCTTGAAATCGAACACTTCCGACCGCCAGAAGGCGTCGCGGAAATGAGCCTGGGTATGGGCGCAGCCAAGGTAATGCCCGCCCGGCCCGACCTCGCGGATCGCGTCGAGGGCGAGCGTGTCCTCGTCTACCGTGATCCCCGCGGCCATCTTGTGCAGCGTGCCGAGCTGGTCGGCGTCGATCACGAACTTTTCGAGGCTGGCCACCAGCCCGCCTTCGAGCCAGCCGCAGGCGTGGAGCATGAAATTGACCCCGGCCTGCAACGCCGCCTGGAGCGAGTTGGCGCTCTCGTATCCGGCCTGAGCGTCGGGCAGTTTCGACCCCGTGAAGCCGCCGCCCGAGCGGAACGGCAGCCCCAGACGGCGCGCGAGCTGTCCCGCCCCAAGGGTGATCTGCGCGGCCTCGGGCGTGCCGAAGGTGGGCGCGCCGGAGTTCATGTCGATCGAGGTCACGAAGGCGCCGAAGATCACCGGCGCGCCGGGGCGCACGAGCTGGCTGTAGGCCACCCCCGCCATCACCTCTGCGAATACCTGGGTCAGCGTGCCCGCGACGCTCACCGGCGCCATCGCGCCGCCGACGATGAAGGGCGAGATGATGCAGGCCTGCCCGGCCGCGGCATAGACCTCGAGCGCGCCCATCATCGTCGCGTCGAAGGTGAGCGGCGAGTTGATGTTGATCAAGCTGATCATCACAGGATTTTGATCGACGAAATCGGCCCCGAACAGGATCTTCGCCATCTCGACCGAGTCGGCCGCCCGGCTCGGCTCCGTGACCGAGCCCATGAACGGTTTGTCCGACAGCGTCATATGCGCGAACAGCATGTCGAAATGGCGCTTGTTGACAGCCACGTCGGTCGGCTCGCAGACGGTGCCGCCGGAATGGTGCAGCCATTTCGACATCTGCCCGAGGCGGACGAAATTGCTGAAATCGGCCATCGTCGCATAGCGCCGCCCGCCGCCCAGCCCCCGCACGAAGGGGGGGCCGTAGACCGGCGCGAGCACCAGGTCGCGGCCACCGATCTCGACCGACTTGGCCGGGTTGCGCGCGTGTTGGGTAAAGCGGGCCGGCGCGGTTTCGCAGAGCTTTCGCGCGAGCCCGCGCGGGATATGCACCCGCTCGCCGGTGACGGTCGCGCCCGCCTCTTTCCAGCGCGCGAGGGCTGCGGGGTTTTCGACCACCGCGATGCCAATCTCCTCGAGCACCGTTTCGGCGTTCATCTCGATGATCTCGAGCGCCTCGGCAGAGAGCGGCTCGTAATCCGGCATATTGCGGGTGATCCGCGGGACGGTCACCGGGCCGGTGGCGGTATGTGCCGCCCGTCGCGCTGCCCCGCCGCCGCCGCGCTTGCGCCTGGGTGCCTGGGTCTCGGCCATCGTCGTTCTCCGGTTGCTGCTCGTCTGACAGGGATACACCGCCGGGTCTGCGGCCCCGGGTGAGATAGCGGCATCTCGGACGCGAAAACGACATGCGCCCGCCGCTTGGGCCCCTGGGGCTCTTCTTTGATCCGCAAATACCCTTGGGGGGGCGCCCGCGGGGCAAGGAGAGCCCCGCAGCGTTTGCAACGGACAGAAACGCCCGCCGGTCGCGGCGCGCGACATGCGCGCGCCGCCGGCGAGACGGCCCGCCTATTCGGCCTTGCCAGTCAATCGCGCGCGTCCTAATCAGCGGATATGACCCAGCATGACCGCCTCCTGATCATCGATTTCGGCAGCCAGGTGACGCAGCTCATCGCCCGACGGCTGCGCGAACTCGACATCTATTGCGAAATCCACCCCTACCAGAACGTCACCGACGCGTTCCTCGCCGACTTCGCCCCGAAGGCGGTGATCTTCTCGGGCGGGCCGGATTCGGTGATGCGCGCGGGCTCGCCCCGCCCGCCGCAATCGGTCTACACCCTCGGCGTGCCGATCCTCGGCATCTGCTACGGCCAGCAGGTGATGATGCAGGACCTCGGCGGCCGGGTCGAGGCCGGTGAACACGCCACGGCCGAGTTCGGCCGGGCCTACGTGGAGCAGGCCGGAACGCACGACGATTTCCTGTTCGGATGGTTCCTCGAGGGCCGCGAACAGGTCTGGATGAGCCACGGCGACCATGTCGCCGAGATTGCCCCGGGCTTCGCGGTGCTCGGCACCTCCCCCGGCGCGCCCTTCGCGATCACCGCCGACGCGGCGCGCCATTTCTACGCCGTGCAGTTCCACCCGGAAGTTCATCACACCCCGAACGGACGCACGCTTTACGAAAACTTCGTGCGGCTCGCGGGCTTCACCGGCGACTGGACCATGGGCGCCTACCGCGAGGAAGCGATCCAGAAGATCCGCGACCAGGTGGGCGACGCGCACGTGATCTGCGGGCTTTCGGGCGGGGTCGACAGCTCGGTCACCGCGGTGCTGCTGCACGAGGCGATCGGCGATCAGCTCACCTGCGTCTTCGTCGACCACGGCTTGCTGCGCCAGAACGAGGCGGCGGAGGTGGTCACGATGTTCCGCGATCACTACAACATGAAGCTGATCCATGCCGACGAGACCGAGCTGTTCCTCGGNGCGCTCGACGGCATGAGCGACCCCGAACAGAAGCGCAAGACCATCGGCAAGCTGTTCATCGACGTGTTTCAGAANTACGCGGCGGGCATCGACGGCGCCGANTTTCTTGCCCAGGGCACGCTCTACCCGGACGTGATCGAGAGCGTGTCGTTCTCCGGCGGTCCCAGCGTGACGATCAAGTCGCACCACAACGTCGGCGGGCTCCCCGAGAAGATGGGTCTGAAGCTGGTCGAGCCGCTGCGCGAGCTGTTCAAGGACGAGGTGCGCGCGCTCGGGACGGAACTCGGTCTGCCGGCAAGCTTCATCGGCCGCCACCCCTTCCCCGGGCCGGGACTGGCGATCCGCTGCCCCGGCGGGATCACCCGCGCGAAACTGGAGATCCTGCGCAAGGCCGACGCGGTCTTTATCGACCAGATCCGCAAACACGGGCTTTACGACGAGATCTGGCAGGCTTTCGTCGCGATCCTGCCGGTGCGCACCGTCGGCGTGATGGGCGACGGGCGCACTTACGACTACGCCTGCGCGCTGCGCGCCGTGACCTCCGTCGACGGGATGACCGCCGACTACTACCCGTTTACCCACGACTTCCTCGGCGAAACCGCCACCCGGATCATCAACGAGGTGCCGGGGATCAATCGAGTGACCTATGACATCACCTCGAAACCGCCGGGGACGATCGAGTGGGAATAATTCACCATCCGAGGACAATCCCGGTATGTGCACGGGGATTGTGCCGCATTGCCGCGTCAATGATTGGCGATTTCCGGTGACACGGGGGCGCACACGGGAGCGCACCACGGGGCGGCGTCATCGCTGCCGCTCTTGCGCCCTTCGCCCCGCCCGACCCCGCGCGCGCCGACCGAAAGACTGCCCATGTCGCTGATCCGCCTCACCGGCCATATCGACGTGGCCCCGGCGCGCCGCGATGCCTTCGCCGCCGCGCTGCCCGAGCATATCCGCCTGACCCGTGCGGAGCCCGGATGCCTGAGCTTCGACGTCGCGCCCGACCCGGAGGTCGCCGGCCGCTGGCTGGTGGCGGAAATGTTCGCGAGCCGGCAGGCGTTCGAGGCCCACCAGGCCCGCTCAGACGCGAGTGCCTGGGCACAGGCCAGCGCCGGGGTTCACCCCTCCATCCGGGTCGAGGAGGTCGACGGGTGAGCGACACCCTGCGCGCCGCGCTCTGGATGACCGGCTCGATCGTGTTCTTCTCGGCCATGGCGGTGGCGGGCCGCGAGGTGCGGGTGGACCACGACACGTTCGAGCTGATGCTCTACCGCTCGCTCGTCGGGGTCGTCATTGTCGTGTCGGTGATGTTTGCGACCGGGCGCTCGGCCGAGATCCGCACCGGCAAGCCCGGGCTCCACGGTTTGCGCAACCTGGCGCATTTCACCGGCCAGAACTTGTGGTTCTATGCCCTGCCGCTGATCCCGCTCGCGCAGGCCTTCGCGCTCGAATTCACGGCACCTCTCTGGGCGCTGGTCTTCGCACCCCTGGTCCTGCGCGAGGCCATCACCCCGATCCGGGTGCTCGCTGCCAGCATCGGTTTTTTGGGCATCCTGGTGCTGACGCGACCGTTCGCGGAACCCCTCACCGTGGGAGTTCTGGCCGCGGGCGTCGCGGCTGTCTTCTTCGGCTTCACCGCGCTCTTCACCCGGCGGCTCACCCGGAGCGAAAGCCTCATTGGCATCATGTTCTGGCTCACGACGATGCAGGCCGCCTTCGGGCTGATCGGCGCCGGCTACGACGGCGAGATCGCGCTGCCGACCGCCTTTTCCGCACCGCTCCTGGTGTTGATCGGCATTTCGGGACTGGTCGCGCATTTCTGCCTGACCGCAGCCCTCCGGCTCGCCCCGGCAACGGTGGTCATGCCGATCGATTTCACCCGCCTTCCGCTCATCGCCCTCGTCGGCTGGGCCTTCTACGGCGAACAGCTCGACTGGGTCTTCGCCGTCGGCGCGCTCTTGATCCTTGCGGGCAACATCATCAACCTGACCGCCGGCACGGGGCGCGCCTGGCTGCGGGTTGCGCAGGATCCGGGTCGCAAGTGAGGCCCGCCCGAGGTAATACGCTGGCATGACACAGGTTTCCATTCCACCCCGCGCCTGGGCGCTGATGCTCCTGCTCTCGTTCATCTGGGGGTCGAGCTTCCTCACCACCACCATGCTGGTCGAAACGCTGGCACCGTTGCATGTGGTGACCCACCGGGTGCTCTGGGCCGCGGTGTTCCTGTGGATCTACGCATTGGTACGACGCCTGCCGGTGCCTCGCGATCTTTCGACCTGGGGGGCACTCCTCATCATGGGTGCCGGGGCGAACGCCCTGCCCTTCGTGCTCCAGGCCTATGCGCAGACGACCATCGAGAGCGGGCTGGCCGGTATCCTCAACGCGTCGACCGCGATCTTCGGGCCGCTTGTGGCCGCGCTGGTGCTTTCCGACGAACGGCTGACCCGGGCCAAGGCCACCGGCGTGGCGCTCGGCTTTGCCGGCGTCGCCCTGGTGTTCGGGCTCGACGTCCTGGGCGGGTTCGATCTGCGCTCGGCGGCCCAGCTCGCGATGATCGCCTCGACCTTCTGCTACGCCGCCACCAGCGTTTTCGCCCGTCTCCGGCTGGGGCATCTCAGCCCGGAAGTGGCGGCCCTCGGTATGCTCACCGGCTCGAGCCTGATCATGCTGCCTCTGTCCTGGGCGGTGGAAGGGCCCCTGCCCTTCAATCTGCCCGCACCGATGCTGGCCGCGCTCGCGGTCTACGGCCTCGTCATCACCGCCATCGCCTATCTGCTGTTCTACCGGATCATCCGCCTTGCAGGGGCCGGAAACACGACGCTTGTGACCCTGCTCGTGGTGCCGGTCGCGGTGACCCTTGGCGCCATGGTGCGGGCCGAGAGCTTGCCGCCCTCGGCCTATGCAGGCTTCGGGCTGATCGCGCTGGGGCTGGTGGTGATCGACGGGCGGCTTCTCGGGCGCCGTTGACCCCGCCGTTGACCCCGCCGTTGACCCCCCTGCCGCCCGCCGTTATCCCGGGCCAGAGGCGCCCGGACGGGCTACGGGAGACAGGCATGATCTACGAGACGGCGGCGGACTGGCTTCAGGCGAAAGAGAAACGCGTGCTCCTGTTCGGCATGTCCGGCCTCGGCAAGACCCATATCTCGAACCTCTTGCGCGAAGCGGGCGACTGGTTTCACTACTCGGTCGACTACCGGATCGGCACCCGTTACCTCGGCGAGCACATCACCGACAATTTCAAGCGCGAGGCGATGAAGAACCCGTTCCTGCGCCAGCTTCTTCTGACGGATTCGATCTACGTCGCCTCCAACATCACCTTCGACAACCTCGCGCCGCTGTCGAGCTGGCTCGGCAAGCCCGGTGATCCCACCAAGGGCGGGCTGTCCTTCGCCGAGTACCAGCGCCGCCAGGAACTGCATCACGACGCCGAGGTCGCCGCGCTCACCGACACGACCCGGTTCATCGACCGGGCCGCGGAAATCTACGGCTACGGCAATTTCGTCTGCGACTCGGGTGGGTCGATCTGCGAGGTGGTGGACCCCGAGGATGCGCGCGACCCGGTGTTGCGCGCGCTGTCCGAGCATCTGTTGATGGTCTGGATCGAAGGCTCGGAGGCGCACACCGAAGAGCTGGTCCGCCGGTTCAAAAGGGCGCCTAAGCCCATGTATTACCGGTCGGACTTCATGATGTCCGCCTGGCGGACCTACCTCGAGGAACGCGATGTGGCCGAGGCCGAGGTCGACCCCGACGACTTCATGGCCGCGACCTACGCGCGCGCCATGGCCCACCGCCAGCCGCTTTACGCGGCGATGGCGAAAAACTGGGGCGTGACGGTGAAAGCGGACGATGTGGCGCAGGTGCGCAGCGCGGATGACTTCACCGCCCTTGTCGCGCGCGCCCTTGAGACGCGCTGACGCCCGGCCTACATCATCCAGACCCCTCAACCCGGAGACCTTCATGCCCATCAGGATTCCCGCCACCCTTCCCGCCGCCGACGTGCTCAGCGCCGAGGGCGTGATGGTGATGCGCGAGGACGAGGCCGACCGGCAGGACATCCGGCCGATGCGCATCGCGCTCCTGAACCTGATGCCCAAGAAGATCGTGACCGAAACCCAGTTCGCGCGGCTCATCGGCGCCTCGCCGCTGCAGGTCGAGCTCACCTTGGTGCGGCCCTCCGATCACGTCTCCAAGACCGAAAGCCACGCCCATATCGGCGCGCACTACGTCGCCTGGCGCGAGATCCGCGACCAGAAGTTCGACGGGCTGATCATCACCGGCGCGCCGATCGAGCACCTCGCCTACGAGCAGGTGACCTATTGGGACGAGATGATCGAGATCATGAAATGGTCTCAGACCCACGTGCATTCGACCTTCGGGGTCTGCTGGGGTGGCATGGCGATGCTCTATCATTTCCACGGCATCCCCAAGCGGATCCTCGACCACAAGGCCTTCGGGTGCTTCCCGCAGAAGAACCTCGCTCCGACCTCGCCCTACCTGCGCGGGTTCTCCGACAATTTCGTCATTCCCGTCAGCCGGTGGACCGAGATCGCCCAGGCCGATATCGTCGCGCATCCGGACCTGGTGCCGTTGCTGGGCTCGCCCGACACCGGCGCCTGCCTGGTCGAGGATCCCAAGCACCGCGCGCTCTACATCTTCAACCATTTCGAATACGACTTGGACACGCTGAAGCACGAATACGACCGCGACGTTGCAAAGGGCACGCCGATCAACGTGCCGATGAACTACTACAAGAACGACGACCCGACCCAGAGCCCACGAAACCGCTGGAAGAGCCACGCGCACCTGCTCTATGGCAACTGGATCGCCGAGATGTACATGACCACGCCCTACGACGTGACGCGGATCGGCGAGGCAACGAAGGACCGGCGCGGGTGATGTCGAATTGCCTTCGGCCATCCGACCCGGCCGCGGGCTGGCCTGCGCCTCTTTTGCGGCTTCGCCGCCGCCTGCGGCGGGC
>JGI24025J20009_10000619_pt1 | contig 27554 bp, 18 predicted proteins | sample Cruoilmetagenom3_FD_20009 | JGI IMG/M metagenome (IMG submission 20009) | reverse complement strand
TATTATGGTTGTCTGCTTTTGCGCCCTCCAGAGGTGGGATTGGATGACGCTGAAAATCCCACTATTTTAAAAGATTTTCTTGAATCCATTGGTGCAGAAGTAATTAATTATCCCTATGAAACGGAATGTTGTGGTTCCTATCATACTGTGGTAAATGTCGATCTGGTTGTTGAGCGGACTCATGATATTTTGAGCTCAGCTATTAATCAGGGAGCAGAGGCAATTGTTTTAAGTTGTCCTTTATGTGGATTTAATTTAGACAATCGGCAAAAAGAGATAAAGGAGAAGTTTTCAGACTTTAAAAATATACCTGTATTCTATTTTACTCAACTTCTGGCTCTTTCTTTGGGGCTTGAGGAAAAGGTTTGTCGATTTGATTTGAATTTTGTTGACCCTCGTCCTTTATTAAAAAGTAAACATTTAACAGGCGGAGTATAAAATGAGTAGAATAGGTGTTTTTGTTTGTCACTGTGGTTTAAATATTGCGGGAACAGTAGATGTAGAAAAAGTAGCCAGGCTTATAAGCGATTACCCGGGTATTGTTTATGCTGCTGATTATATGTATATGTGTTCTGACCCCGGTCAGGATATGATAAAGGAGGTAGTCAAAGAGAAGAAGCTTGATGGTGTGGTGGTAGCTGCTTGCTCACCTACAATGCACGAGACAACCTTCCGTAATACAGTAGCTTCTGTGGGACTAAATCCTTATAGGTGCGAGATTGCCAATATAAGAGAGCAATGTAGCTGGGTGCACCGGGATAATAAAGAGATAGCTACAGAAAAAGCAGTAAAGATTATTGAGGCTACTGTAGAAAAATTGAAACTAAATAAATCTCTCATTCCTTTAAGTGTTCCCATTACTAAAAGAGCTCTGGTCATTGGAGGGGGGATAGCTGGCATTCAAGCTTCTTTAGATATTGCTGATAGTGGATATGAGGTTGTTTTAGTAGAGAAAAATCAATCCATTGGGGGACATATGCTTCAACTCTCAGAAACTTTTCCTACGCTTGATTGCCCTCAATGTATTGCTACTCCAAAGATGGTTCAGGTGGGTCAGCATCCAAAGATAAAACTTCTCACCTTTTCGGAAGTAGAGGATGTTTCCGGTTATGTGGGGAATTTCAAAGTAAAAATTAGGAGAAAAGCCTCTTTTGTTGACTGGGATAAGTGCACGGGTTGCGGTCTCTGCATAGAAAGGTGTCCTGTAAAGGTTCCTTCAGAATTTGATGAGCTTTTAGCTAAAAGAAAAGCTATTTATACTCTATTTCCCCAGGCTGTTCCTAATACACCTGTGATTGATAGTAATAATTGTCTTTATTTCACTAAAGGAAAATGTAGAGCTTGTGAGAAGAATTGCTCAGTAAAAGCTATCGATTTTAACCAAAAAGATACTTTTGTTGAAGAGAATATAGGAGCAATTATTGTAGCTACAGGTTATGACCTTATGGATAAGGCGGAAATTGGTGAATATGGTTCCGGAGAATATGAGGATGTTATCGATGGTCTACAAATAGAGAGGCTACTTTGTCCTTCCGGTCCTACAAATGGTATACCTTATAGACCTTCCGATGGCAAGATTCCTAAAGAAGTAGTATTTATTCAATGCGTGGGCTCACGAGACCCGGAGCATTATTATCCATACTGTTCAAAGGTATGTTGTATGTATACTATTAAGCAGGCTATGCTTTATAAGGATGCTGTACCTGATGGTCAGGCTTATGTGTTTTATATGGATATTCGGTGCAATGGAAAAGGATATGAGGAATTTCTTCAGAGAGGAATAGAGGAAGAAAGAGTTCTTTATTTAAGAGGTAGGGTTTCCAAATTGTTTAAGGATGGAGATAAAATAAGAGTTTGGGGAGCAGATACACTTACGGGAAGGAAGATTGAAATTTCGGCGGATATGGTTGTTCTGGCTACGGCTATGGTTCCCAGTAAAGGGATAAAAAGATTAGCTGAAAAATTGAGATTGGCTACAGATGATTATGGTTTTTTAACAGAAGCTCATCCTAAGCTTCGTCCTGTTGAAAGTCTCACTGCCGGCTATTTTCTTGCTGGTGCTGCTCAGGCACCAAAAGATATTCCTGAAGCTGTTGCTCAGGCATCCGGGGCGGCGAGTAAGGTACTCAGTCTCTTCTCTAAAGATGAGTTGTATCACGAGCCAATTATAGCCAGTGTTGATGAGGAAGTCTGTGTGGGATGTGGCAACTGTGTAGATATTTGTGCTTACGATGCTGTTGAACTCGATTTAAGAACAAAAAAAGCTAAGGTTAACCCAGCTCTTTGTGAGGGATGCGGCGCCTGTAGTGCTGCCTGTCCTTCTGGAGCAATGCAGCAGAACAATTTTGGTAAAAGACAGATATTTGAAATGGTGGATGCTTTTATTTAGAATTTATTTTGCTTTGGAGTGATAAAATGAAAGAAAACGAAAATATAAGTGAAGAAGAAAAAGAAGCTCAGCCTCAAAAGGCGAAAATGATACCTGTATATATTATGGGTAAGAGATATGAGGTTCCCGAAGGCTTAACTATTATGGGGGCTATGGAATATGCGGGATACCAATTAAAGCGAGGTTGTGGCTGCCGAGAGGGATTTTGCGGTGCCTGTGCTACTGTTTACAGGACCGCTGACGACTATAAAATAAAGACGGGACTCGCTTGCCAAACTGTAGTTGAGCCAAATATGTACCTTGCTCAAATTCCTTTTTTCCCAGCAAATAAGGCAATATACGATGTAGATAAATTGGAACCTTCTATTTCTACTTTTCAAAAAATTTATCCGGAAACCTTTCGCTGTGTAAGTTGTAATACTTGCACCAAAGCCTGTCCTCAGGATTTAGAAGTAATGGATTATATCCAGGCAGTAATTCGGGGTGATATTGCTCAAGCGGCGGATTTATCTTTTGATTGTATAATGTGTGGTTTATGTGCTGCTCGTTGTCCTGCAGAAATAGTCCAGTATGATGTAGGTTTACTGGCAAGAAGACTTTACGGAAAATATTTGGCTAAAAAGAGCGAATATCTTGAGAAAAGATTAAAGGAGATAAAAGAGAACAAATATGATAAGGAGATAGAAGAACTTATACATATGGACAGAGAGCCTCTCAAAGAGAAGTATTATGCAAGAGATATAGAGAAGAGATAAACCCTGTTAGATGCTTGTGCTATCTAACGGGGTAAAGAAGGGGAAAATAAGATGTATCCAGAATATATGAAGGAATCTTTAAAACTGGTGGAAAAGACAAGGCCAGCGAGGCTTAAAAAATCATTATCCGGGGAGAAAGTTTTTACTCCGATGACGGATGCGGAAAGAGAGGAAGTTTTAACCAGGTTTCATCCCGATTATAAACCGGATGCAAGACGGAAGATAAGAGTTGGTCCTAATAAAGGTGAGAGTATTACCTCAGAAGTTGCTGACCTTTTAGAATCTCATTCTCGTATAAATCCCGATGATTTTGACCTTTCCAGAATAGATTACGATACCGATGTTCTTGTTATTGGTGGCGGCGGTGGTGGTGCAGGGGCAGCGCTTTTAGCCAGGGAAAATGGAGCCAAAGTTGTTATAGCTACGAAACTGCGCATTGGAGATGCAAATTCAATGATGTCTCAGGGAGGAATTCAAGCATCAGTGAATCCTAACGATTCCCCTGCTGTTCACTATTTAGATGTGATAGGGGGAGGCCATTTTGATAATAAGCCTGATTTGGTGAAGGCTTTAGTAATGGATGCTCCTTTAGTAATAAAATGGCTTGAGGAGCTTGGGGTAATGTTTGATAAAAACCCTGATGGAACTATGGTAACCAAGCTTGGGGGAGGATGCTCCAGAAAGAGAATGCATTCGGCAAGAGATTATACAGGTGCTGCTATTATGAGAGTTTTAAGAGATGAAGTAAAAAATCACCCCGATGATATTCAAGTAATAGAGTTTTCTCCTGCTGTTGAGCTTTTAATGGATGAGGAAGGACGGGTTGCTGGAGCAATTCTCTATAACCTTGAAACAGAGGAATACATCATTATAAGGGCGAAATCTACTATTATTGCTACCGGCGGATTTGGGAGGTTGCATATAAAAGAATTTGCTACTACTAATCATTATGGAGCTACAGCCGATGGGTTAGTTCTCGGATATAGAGCAGGAGCAAACCTTTTGTATATGGATTCTGTTCAATACCATCCTACAGGAGCCGCCTATCCGGAGCAGATATTAGGTTTTCTCATCACAGAGAAGGTGAGGACAATGGGTGCTCAACCGGTGAATAAGTTTGGAGAATTGTTTGTTTTTCCTCTTGAGCCGAGAGATGTTGAGGCGTCTTCCTTTATAAGGGAATGCACAGAGAGGGGAAATGGTATCACCACTCATACGGGAAGGGTGGGTATATGGCTTGATTCGCCCCTTGTCGAGCTTATAAATGGCGAAGGAGCTATTCAAAAGCAACTTCCCGCTATGTACAGACAGTTTAACCGATTTGATATTGATATCACTAAAGAGCCTATGCTTGTTTTCCCCACTCTGCATTATCAAAATGGAGGGGTGGAGATAAATGATAGGTGTGAGACAAAGATACCCAATCTTTATGTAGCTGGTGAGGCTTCAGGTGGAGTCCATGGAAGAAATAGACTTATGGGAAACTCTGTTTTAGATTACAATGTTTTTGGTAGAAGAGCAGGTATGAATGCTGCTGTAAATGCTAAAAAGGTGAAGTTGAGCAAGCTCACTTTGAACCATGTGAGAAGGTATGAAGAAGAACTTCAGGAAACTGGTATTCATGCTGATAGAGTTGCTCCTATACTATTACCTGATTATACCCCACCCGAGGTAAAAGCTCGCCAGCTTACTGCTCATTATGAGGGGACTTTAAGATAGAGGAGGATTTTAAGATGGAGAAAAATGTTGGTGCGGTAATGGTTGTTGGTGCCGGAATCGGTGGAATGCAGGCTTCTTCAGATCTGGCAGAATCCGGATTTAAAGTATATTTAGTTGATAAAAAACCAGGTATTGGTGGAGTAATGGCTCAGCTGGATAAGACTTTTCCCACCAATGATTGTTCAATGTGTATTCTTTCTCCAAAACTTCTGGCAACGGGAAGAGATGAGAATATTGAAATTATGAGTTACACAGAAATAGAGAAAGTGGAAGGCGAAGCAGGAGATTTTAAGGTTACTTTAAGAAAAAAACCCCGATATGTAGATCTGGATAAATGCACCGGCTGTGCAGAGTGTGTAGAAAGCTGTCCTGTAGAAGTTTTAAGTGAGTTTGAGGAGGGCTTAATTGAGAGGAAGGCTATTTATCGATTGTATCCTCAGGTAGTTCCCAATGTCTTTACCATAGATAAAAATGAGAATAAACCTCCCTGTAGATTAGCCTGTCCAGCAGGGGTAAATGTGCAGGGTTATATTGCTTTAATTTCCCAGGGTAAATTTAAGGAAGCCTATGATTTAATCAGGGAGAGAGTCCCTTTTCCAGGGGTTTTAGGTCGCATCTGTCATCATCCCTGTGAGGAGAAGTGTAATCGTAAGGATTTTGATGAACCATTAGCTATTGCTTCTTTAAAAAGGTTTGTTGCTGATTATACAGCTGAACATCAGGAAGAAATTCTCTCTTCTAAAAAAGACGAGAAAAAAGAGCCTAAAAAGCCTCTAAAAATTAGAGAGGAGAAAGTGGCTATTATTGGAGCAGGGCCAGCAGGTCTAACCGCTGCTTATGATTTAGCAAAGTTAGGATATAAAGTTACTGTGTTTGAAGCTCAAAGCTCTCCCGGAGGGATGATGTTCGCAGGAATTCCTGGATATCGTTTATCCAAGGAAGTTCTAAAAAAGGAGATTAAACAGATTGAAGATGCAGAGGTAAATATTCTTCTTAATACTCCTATTCGCTCAAAAGAGGAATTGGAAAAGTTAAGAGAGGATTATCAGGCAATATTTATTGCCATTGGAGCTCAGAAAAGTAAGAAATTAAGATTAGAGGGTTCAGATTTAAAAGGTGTGCTTTATGGAGTAGAATTTCTTAAACATGTGAATGAAGGAAAAGAGGTTACCATAGGAGAGAAGGTAGCTGTAATTGGTGGAGGAAATGTGGCCATTGATGTAGCTTTATCCTCGCTGAGAGTAGGAGCAAAGGAGGTTCATCTATTCTGTCTTGAATCCCGTGAGGAGATGCCAGCGTTTGAATGGGAGATTGAAGAGGCAGTAAGAGAGGGGGTAAATCTGCATTGTTCAAGAGGACCAAAGAAAATTATAGGGAAAGAGAAAAAAGTTAGTAGTTTTGAAACTATTCTTTGCACATCAGTTTTTGATGCTGAAGGAAGGTTTAATCCTGAGTTTAAAGAGAAGACTGAATCATCTATTGATGTGGATACAGTAATAATTGCTATAGGTCAGGAAGCGGATTTTGCAGGATTTGAGGAAGTTAAAATTACCCCTTATAAGACTATTGATGCTGACAAAATTAGTTTAGCTACCTCTATTTCTGGTGTCTTCGCTGGAGGTGATATAGTCAGTGGTCCCGCTTCAGTAATTGAAGCTATAAGTCAGGGACACGAAGCATCCATTTCCATTGATAGATATCTGAAATCCGAAGATTTAATTAAAGGTAGAGAAAAAGTAGAGGAAGAAGCGGCGGAAGCTCCGGAAAAGGAAGTTACATTAAAAAAGAGAGAAGCAATGCCTACTCTTTCTCTTGAAGAAAGAAAAGGGAATTTTGAAGAGATTGAGCTGGGATTCACTGAAGAGATGGCTATAGATGAAGCGAAGAGATGTCTTAACTGCGGTATCTGTTCGGAGTGCCTGGAGTGTGTAAGGACCTGTAAAGCAGAAGCAATTCTTCACGATATGATTGAGGAAAAGGTAAAAATAGAGGTCGGCTCTATTATTCTCTCTTTTGGCTTTGATGAGTTTAACCCTAGGTTAAAGGGAGAGTACGGATATGGGAGATTTCCTAACGTAATATCCAGTATTGAATTTGAGAGAATATTATCTTCCTCAGGCCCCTATCAAGGCCATGTAGTGAGACCCTCGGATAAGAAATTACCTAAAAAAATTGCCTGGATTCAGTGTGTTGGCTCGCGGGATGTAAAATCTGGCCATCCCTACTGTTCATCTGTCTGTTGTATGTATGCTACCAAGGAGGCAGTTATTGCCAAAGAGCATGCAAGCTCCGAGCTTACCTGCCATGTTTACTTTATGGATATGCGCTGTTTTGGCAAGGATTTTGATAGATATTATGAGAGAGCAGAGAATGAGTATGGGGTAGAATATAGGAGATGCAGAGTCTCCTCTTTGGAGGAAGATCCTAAAACTCATAATTTAAGAATAAAGTATGAAACCGAAGAGGGAGATTTAAAAGAGGAAGAGTATAATTTAATAGTCTTATCGGTTGGTTTAACACCTCCTGAGGATATATTAAAGATAAGTGAAAAGTTGGGCATTCAATTAAATGAGTATAACTTCATTAAATCGGATGAGTTTTCTCCTGTGGATACAATAAAGAAGGGAATATATGCTTGCGGGGCAATTTTAGAACCAAAAGATATTCCGGAGACAGTGACTCAGGCAAGTGGAGCTGCTGCGAGGGCCTCATCTCTGCTTTCCCCTGCTCGAGGAAGTTTAATTACTGAAAAGGAGTATCCCCCGGAGATAGATGTGAGCGGTCAGCCCCCGAGAATAGGTGCGTTTATCTGCCACTGCGGGATAAATATTGGAGGAGTGGTTGATGTTCCTGCCGTTGCTGAATACGCTAAGAGATTGCCCAATGTGGTTCATGCTGAAGATAATCTTTATACCTGTTCTCAAGATACCCAGGAAAGAATAAAAGAAGCAATAAAAGAGCATAAATTAAACAGAGTGGTAGTTGCCTCTTGTACTCCATTGACCCATGAGCCTCTTTTCCAGGAGACAATAAGGGAAGCTGGCTTAAATCCTCATCTTTTTGAGATGGCTAATATTCGTGACCAGGATTCCTGGGTTCATATGAAAAATCCTGAAGAAGCTACAGAAAAAGCAAAGGAGTTAGTGAGAATGGCTGTAGCAAAAGCTTGTTTAATTCAACCCTTGCCCAGCTTTTCCTCGGAAGTTATTCAGAAAGGGCTTGTTATTGGAGGGGGTTTAGCGGGAATGATATCCGCCTTAAATATAGCTGAACAGGGTTTTGAGGTATATCTTATTGAAAAGGAAGCCGAGTTAGGGGGGAATTTAAGAAACCTTCATTGGACTCTGGAGAATGAAGATGTGCAGAGTTATCTGAAATCGGTAGTTAAAGAGGTGGAAGAAAATCCAAAAATCGAAGTTTATAAGAATGCAGATATCAATGAAGTAGAAGGGTATGTAGGAAACTTTAAGACGACAATAATACAAGAGGATGAGGAGATAGAACTAAAACATGGAGTAATTGTTGTAGCTACCGGTGCTAAAGAGTCAAAACCTAAAGAATACTTGTATGGAGAAGATGAGAGAGTAGTTACCCAATTAGAGCTTGAAGGGATGTTAAGCAAACCAGATTCTAAAATCCCCTCTCTCAACACTATAGTGATGATTCAATGTGTTGGCTCAAGAGAGGATGAAAGGCCCTATTGCAGCCGAGTATGTTGCAGTGATGCAGTGAAAAATGCTCTCAACATAAAAAAAGGGAATCCTAAAGCAAATGTATTTATTTTGTATAGAGATATGAGGACGTACGGCTTTAAAGAAAGCTTCTATCAAGAAGCTCGGGAGAAAGGAGTAGTTTTTATAAGATATAATAAGAATAAAAAGCCTTATGTAAAAAGAAACGCCGAGGGTTTAAAAGTAGAAGTTTTGGACCCTATTCTTAAAGAGAAACTTCTTATACCTGCTGATCTTCTGGTATTGAGTGCAGCTATAGTTCCTAATGAAGGCAACCAGGCTCTTGCTCAGATGTTGAAAGTCCCTTTAAATGAAGACGGTTTTTTCTTAGAAGCTCATGTGAAACTACGTCCTGTAGATTTTTCTACCAGGGGTATATTTTTAGCAGGAATGGCTCATAGTCCAAAGTTTATCAAGGAGACTATTTCCCAGGCTTATGCTGCAGCTGAGAGAGCCTGTGCCATAATTTGCAAAGACCGTGTTGAGGCGGAGGCAATTATTGCCAGAGTAAATGAGAGATGGTGTCGGGGATGCGGTATATGTGTCTCAGTATGTCCCTATGAAGCTATAAGTATAGATGAGGAGACTAATTTAGCGAAGGTGACCGAGGTGCTCTGCCAGGGTTGTGGCAGTTGTGCTGCTGCTTGTCCCAGTGGAGCTATTCAACAGAAAGGTTTTCAAAGAAAACAGATTCTTTCTATGGTAGATGCAGCAATATAAAGAAATTTATTACGAGTATGAAGGAGGTAATTGATGGCTAATTTTGAGCCAAAAATAGTCGGTTTCTTGTGTAATTGGTGTACCTATGCAGGAGCAGACCTTGCGGGTACTTCAAGAATGCAATATCCGCCAAATATTAGACCTATCAGGGTTATGTGTTCGGGCTCGGTTGATTCTGCTTATGTCCTTCGGGCTTTATTGGAGGGAGCTGATGGAGTCTTTATCGGCGGATGTCATCCGGGAGATTGCCATTATGTAAGCGGAAATTACAAGGAGAGGAGAAGAATTACTGTTTTAAAAAGTATTTTAAAGACTTTAGGATTAGATGATAATAGAGTCTGGATTAGATGGGTTAGTGCCAGCGAAGGTAAGAGATATGCGGATACTATATATGAGATAACATCCCATTTAAAAAAATTAGGTCCCAATCCTGTAAGGAAATATTGGTCGTTATAGAGGTGAAGAAGATGACAAAAGAGGTAGTTATTGAGGTAAAGGATGGTAAAGTAGAAGAAGCGATTAATTCTTTTTTGAAGAATCTTCTTGAAAAGAAACTGGTGAGTGCACTTCTGGTCCCTCAAGAGGTTCCTTCAAAGGATAATGTGGTTCAGAGTCTGGTGACTAATTCCAATGGACTAAAAGAGGTAAATGTTATTGCTCCTGTTCTTCCTGTTAATTCAGCAAGGATTATCTCCGAGATGACCAGACTCAGTCCCCATAAAAATCCTGTAGGAGTTGTTCTTAGGTCCTGTGAAATAAGAGCATTGGTAGAGCTGGTTAAATTAAAACAGGCTTCTCTGGATAATCTGCTTATAATTGGAGTAGACTGCCTGGGGACCTATTCAGTCAGTGATTATCAGAACCTCTGTAAGCAAGGCAACTCACCGTTGGAGGAGTTATTAGAAAATTTTAAAGAGGGAAAGGAAGATGCTAAATTAAGAGAGGCCTGTCAGGTGTGTGAATATCCTACTCCCTCTAATGCTGATTTAGTTATCGGTTTAATAGGAGTAGATTTTGAAAAGATTATTCTTCTTCAAACTAATACTAAAAAAGGAGAAAAAATTTTAGAAAAGTTCTCTTTTTTAGAATTTAACCAATCAAAGGAAAGAGAAGAATCTGTTTCCAAGTACATTGGTGGAAAAATAAAAAAAAGAGATACCCTTTTTTCTCAAACAAAAGAAGAGGTAGGTGGTTGGGAGAATTTACTTTCGGTCTTTTCCACCTGTATTAGCTGTCATAATTGTATGAGAGTCTGTCCAATTTGTTATTGCAGAGAGTGTTTCTTTGAATCGCCCAATTTTGAATTTGATGCAGAAAAATATCTCGGGTGGGCTAAAAGAAAGGGCTCTATCAAAATGCCCAGGGATACAATTCTTTTTCATTTGGGGAGAATGAGTCATATGGCTACTTCTTGTGTAGGATGCGGAGCTTGTGAACAAGCTTGTCCAAGTAATATCCCGCTCCTTAAAATATTTAAAACAGTAAGCCATAATGTGCAGCAGATTTTTAAATATGTTCCTGGAAGAGATTTAGAAGAACCATTGCCACTTACTACTTTTAAGGAAGATGAACTTCAAAATGTGGGGGAGGAGTAAAATGAGTGAAAAAGAAGAAAAGGTTATTAAAGTAAGTGAATTAGACCCAAATTTTAAATATGAGATTCAAAAAGAAGCTGGAGGTGAGAATATTACTCGCTGTTTTGCTTGCGGCAGTTGCACTGCAGCCTGTCCTGTCAGAGAAGTAAACGAGAAATATAATCCCCGAAAGATTATTAGAATGGCTCTGTTGGGAATGAAAGAGAGGGTTCTCTCCAGTGATTTTATCTGGCTCTGTTCCAGCTGTTATACCTGTTATGAGAGGTGTCCTCAGGATGTAAAGATTACCGAGCTAATGAATGCTATGAAAAATATAGCTGTAAAAGAAGGATATATTCATCCATCTTTTGTAGCTCAAATGGAAGTCTTAAACTCTCATGGTAGACTTTATGAAATTGGAGATTTTGATAATAAAAAACGAATAAAAGTCGGTCTTCCTCAAATAGAGGAGAGTGCCGAGGATACAAAAAAGTTATTTAAACAGGAAGGTGTGGATAAACTTATTGAGTAGCTAAGGAGGAAGAATAATGAAATACGCTTTATTTTTGGGATGTACTGTTCCGGTAAGGGCTTTAAATTATGAGATTTCTGCAAGGAAAGTAGCCAATAAGTTAAATATAGAGCTTGTAGATATAAATGATTTTAGCTGTTGCGGTTTTCCTATAAAATCGGTAGATAGGGAAACTTTTCTTTTAATGGCCGCTAAAAATTTAAGTTTAGCTGAAGAGAAGGGCTTGGATATCTGTTCTCTTTGTAGTGCTTGTTGCTCTGTTTTAACAGAGGCGAATAAAGAGTTAAAAGAAGATGAAGATTTGCGAAAAAGGATAAATAAGGAGCTTTCAGTTTTAGGAAGAAAATATGAGGGAAAGATAAAAGTAAAACATTTTACCCGAATTTTATATGAGGATATTGGACTCGATAAGATAAGAGAGAATTTAAAGGTTGATTTATCTAAATTTAAGTTTGCTGCTCATTATGGCTGTCATTACTTAAAACCTTCAGAAATATATGAAGGTTTCGATGACCCTGAAAATCCAAAAACTCTTGATGAGTTAATTGAGGTGACAGGAGCAAGGTCTATTCCTTACGAGGATAAAAAGGGATGTTGTGGCGGAGGTATTTTGGGTATAGATGAGATAACAGCTCTAAAAGTAGCTAAAAATAAGCTTGACCATGTAAAATCCGCTGAAGCGGATGCTATCTGCTTGATTTGCCCTTTTTGTAGTATTATGTATGAAGGAAGCCAAAAAAAGATAGAGAGACAATTCGAAGCAGAGTATAATCTACCCGTTTTATACTATCCTCAAATTCTTGGTCTTGCCTTGGGCATTCCTCAGGAAGAATTAGGTTTTAAGGTAAACAGGATAAAACCGAGAGAAATACTGGCAAAATTATAGTAACGCAAAGGAGAGGAAGAGGTGAGTTTAAGAAAAGATAAAGTTGGGGCAGTGATGGTAGTAGGAGGTGGTATTGGTGGTGTTCAAGCCTCTTTAGATTTAGCAGAATCTGGTTTTAAAGTTTATCTCGTGGAAAAAAATTTAAGTATTGGCGGAGTAATGGCTCAGCTGGATAAGACTTTTCCCACCAATGATTGTGCGATGTGTATTCTTTCCCCAAAACTTGTTGACTGTGGAAGGCATAGGAATATTGAGATGCTTACGGGCTCCGAAGTGCAAAGTGTTGAAGGGGAAGCAGGTAATTTTAAAGTAAGAGTGAAGAAACATCCCCGCTTTATTGATTTAGATAAGTGCACTGGTTGTGGAGATTGTGCTGAAGTTTGTCCTATTGAGATTCCCAATGAATACGAAGAAAACCTAATAAACAGAAAGGCAATATATAGACCTTTTACCCAGGCAACTCCCGGTGCATTTGGCATTGAAAAGAGAGGAACTCCTCCCTGTAGAGCTACCTGTCCTTTGCATGTTAATGCTCAAGGTTACCTCGCCTTAATATCCCAGGGGAAGTTTAAGGAAGCCTTAGCTCTTGTCCGTGAAGATAATCCACTCCCGGGAATATGCGGACGTGTATGCACTCATCCCTGTGAAGATGAATGCCAGAGGCAAAGAGTGGAAGAGCCCATCGCTATCGCCTTATTAAAGAGATTTATTGCTGATTACGAAAAAGAGGTGGATTTTGACTTAAAAATTGAGAAGGAAAAAGATAGTAAGATAGCTATAATTGGTTCTGGTCCTGCTGGTTTAACCGCAGCCTATAATTTAAGGAAGATGGGTTATAAACCTGCTATATTTGAGGCTCTTCCTGTTGCCGGGGGTATGCTTGCTGTAGGCATTCCCGATTATCGTCTTCCCAAAGATATTTTAAGAAAAGAGATTAATATCTTAGAAAATTTTGGTATTGAGATAAGATTGAATACCCCTATAGGTGATAATTTAACTATAGAGAACCTTAAAAATGATGGATACGAGGCGATATTTATTGCTGTGGGGGCTCATGTGAGTATGAAATTGGGAATTCCTGGAGAGGATTTAAAAGGGGTATATCACGGAGTAGAATTCTTAAGAAAAGTAAATTTGGGCGAGAAGGTAGAAGCAGGAGAAAAGGTTGTTGTTGTGGGAGGGGGAAATGCAGCTATTGATGCTGCAAGAGCAGTTCATCGCCTGGGAGCAAAGAAAGTTACCATTGTTTATAGAAGGTCAAGAGTGGAGATGCCGGCTAATGAAGAAGAGATAGAAGAAGCAGAAAGAGAGGGAATTAAAATACTTTATTTAGCTACACCTACCAGGATTTTAGGTAAAAAAGGCAGAGTTAATCAGGTGGAATGCATTCACATGAGATTAGGTGAGCCCGATGCCTCAGGAAGAAGAAGGCCTATTCCTATTGAGGGTTCAGAGTTTATTATTGATGCAGATATGATAATTCCCGCTATTGGCCAGTCTTCCGATTTATCATTTTTAGGCTCTCATCATCAGTTTAATCTTGTTCGAGGAAGAAGATTTGAAGTAGACCCTTTAACCCTGGAGACAAATATAAAGGGTATTTTTTCTGGTGGCGATGGAGTCACCGGGCCCAATACAGTTATTGAAGCGATGGCTGCAGGGAGAAAAGCAGCTATCTCCATTGGCCGTTATCTTAATGGTGAAGATATGCGCATAAATCGAGAAGAAGAGGGAACTCAAAAGAGCGAGATTGAAGCGGATATAGAAGAAGTGAAACCTGAAAAGAGAGCAAGAATAGATGTTCTTCCTTTAAATAAAAGAAAGGGGAACTTCAAAGAGGTTGTTTTGGGATTTAACGAAGAAGAGGCAATTAAAGAGGCAAAAAGATGTCTTGCCTGCGGAGGATGTTCTGAATGTATGCAGTGCGTAGAAGCCTGCAAGGCAGAAGCGGTTATTCATAATATGGTTGAAGAGGATGTGGAGATAGATGTTGGCTCCGTAATTCTTTTTCCTGGGTTTGATGAATTTAATCCTCAGTTAAAAGAAGAGTATGGTTATAAGAGATTCCCCAATGTTGTATCCAGTATTGAGTTTGAGAGAATCTTATCTGCCTCGGGTCCCTATCAAGGCCATGTAACGAGGATGTCGGATAATAAACATCCAAAAAGCATTGCCTGGATTCAGTGTGTTGGTTCAAGAGACTCTAAAATTGGAAGGGGATACTGTTCCTCAGTTTGCTGTATGTATTCCACAAAGGAAGCTTTGATTACAAAGGAGCATGCTCCAGATATACAGACAACCATCTTTTTCATGGATATGAGAGCTTATGGAAAGGATTTTGATAAATATATAGAGAGAGCAGAATCCGAATATGGGGTAAGATATGTACGCTCAAGGATTTCAGAAGTGGTGGAAGACCCCAAAACTCATAATTTAAGAATAAAATATGAGGCAGAGGATGGAAGATTTTTAAGCGAAGAGTTTGAGATGGTTGTTTTATCTGTAGGCCTTGAAGCTCCAAAAGATGCAGAGGAAATAGCAGAAAAATTCAATATACAACTAAATAGTTATAATTTTGCTAAGACAAGTAAATTTAAACCTCTCCAGACTTCTCAGCCTGGCGTATTTGTTGGTGGTGCATTTTCCGGTCCCAAAGATATTCCAGAAACTGTTGCTCAAGCAAGTGGTGTTGCTGCAGAAGCATCAAGTATCCTATCTGGGGTGAGAAGCTCTTTGGTGACGGAGAAGAAGTATCCCCCAGAGATAGATGTGAGTGGACAACCTCCAAGAATAGGCATATTTATCTGCCACTGTGGGATAAATATTGGAGGAGTGGTTGATGTTCCCTCTGTTGTTGAATATGCCAAGAATTTACCTGATGTAGTTTATGCTGAAGATAACCTTTATACCTGTTCTCAGGATACACAGGAGAAAATAAAAGGAGCAATTAAGGAGCATAAATTAAATAGAGTAGTGGCTGCCTCCTGTACACCGAGGACCCATGAGCCTCTTTTCCAGGAGACAATAAGGGAAGCGGGCTTAAATAGATATCTCTTTGAGATGGCTAACATTCGTGACCAATGCTCCTGGATTCATATGAGAGAACCCGATAAAGCAACAGAGAAGGCAAAAGATTTAGTAAAGATGGCTGTTGCCAAGGCGAGGTTAATTGAGCCGTTAAAGAGGCTTCCTCTGGATATAACTTACAGCGGTCTTGTTATTGGGGGAGGGGTATCGGGGATGATTTCTGCTTTAAAGCTCGCCGAGGAAGGATATGAGGTGTATTTAGTAGAAAAAGAGAAAGAGCTTGGCGGTCAGGCAAGGGATACTTATTATGCTTTAGAAGGCGAAAATGTGCAGAAGTTCTTAAGAGAGCTTATAAATAGGGTCCAATCAAATGATAAAATCCATCTTCTCACCGGGGCTAAGATTGAAAAGATTGAAGGGTTTGTAGGCAATTTTAAGACTACAATTAAAATAGATTCTTCTCTAAAAGAGCTTGAGCATGGAATTATAATTGTAGCTACGGGAGCAAAAGAGTATCAACCTACAGAATATCTTTATGGTGAAGATGAAAGAGTTATTACTCAAAGGGAATTGGAAAGGCTAATTATCAGCGGAAAATCGGATATTAATCCTCAAACTTCCATCGTGATGATTCAATGTGTTGGCTCAAGGAATGATAAACATCCTTATTGCAGTCGTATCTGCTGTTCAGAAGCAATAAAGAATGCTCTTAAAATTAAAGAGATAAATAAAAAAGCTAATGTTTACATTCTTTATCGAGATGTAAGAACATATGGTTTTAAAGAGGATTATTATCAAAAGGCTCGGGAGGAAGGTGTTATCTTCATTAGATATGAGGAAGGGCAAGAGCCTGAAGTAAAAAAAGGTAAAGAAAAAATTGAGGTTCTTGTAAAAGACCTTATTTTAAAAGAAAATTTATTGATTAATGCTGACCTTGTAGTTTTAAGCACGGGCATTGTCTCTTCTAAAGACAACGAAGAGCTTGCTCAGATGCTAAAAGTCCCTTTAAATGAAGATGGTTTTTTCCTTGAAGCTCATGTAAAACTTCGTCCGGTAGATTTTGCTACAGAGGGCATCTTTCTTTGTGGTTTAGCTCATTCTCCAAAGTTTATTGAGGAGAGTATCTCTCAAGCAAATGCCGCCGTATCCAGAGCATGTACTATTCTTGCTAAAGAGAAGATTTTAGCAGAAGGAATAGTGGCTAACGTAAATGAGGATATGTGCAGTGGATGTGGAATCTGCGAAGCAGTCTGTGTTTATAATGCTGTAGAGATAGATGAAGAAAAGAGAGTGGCTAAAGTGAATGAAGCTCTTTGCAAAGGTTGCGGTACATGCACCGGTGCCTGTCCTTCTGGAGCTATTAACCAGAGAGGATTTGAGAGAGAGCAGATTTTAGCTATGGCTAAAGCCGCATTGGAGGTATAAGATGAAGGAGTTCACACCTAAAATTATTGGATTTTGTTGTAACTGGTGTGCCTATGCAGGTGCAGATTTAGCAGGAGTAAGCAGGCTTCAGATGCCTCCTGATTTCAGGATGATTAGAGTGATGTGTTCGGGAACGATTGACCCTCTTTTTGTAATGGAGGCTTTTCAAAAAGGGGCGGATGGAGTGTTTATTGGAGGTTGCCATATTGGAGATTGTCACTATCAATCAGGCAACCATCGAACCAAAAAGAGGGTAGCCATTCTTAAAAGAATATTAAGCTATTTGGGGATAAACCCTCGAAGAGTGAGGTTAGAGTGGGTCTCTGCTGCAGAGGGACAAAAATTTGCCCAGGTAGTTACCGATTTCATTGTTGAGATTAAGAAATTAGGCCCAAGCCCGTTAAGGAGGCTTGATGTATGATAGGGAAAGTGCAGGAATTAGCTAAACAGTATCTTACAAGCGGAAAAGTTGGAGCAATATTTGGGCTGAGGGAAAATAATGGTCATATAGCTCCTCACATCTTTAAAGAGGTAGAGGAGTTAGATAGCTTAGTGATTTCTCCTAAATATCCGCTTTTTTATACCTGCAGACCAAGCAAAAAAAACATTCCCCGTTTACTCCAGGAAAAATATCCAGAGATAAAGGTTGGAGTTGTGGCTAAGGGATGTGATGAAAGAGCTTTAATTGAGCTTGCCAAGAGGGACCAGGTAGATATAAAAAATATTGAGATTTTAGGCGTTGCCTGCACTAAAGAAGAAGCAGTAGAGTGCAAATGCTCAAAACCTTATCCTTATAATCTCCTCATAGGAGAGAGGGTTGAGGGAGTCTCTGAGGATAAGGATGCTGAAGACCTTTTAAAGAAAGGTTTACCAGAACGGTTGGCATTCTGGCAATATCAGTTAAGTAAATGTATTAAGTGTTACGGGTGTAGAAATGCCTGCCCATTATGTTTCTGTAAGGATTGCGCTCTTGAGCAGGAGTTATGGTCGAAGAGAGGGGAACTTCCTCCCGAGATTCCTGTATTCCATTTCATAAGGTTTTATCATCTTGCGGATAGATGCATTGAATGCGGTGAGTGTGAAAAGGCCTGTCCTATGGATATTCCTCTATTGACTATTTCTAAACAGGTAAGAAAAGATGTTAAAGAGCTATTTGATTATGAAGCTGGTCTGGATGTAGGGCAAGAATCGCCACTGTTAACTACATTGGACGAGACACCAATGGGGGAGACGATAAGCGATGGAGTATAAGAATGTGCTTACGGTATGTCCGTATTGTGGCTGTGGATGTAATTTTTATCTCCAAGTTCTTGATGGGGAGTTGATCGGCATTCTCCCTTGCAAATCTCATATAGTTAGCGAGGGAAAGCTTTGCATTAAAGGATGGAATGCCAGTGATTTTGTAGTCAGTAAAGACCGATTAACCAAACCACTAATGAAAAAGGATGGAGAATTTATTGAAATATCCTGGGATAAGGCTTTAGATGTAATTTCAGCAAAACTCAAGCAGTATAGTCCTGATTCTGTTGCTCTTCTCTCATCGGCTAAATGCACAAACGAAGAGAACTACTTGATGATGAAGCTAGCTCGAGCGGTAATTAAAACAAACAGTGTTGACCACTGTGCTCGATTGTGTCACGCATCCACTGTTGTTGGTTTAGTAAAAACCTTTGGTAGTGGGGCAATGACAAACTCTATAGGAGAGCTTGAAGATGCCGATTGTATCTTTGTTATCGGCTCAAACACAACAGAACAGCATCCACTTATAGCACGATACATAATGAGAGCAAAAGAGAAAGGAACAAAGCTCATAGTTGCTGACCCGAGACTCATTCCTTTAACTCAATTTGCTGATTATCATCTCAGACAAAGACCAGGAACAGATGTTGCTTTAATTAACGGATTTATGAATGTAATCTTAAGTGAAGGATTGGAGGATAAAGAATTTATTAAAGAACGCACCGAGGGATTTGAGGAACTGAAGGAAGTAGTTAAAAAATATACCCCAGAGTATGTGGAAAAAATAACCGGTGTATCTAAAGAGCTTCTCATTGAAGCAGCCAGAATGTTTGCAGAAGTTAAATCTTCCTCCATTGTTTATTCAATGGGTATAACGCAGCATACAACAGGTGTAGATAATGTTGTCTCCTGTGCAAATCTTGCCATGTTAACCGGCAATGTTGGCAGGTTGAGCACAGGTGTCAATCCTTTAAGAGGGCAGGTAAATGTTCAAGGGGCATGTGATGTGGGAGCCTTACCTAATGTTTACTCTGGATATCAAAGTGTAGCCGATGAAAATGTCCGCACAAAGTTTGAAAAAGCCTGGAGGACAAAACTTCCTCAAAACTCAGGCTTAACTGTTGTTGAAATGATGAATGAGGCAGCAAAAGGCAATCTTAAGGCAATGTATATTATGGGCGAGAACCCTATGCTCTCAGATCCGGATATCAACCATGTTAAGGAAGCCTTAGAGAATCTTGAATTTCTTGTTGTTCAGGATATATTTCTCACAGAAACGGCTCAATTAGCTGATGTTGTGCTTCCAGGCGCCTCCTATGCAGAAAAGGATGGTACATTTACAGCTACAGACCGCAGGGTTCAAAGGATAAGAAAGGCAATCGACCCTGTTGGCGAAAGCAAGCCTGATTGGCAGATAGTCTGTGAGTTAGCAAGAAAGATGGGTTCTGGGGAATTTGAGTATTCTTCACCTGCTGAGATTATGGACGAAATAGCCTCGGTAACTCCTATCTATGGAGGTATGGTATATGAGCGACTTGAAGATATTGGATTGCAGTGGCCGTGTTTGTCCAAAGAACATCCAGGCACGCCTTATTTACATAAGGGAAGGTTTAGTCGTGGTAAGGGCAGATTTTTTGGAATAGAGTTCAAAGAGGCGGCAGAGCTTCCCGATGAGGAGTATCCATTTATATTAACAACGGGAAGAACTATCTTCCATTTCCACACGGGGACAATGAGCAGAAGAACAGAAGCATTGAACAGAGAAGTTCCCACAGGGTATATGGAAATCAATTTTAAGGATGCAAAAGAATTGGGTATTGTTGATGGAGAAAAGGTTTCTGCACAAAGCCGCAGGGGTGAGATTGAGGTTAAGGCAATGGTGACAAAAAGAGTTCCTCAAGGAGTAATTTTCATTCCCTTCCATTTTGCAGAGAGTGCTGCCAATATGCTGACTAATTCAGTTCTTGACCCTGTGGCGAAGATTCCAGAGTATAAGGTGTGCGCCGTAAAAGTAGAGAAGGTACAATTAAAGCCGGATCCGGTAAATCATTAAAGATTTTCACGTGGGTAGAGGAGGCCAATAAACCTCTTCCACTCTTCCTCTCCCTTGAGGGGAGAGGATTAAGGTGAGGGTAACTTAGCCTCCCAATTACCTTTAGCTCTTATTTACAAAGGGAGACTAAAGTCACCCCTACCCTTAGAAGAGATTCTTTCTACACAAAAAAAGTTTTCAGAAAAATTTAATTGCTGTGAAAATAAGACTTAAAGCGATGCTCCGAAATAACCGCAGTGAACATTATTTAAATTACCGAATCCAGGTTGAATAAGGAGGTATAGAAATGAGTGAAAGGGATGAGTCTATGTGGAAAGAAAAAATAGACAAGATTATGGAGGGCCGGAGTAGAACAAGAAGTGCACTTCTACCCTGTTTGGAAGCTGTGCAACGAGAGACCGGTTGCATTCCACAAGAGGCAATTACATATATAAGAAAAGAGCTTGATGTTCCTTCTGTGAATGTTTATGGCGTGATAACCTTTTACGGGATGCTTACCACAAAGAAGCAGGGAAAGTATGTTATCCGAGTATGCAATTCTCTCCCCTGTTATTTAAATGGCTCTCAAGAGATAATTGAAGTACTGAAGGATGAGCTGGGAATAGGAAATGGAGAGATTACTTCGGATGAGAAGTTTACTCTGGAGGAAGTAGCCTGTCTTGGATTATGCGATAAGGCACCTGCAATAATGGTTAATGAGGAAATCTGTGAGAATTTAACCAAGGAAAAGGTTAGAGATATCATCAGGATTAAAAGAGAGGAGGGATAGAGGTGGAAAAGATATTGCTGAAAGATATCGACAGACCAAACTTAAATGATATAGGTATTTATATTGATGGTGGGGGGTATAAAGCCTTAGAGAAGGCTCTGAAGATGAACCCTCAAAAGGTTATTGAGGAAGTTAAGAATTCCAGGTTAGTGGGAAGAGGGGGAGCTGCATTCCCTACAGGTTTGAAATGGGAGTTTACAAGAAAGGAGAAAAACGAGCCCAAGTTCCTCATCTGTAATGCTGATGAAGGTGAACCCGGAACATTCAAGGACCGTGTGCTTTTAAAAAACAACCCCCATCTTCTAATAGAATCGATGATAATTGGTGGATATACCATAGGGGCAAACAAAGGCTTTATTTACATCAGAGGAGAGTACTTTGAAGAGATTAAAAGGTTAAATGAAGCTATAGAACAGGCAAGGACAGAAGGATATTTAGGTGAGAATATTCTTAATTCTAATTTTTCCTTTGACTTAGAAGTATATTGTGGTGCAGGTGCTTATGTGTGTGGCGAGGAGACAACATTGTTTGAATCCTTAGAAGGAAAAAGGGGATGTTCTCGGGAAAGGCCACCGTTCCCAACCCAATCTGGATATATGAATAAGCCGACTGCCATAAATAATGTGGAAACGCTGTGCAATCTGCCTGCAATTATAAACAATGGTGCTGAGTGGTATTCGAAAATTGGTAGCCCGAACTCTCCGGGAACAAAACTCTTCTGTATCTCCGGACAGATAAATAGACCAGGCGTGTACGAGCTGCCAATGGGAATAACTCTGCGCGAGCTTATAGAAAACTATGGTGGGGGTGCAAAAGGAGAGTTTAAGGCTGCCCTGCCAGGAGGAGTCTCCAGTAATCTGCTCACCGACCTTGATGTGAAGCTGGACTACAAGAGTGTAGCCGATGCTGGCAGTATGCTCGGGTCAGGAGCGGTAATTGTGATAAATAGTGAGATGAGCATTGTAGATGTTGCCAGGAACTGCCTTGAGTTCTTTACTCACGAGTCCTGCGGCCAGTGTACACCGTGCCGTGAAGGAACAAGGAGAGCAAATGAAATCCTTGGCCGATTTGTTGAAGGTAAAGGGAGGACGGAGGATATCGACTTTCTGCTGGAACTGGGAGAAGTGATGTATGATGCATCTCGCTGTGGATTGGGACAGGCGGCGATGAATGCTGCCACCAGTGCCGTAAATCTATTCAGGGATGAATTTACACAACAAGTGAAGAATAAGGAGGGTTAGATATGGTTACCTTAACTATAAATGGCGAACAAGTTACTGTTTCTGAAGGAACGACTATTATGGAGGCAGCAAAAAAAGCGTACATCAACATCTCTCATCTCTGTTATTTAGAGGAACTCGAACCCTACGGTGCCTGTCGCGTCTGTGTGGTCGAAGTTGAAGGCGAAAACAGACTTATCCCCTCCTGCATAAGGGAAGTAAGGGAGGGTATGGTAGTTTATACTCACTCATTGAGGGTGAGGCGGGCTCGGAGGATGATTATTGAGCTGCTGTTAGCCAATCACCCTGCTGATTGTTTTACCTGTGAGAGAAACCAGATCTGCGAACTACTTAAATTGGCTTATGAATTGGGTGTAGAAGAGGTAAAATTCGATGGTGAAAAACCCTCCTTCGGTTTGGATGAGACAAGTCCCTCCATTATTCGTGACCCCAATAAGTGCATCTTATGTGGTAGGTGTATTCGCGTCTGCCACGATGTTCAGACGGTAAGGGTAATCGGGTTTGTTAACCGTGGTTCGGAGACAGTAGTGGCTACGGTTCTGGATAATGGTTTAGGTAATGTAGAATGCACAAATTGTGGTCAATGTATTCATGCCTGTCCCGTAGGGGCAATTAAAGAGAAGTCTTGTGTTGATGAGGTGTGGGCATCTCTTGCCGACCCGGAGAAGCACGTTGTTGTTCAGGAGGCCCCGGCAATCAGGGCAGCGCTGGGTGAAGAGTTTGGTCTTCCTGAGGGGACACTCGTTGCCGGTAAGATGCACAGTGCCTTAAAGAGGTTAGGGTTTGATGCTGTGTTTGACACTAACTTCACTGCTGACCTGACGATTATGGAAGAAGGAAGCGAGCTGGTAAAAAAGATAAAAGAAGGCGGAGTTCTTCCTCTAATCACTTCCTGCTCACCCGGTTGGATTAAGTTTATGGAACACTTTTATCCGGATCTTATGGATAATGTTTCTACCTGTAAGTCTCCCCAGCAGATGTTTGGGCCCTTAGCCAAGACTTATTATGCAGAGAAAGCAGGAGTTGATGCGGCAAAGATTGTTTCTGTTTCCGTGATGCCTTGCACGGCGAAGAAATTTGAAGCATTGAGGCCTGAGATGAGAGACAGTGGATATCAGGATGTAGACTATGTTCTCACAACAAGAGAACTTGCTCGTATGATTAAGGAAGCAGGAATTGACTTTGCAGGTCTACCGGATGAGATGGCGGAACCGCTTATGGGTATGTATACTGGTGCAGGTACAATCTTCGGGGCAACTGGTGGAGTGATGGAAGCGGCATTGAGGACTGCCTACAAGCTGGTTACGGGAAAAGAATTGGAGGATATAGACATTAAACCGGTAAGAGGGATGGATGGAGTAAAAGCGGCTACCGTGAATGTGAATGGTCTGGAAGTGAAAGTTGCCGTAGCTCATGGATTGGGAAATGCGAGGAAACTCTTAGATGAAGTGAGAGCAGGTACCTCACCCTATCATTTCATTGAAATCATGACTTGCCCCGGTGGATGTGTAGGCGGAGGTGGACAGCCGATCAGTTTTGATATGGCACTAAGAGGTACTCGCGGAGGAGTTCTCTACAACGAAGATAAGGCGCTTCCGTATAGAAAGTCACATGAGAATCCCTCAGTTAAGAAGATTTACGAGGATTATTTAGAAAAGCCGTTAGGTAAAAAATCGCATCATCTGTTACATACAAAGTATACAAAGAGAGAGCGAATATGATTAAGCCAGGACTGTAAAGCCAAGTTAGAGGAGGTGAGAAGACACACTATCTTTTACATACTCTATATCAAGAGGAAAGTTTATTGACTAAAAAAATTTAAAAGGGAGGTAGAATAATGATGAATATAAGTGCATCTCTTAATAGTCTCGTAAATCGGAAAGCGTATGATACATCTAAGATAGTAGATATTATAGAGTTCTTAACTCTTTCAGCAGTTGCTGTATGGATACCCCTTTTACTACGACATCCACAATTATTAGTAGGAACGGCGGTAAATTTTGTGCTTATAATGGCTGGAATAAATGTTAGAGGATGGAAAAAAATTGTACCTCTTATTGTATTCCCAAGCGTTTCTGCATTAGCTGGTGGATACTTATTTGGTCCATTTACGGTATTTCTTATGTACCTTGCACCATTTATATGGGTAGGAAACAGCATATTGGTGTTTATGTTTAAGTGGCTGTATGTTGTCAGGAGAGCAAACTATTTTGTTGCCCTTCCGGTAGCCGGGATTCTTAAGGCTGGTTTTCTTTTTACAGTAGCGTTTTCGTTAGTAAAATTTTCGGTAGTTCCTTCTGTATTCTTAAAAGCAATGGGAATAACGCAGTTTATCACTGCTTTAATTGGGGGTCTCGCGGTGTTTCCTATAAGTATTCTCTACTGTCGTTATTTTCCTATGTTAAACATAGAGAGATAGAAGATTAAAGAGGAAAATGGATATTGAATTAAAGGAGTTTAAAAATGAAGGAGATTGAAGAAAGTTTTTGGGAAAAAAGATGTAAAGAAGTTGTGAATGCTTTAAAGAAGAATAACTTTGAGGCAGAATATTTTACAAAAGCTTTGGAGGCGAAAGAGAAGATTATCTCTCTCATCCCGGAGGGTTCAAGTGTTGCTCGATGTGGTTCGGTGACTCTTACTCGATTGAATATTTTTGAGGAATTAACGAAAAAGGGGTGTAATGTTATTGACCCTTATATTCCTGGTCTTCCTCCAGAAGAAACTTTCAAAAGAAGAAGAGAGGTCTTTTATTCAGATTTTCTCCTTTCCGGTGCCAATGCTATTACTTATGATGGAAAGATAGTAAATGTTGATGGAATAGGTAACCGGGTAGCAGGGATTATATTTGGACCAAAGAGAGCGATTATACTTGCGGGGGAAAATAAGATTGTTCCCGATGTTGAATCTGCCCTTAAAAGAATTAAAGATGTTGCTGCTCCCCTTAATGCCCGAAGACTAAAAAGAGATGTGCCCTGCCGTGTTCTGGATAGATGTCCCGGGGATTGCAATTCTTTAGGGAGGATGTGTAATGTTACTGTAATTCTGGAAAAGAGACCCTCTGCATCTCGAATTACAGTCTTTTTAGTGGGAGAGGATTTGGGATTTTAAGGGAGAGAAGGAGGTTAATATGTCCAGGATGAGTTTTCCTAAAATGGTAAAGATTAGACAAAAATTTAAAGCTCCCGTTATTAAAGATATTAAGAGTGAACTATCCAAAGAAATAGCTAAATCCAGATTAAAGGAGAGAATAAAACGGGGAGGTAAAGTAGCCATTACTGCTGGAAGTAGAGGTATCTCTCATATTGCAGAGATTATTGCCGCTGTGGTAAAAGAGGTAAAAGATTTAGGAGGAGACCCTTTTATAGTTCCTTCTATGGGTAGCCACGGAGGAGCTACTGCAGAGGGGCAGATAGCTGTGTTAAAGAGTTATGGGATTACTGGAAACTCTGTAGGTGCTCCTATACGCTCTTCTATGGAAGTAGTAAAAATAGGGGAGATAAGAGAAGATGTGCCTGTTTTAATGGATAAAATAGCATTTAATTCTGATGCTATTGTAGTTATCAATCGAGTTAAACTCCATACATCTTTTAGAGGACCTGTGGAGAGTGGATTAATGAAGATGCTCTCCATCGGCTTAGGAAAACATGCTGGCGCTTGCCTGGTGCATTCATTCGGGTCACGAGGTTTAAGGGAGATGGTTCCTCAAGCTGCTCGTATTATGTTAAAAAAAACTAATGTGGTTTTAGGGATAGCTATTTTAGAGAACGCTTATGAACAGACGGCTAAAATTGTGGCTGTGGAACCAGAGGATTTCGAAAAAGTAGAACCGAATCTTTTAGAGGAAGCTCGTGAGTTGATGCCTCGCCTTCCTTTTGATGAGATAGACCTTTTGATAGTGGATGAGATAGGTAAAAATATAAGTGGAACAGGTATGGATACAAATATAATTGGACGATTGATGATTAGAGGAGAAAAAGAGTTTGAAAAACCTCAAATTGATAAGATAGTTGTTCTTGATGTAACTCCTGAATCTCATGGAAATGCCATGGGCGTAGGATTAGCTGATATTACTGTAAAAAGATTGGTTAAGAAGATTGATTACCAGGCTATCTATACAAATGTTTTAACTTCCGGATTTCTCAACAGGGCGAATATTCCTCCTACTTTCGAGACAGATAAAGAGGCTATAGCCACAGCTCTTAGGACTTTTAGAAGGATTGAACCTGTAAAGGCAAGAGTAGTTAGAATAAAAAATACCCTTATTTTAGAAAAGGTTTACATTTCAGAAGTTCTTTTAAAAGAAGCTGAAGGAAGAGAAGATATCAAAATTATTGGTGAGATTAATGAGATGTTATTTGATTCCGAAGGAAACCTGTTGGGAGGAGATTATGTTTGAAGAACTAAAGGAGATTGTAGGAGGAGAAAATTTTTCTGATAATCTGGTTGATAAGTATATATACGGCTCAGATGCTTCCATTCACCAGAGTTTACCTTCAGTTATAGTGAGACCAGGGAATCCGGAAGAGGTTCAGGAGATTATAAGGTATGCTAATAAGGAAAAAATCCCTGTAATTCCTCGTGGAGCAGGAACAGGAGAGGCAGGCAGTGCTGTCCCTATAGATGGGGGTATTATCCTCGACCTTAAAAGGATGAATAAGATAAAAGAGATTCGCATAGGCGATCTACTCTGCAAAGTTGAGCCGGGGGTAATTAATGATGAGCTTAATAGAGAGCTTAAAGAGTTTGGATTTTTCTTCCCTCCCACTCCGGGAAGCGGAAGGGTATGCACTATAGGAGGAATGATTGCTAATAATGCCTCAGGGATGAGAGCTATAAAATATGGAGCTACCAGAGATTCTGTTTTAGGGTTAAAGGTGGTTCTGCCAGAGGGGGAACTTGTCTCCTTAGGTACGGAAACAATTATTCACGCCTCTGGTTATCAATTGGAGAGGCTTATAGTAGGTAGCGAGGGAACTCTGGGAGTGATTGTGGAGGCAACGCTTCGTCTTAAACCTCTCCCCGAAAAGAGAGCGGTGGGAAGAGCTATGTTTTATAAGTTAGAGGATGCGGGTAAAGCTGTATCCGCTATAATTGCCAGAAGAATAACCCCTTCCGCCCTTGAGATTTTAGATGGTATTGTAATCAAGTCCGTGAACGAAGTTTTCGATATTGGCTTGCCAGAGGCCGAAGCTATGGTTCTTTTTGAGTGCGATGGAAATGAGGCTTCCATTGATTACGAGATAAATAAGATAAAAAAGGTATGTCAGGAGTTTAACTCTTTCAGTATAGATGTGAGTGATGACCCTGAGGAGATGGAGGAGATATGGAAGGTTAGAAGCTCAGCTTTTCCCGCTACAAGTAGATATAAGGAAAATTTAGTGAGGGTCCCTTTAGCTGAGGATGTCACTGTTCCCATATCTAAGCTTTCCGAGTTGGTTATTGACGTCCATAAAATAGCTTCAAAAAATAGTATTATTATAGGCACCTACGGTCA
>JGI24025J20009_10000616_pt1 | contig 27581 bp, 27 predicted proteins | sample Cruoilmetagenom3_FD_20009 | JGI IMG/M metagenome (IMG submission 20009) | reverse complement strand
GTATGGAATGGATACGGAACCGTAAAGATAGGACCAATCTTTTTATCCCATCTTTTAAACCGCAGAGTACGCAAAGGGCTCAGAGGATTTTTTAATTCTGATTCCTGACCGCCCTGCCTACCGGTAGGCAGGCGTCAGGCAAGTTGTCAATTTAATATTTAAATTCTTATATTTAATATTACCTCCGTGACCTCTGTGGTTTTTTCCATACGGATTCTGCGAACATATTCTTTTCCATGTCCATACGGCCCTACGGCTCGTATGAGATGCCGTGCACGGATCCTTCGGACATATTCTATTTGATACTATCTTATTCACATTCTTAAATCTCTTTCCTAAGTGCTGCATGTTTATGCAAAATTTCATCTGCCAGTCTGTCCAGGGATTTGAAGTCTTCTTTCCCGGGATGACCCTTTACAATAACCGGTTCTATGAGCTCCACTTTGAGATTGCCAAGCATCCCCGTGATCTGTTCCAGCATCTTTCCACCCCAACCATAAGAACCAATTACAGATGCAAACTTAACCTTCGGTTTCAGGGCATTCGCAAGATAAACCGCTGAAATAACATTCGGATGGGGACCAAGCAGGACCGTGGGCGAGGCAATCACTATGGTGGCGGCATCTACAAAAGCTATCGCCAATTCTCCGATATCTGTCCTGGTCAGATTAAACGGCTTTACGGTTATATTCCTTTCCATAAGGGCATTTACAAGATGACCGACCATTTTATCTGTGCTTCCGTGCATTGAGACATAGGGTATGACTACCTCACTCTTAACCTCGTCCGAAACCCAATTCCGATAGGAATCGAGGATAAATTCGGGTCTACTGTGAATCGGTCCGTGGCTCGGAGCGATTATCTCGATCTCCAGTTTTTCTATCTTCTCCAGGTGTCTTTTTATATTGTTTCTGAATGGCATCATTATCTCCGCATAATATCTCTTTGCCGATTCGTAGACTTTTGCTTCATCCTGGACATAGAGGTCGCTTGTGGCAAGATGAGAACCAAAGAGGTCACAGGGAAATAAAATTTTATCTTCTTTCAGATAGGTTAGCATCGTTTCTGGCCAGTGAACCCACGGTGCGTAAATGAACTCCAGTGTTTTATCCCCCAACGACAGGTTTTCTCCATTATCTACCGTTATGAAGTTACCCTCGGGGATTAGAAGTAATTCCATCAGCATGCCCTTACATTTCGGATTGGTCACAACTTTAGCATCTGGGTGAAGCTTCAGAATTTTGGGTATCGTTCCAGAATGGTCCTGTTCAGCGTGGTTGACAATGATATAATCAATCTTGTTTATACCCAATTTCCGGAGATTCTCCATAAGCTCTTTCTCTTTGGTTGGGTCAACGGTATCTATAAGTGCCGTTTTCTTCCCACCCTTTATCAGGTAGGAATTATATGTTGTCCCATCTGGAAGGGGTATGAGTTCATCAAACAACCTTCTATCCCAATCTATTGCCCCCACCGAATAGACCCCCGGCTTTATTTCTCTTGCATTCATTTTTAACCCTCCTTTTCAAACGCCGATTTTTCAGCTCCACATACGGGACAAACCCAATCCTCGGGGAGATCTTCGAAAGGTGTACCGGGTTTGATACCAGAATCTGGGTCACCCTTTTCGGGGTCGTATATATATCCGCAGACTGTGCATTTGTACTTTGCCATTTTACCCACCTCCTTTCGACCTTCTTCTTTTATATATGTCGGCGCCGTTTTGGGAGCCTTACCGCCTTTTATCTTATGATAATAGGCATAAGTCATCGGTTCTTTATCACTGATAATTTTGGCATCAACTACCTTTCCGATAAAAACGGTATGCGTTCCGGCATCAAAAGTATTGATAAGCTTTGCCTCCAAGTAACCGATAGTATTAACTAAAAGTACGGGGGCGCCAGTTACACCGACTTTATAATCCACATCTTCGAACTTATCTAAGTTTCTGCCAGATTTAAAACCAAAGTGCCCTATGAATTTCATCGGTGTTTCTTCTGACAAAATTGAGACGGCAAAAACTTCGCTTTCCTCAATAAATTCGTGGGTCAAATTCTCCTTGTTTATACTCACCGCCATCGTTGGCGGCTCTGATGTTACCTGAAATACCGTATTGGCAATCTGTCCGTTGATTTTCGCGCCCATCTTTGAGCTAACAACATACAAACCATAGCTTACCTTGTGTAAGGTTTTAGTGTCCATTTCTTCCCCCCTTTCTTTGAATTGATTTCAACTCTGTATTTATTACACTTGTCAATTATAACACAAATTTTGGAAAAAGTCAAGGAAAAAATTTAACAGTGACTTGCCTGCCCCGTCTTGGTGGGGTAAGAGACCTTTAAGAGACAGAGAATCATTTTTTTGAATTCTCGTATCCAAAGGATCCGTATGGACAAGTCTCGTCAAAGTCCCTGTCAAGAAAGAAAAATAACAGTGACTTGCCTGCCTGACGGTAGGCAGGTAAGAGACCTTTAAGAGACAAACTAATTTTTATATTTAAAGTCTCATCCCAGTCTCATATGAGTCCCTGTTAAGAAAAAAGAGAACTTATGAGACGAAAAAAATAAGAAAAAAAGAAGAATCGCTTTCAACCTCTTAAAATCCCTGTTAAAAAAATCTTTGTGCTCTTTGTGATTATTTTCTAACCAAACTATAATGTCTATATTTTTGTGGGAGTCTCAAAGAAAAAAAATGCGGTTATGCGTTTTTTAAACATTCTTTGCAGATGCCCTTGAGGTAGATGTGGTATTCTGTAATTTTATGACCTTCTATGATTTCTTTGTCAAATATAGGGCACTTTAGGTGTATATCATACACACAGCCACACTTAATACATATGAAGTGTACATGTGGCTTTGTGTTGTAGTCATACATTATTTTATTCTCATCGATTGTCAAACACGATATAATCCCCTCTTTTAGAAAAAGACTTAAGGTATTGTAAATGGTCGTTTTTGAGAGGGTTGCTATTTCTTTTGAGAGGTCTTTATATATCATATCAACTGTTGGGTGTGTTTTATGCTCCATCAGATATTTTAGAATCTTCAGACGATGATACGACGGATGGATATTTTTTTTATCAAGATATTCTCTGAGTTTGTCCATTGTTAACTCTTTTCTCTTATTCATTTATATTTTCCTCCCATTTCTCTTTACTGTGTATTCTACAAAACAGCTTAATCCTTGTTATATAGATAAGAAACACTATTCTCTTCGTATTTTCTCCATTACATAAAACAAATTTAAGTTATTTGTAAAAAACACCTAATTTTTGTTTTTTCAATGGAGCTTCTCAAAAGTCATTTTTACAGGGTAAGAGAGATTCTTGTTTGTTTTTTAGTATTTAACAGGGACTTGTAAGAGACTTGTAAGAGATTTATTTTTTATTTCTTTTCATCTTTATCTCTTCCCTACGGATCCGTATGGATAAGTTCTCTTTCGATCCCTGTTAATTAATTATTTTCAGGAATTGCTTGCCTGCCGCCAGGAATGAACTCATAAAAGAAATTTTTTTATCTATTTTGGGAAACTCTCTTGTCACTGTTTAAACAAAACAATTCTCTTGACCGCCAGATATTGTTCGGTTTGCATCGACACAAAATAAATTCCCGAAGAGAGATGTGAGCAGTCGAATCTCACACTCTTCCAGCCGGCTTGCAATTTAGCATCTACGAGCGTAGTTACTTCCTGTCCCAGCAGATTTAAGATTCGAATGGTAACATATGAGTCTTTCGGCAAGCCAAAACTGATGGTCGTCGATGAATTAAACGGGTTGGGATGTGTAGACGCGAGAATAAACTGTCCCGGTATGTCCGCCGTACCTCCATGATTTTCTTCAATCCCAACCAGACCATTTTCCCACCAGGTAATATCGTTTGCAACATCGGCAGCGCCCAACACATCCGCATCGCCGTCACCGTCGAGGTCTGTGGCGTAAACGGATGCGGCGCCGTCGAACCCCCCGTCGATGGTGTGCCCTGTAAAATTCTCACTCCCGTCGTTTTCCCACCAGGTGATGTCGTCAGCAACATCGGCAGCACCCAATACATCCACATCGCTGTCACCGTCGAGGTCTGTGGCGTAAACGCATGCGGCGCCATCGAAGCTTCCCTCGATGGTGTGCACTGTAAAATTCTCACTCCCGTTATTCTCCCACCAGGTAATGTCGTCAGCAACATCGGCGGCACCCAATACATCCACATCGCCGTCATCGTCCAGGTCCGTGGCGTAAACGCATGCGGCGCCATCAAAGCTCCCCTCGATGGCGTGCACTGTAAAATTCTCGCTCCCGTTATTCTCCCACCAGGTGATGTCGTCAGCAACACAGGCGGCACCCAAAACATCCACATCGCCGTCACCGTCGAGGTCCACGGCGTAAACGCATGCGGCGCCATCAAAGCTCCCCTCGATGGTATGCCCTGTAAAATTCTCACTCCCGTCGTTCTCCCACCAGGTAATATCGTCCGCAACATCGGCGGCACCCAAAACATCCACATCGCCGTCACCGTCCAGGTCCGCGGCGTAAACGCATGCGGCGCCATCGAAGCTCCCCTCGATGGTGTGCCCTGTAAAATTCTGGCTGCCATCGTTCTCCCACCAGGTGATGTCGTCCGCAACATCGGCAGCACCCAATACATCCACATCGCCGTCACCGTCCAGGTCCGTGGCGTAAACGCATGCGGCGCCATTGAACCCCCCCTCGATGGTATGCACTGTAAAATTCTGGCTGCCATCGTTCTCCCACCAGGTGATGTCGTCCGCAACTCCGCCGGCACCTAATACATCGACATCGCCGTCACCGTCGATGTCTGTGGCGTAAACGCATGCGGCGCCATCGAAGCTCCCGTCAATGGTGTGCCTGCTCCAGTTTATCTGGGAGAATAAAGCGACGGGCATAACCAGCGATAGGAGTAAAAAGAGAATTAAACGATTCATGACTAACACCTCCCTTTTAATAGTTATGCATAATATCAACCGCCGAGTTTACAAGAATTTACCGATTTTTTAATAAACAGTGATACTTTTTAACCGCAGAGGTCATAAGGATAATATTAAATATCAAAAATCAAAATGACAACTTGCCTGACGCCTGCCTACCGGTAGGCAGGGCGGTCAGGAATCAGAATTAAAAATTGCTCTGTGCTCTCTGCGTTCTCTGCGGTTTAAAATTTCCTATGACCCAATTCTATTATAGCACTAAATGGGGGAAAAGTCAAGGGAAAAAGTCAACGGATTGAACCGATTACCTGAGGGTGGTAAGATGTAGGAAGCATGAAGTAGATAGTAAAGTGTAGGGTAAAAAACTCACCAATTAATGGATATCGTTATAAGCGAAGCAGAAGAAATCCTGAAATCTGAAAGTCTAATCCTTTTTACTTTTCTATTTGACTGCCGTTCCCGAATATGTAAATGAATGTTGTTTTAACTTGACCCACTTTCTTTGCTCGATGCCTATTAAATTACCACACTTACATCTTACTTCATCGCCATTCCTGACACTGTAATCCTCGATTATGCGCTCTTTCCAGCAATGCCACAATTTCCCTTTTCCGATCTTCAGGTATTTAAATACCTTTCTCTTACATTTAGCACACTTTACAATAATCATTTTTGCCCCATCCGACAGAGGCACTTGCTGAAATACATTATATTTTTCTTTCCATTACCAGGGCGTCTTCACCGTCGGGGTAATACCATTTTTTGGTTCCCGCCTTATAGAAACCATATTTCTCGTAGAGGGATATTGCGGGCAGATTGGATGGTCTCACTTCAAGTATTGCCTTTTTCTTATTCAAACTCGCCCCGAAATGCAAAAGGTGGGAGAGAATTTCACTTCCTACTCCCCGACGCCTATACCCCCTCCTCACCGCTATATTGGCTATATGGATTACATCCATCCGTAATAGAGTTAAAGCGTAGCCGATTATTTCATCTAACTCATAAACGATTGAGTGAGAGTTGGAAGCAGATAGAATGCTCAGGAACATATTTCTCGTCCAGGGTATCTTAAAGCACTCTCTCTCTATCTCTAATACGGAATCGATGTCCTCAAAACTCATTTCACGAATGCATTCCTTCATTCTTTATACCAATACTCTTTATTGACGGGAAAACTCGCCGGCTTATTTCATCAAATTATAAGTGAGTACAAATCCGGCAATTGCGGTGAGATTTGGTATCATCGTTAATGTTTTTTCGTCTCTGACCTCGAATAAAACATTTAAACCCGTTCCAAACAATGCACCCAGATAAGCACCCGTATAAGCGAGTATCCCATTTCCCCTGGAAAAATGCCTTTCCCCGTTTATGCGGTCCATAATGGCAGCTCCGGCAATATTGCCGAGCATCGCCCCTCCAATATATGAGTCATCATCTTCAATACCCAACTGGAATAACAGGTCACAGGTTGTGGCTGCACCGAGAAGCCCCGCCGTCGTAATGATTTCACCGTCCGCCGGTGTGTATTCTCGAATGCTCGCAATTTTGTAGCCAATGAACTGGGACGGGAGCCTCGTGCCGAGTGCCAGAAGTGCCCTCCCCGAGTGCGATTTCACATCAAAGAGTTCTCCGAAACCGAGTCCGTACAGGTATCCCTCACCCGCAGACAGAACGGAGTACTCCGCCTCTCCGGCTGTTATGTCGAACTTGTCTGCCAGGGAGAAACCCCCGATATTTTCAAGGAGGCTCATTCCCACAGGTAAGACAAGTGAGCCCTGCTCACCGGCAATATCGAAAATGCTATTTAAACAATAGCCATCTGCTATTCCGAGATATGCCCCTCCAAGACTGCCAATTGCGTGGGTACTCGTAACGGGTCTCATCTTGGTCGCCGACAACCCACCTATCAAGACGGCGAGGGGCAATGTCATTTCTGATGCAATGATAACCTTACCATCTGTGACGCCCAATGCCCGTGGAATTGCCCACCCATACCAACCGAGTGTGAAAAACGCCTCCCCAACCGCCCAGGATCCACGGGCTTCCTGGTTTATCCTTTTAGATGGAAATTGCCTTTCTATAAAGCCTGCAAATGTACATACGAAATCTTTTATGCCACTTATTATCTCGGGTTCGGACTCACACTTTAATTCTCTGCGAAGGACAACCTCTCCCTTTTTGGCGGATACCACTGCCAGTTTCATAAGAAAGACATTGGGAAGTTTCTCTAACCATCCGGTGAGTACATATGTTGCCTTGAGGTCTTTCCCCATCTTCTTCAGGGCTAAAATATCTGTAATTTCACCATCCTCCCAGATATTTTCTACAGCCTTTTTTTTGCCCTGAATTATAAAGAGTTCATAGTGTGCCGCAAGCTCACCCACCAAAAAATTTGTGTACAGCTCTATTTTTGGTTCCGGGATATCACCGGATGCCTCGAAATAGGAAACAGCAACCCCTTCTTCTCCAAAGAGAGATAATACAAAGAGCAGTCCGGAAATAGCAAATAATTTATTCATCCTTTCTCCTTTTTAAACCCTACCACTATATTTCCTGTTCATATATAATAGAAAGAGCGACGCTATACTACTTACCTTAACCTTTGAATCAGAGACACTCCAATGCTGCCAACATCGACTTATATGTAATAAGAAGACCCAATTCTATTATAGCACTTAATTGAGGGAAAGTCAAGAAAAAATTGGACGCACCTGCCTGCCGGTAGGCAGGGATTTACGCCGATTAACCATGATTTCTTTATTTTTGTGGTTGTCAGGGGTAATGTCATTGCGAGGGATGTCATTGCGAGGAATGTCATTGCTCGCCCTGTTAGATGCAAAGCTATCTAACAGGGCGAGGCGAAGCCGAAGCAACCCCCGAAGCAATCTTCATCTGACACATACTCGAGATTATGACTTGTCGTATAGTTTCCTATACGATCAAGAAAAAATAACAGGGACTTGCCTGCCTGACTGTAGGCAGGTAAGAGAATTTTAAGAGACAGTAAGATGGAGGTAAGATGGGGTCAGGCTCAACTATTTGCATTAGAAAAAAATCTAATGTCGAGTTTTAAATATAGGGGGGCTTGGAAGCCCCCTTATATTATTTACCCAGTATGGTCAGACTATGCTTATTTCTTCTTTGGTGGCAGGAATTCGGATGAAATTCTTTCTTTTGCAGGAGGATTGTAATCACTAAATATACCGTCTGGCATAGTGATAGTTACCGCATACCACCAGTCATCAGTCTGATTGAGATGAGGCCCAACTATAGTTCTTTCAATTTGATTGGCTTGCTCCTCGTTCAAGAGAATGTGAAGCGTTGGTGTGGTTGGTCCCTCACCAGCATCGTCGTAATAATGCACTTTTACATTATAGTCACCGGGAGTAGAATCTACCGCTGACTGACTCAGATAGAAATTCTCAGGTCCCCAGCCTTCGGTATCATCGACATCCAGCCAGCCTCCTATCGCAGTCTGCATATGGCTATACCAGCACCATTCTCCAGTGGGGTCCTGAACATGTAGGTCAACATCGTTATGTGGCCCAACATCCCAAGTAAGGGTAATTTTCATCCCAACGGCTTCAAAAATCCCATAGACTGTTACCTCATCATATCCAAGTCCACCATCGTTATACGCCTCAACACGAATGGTATTAGGTCCACGCCGAAGGATTATCGGTGTTCCTTCAAGATTCCCCTGAAAGACACTGATAGTCTGACTGTTTTCATTCACAATAAGCGTTGCATGTTCGATAGTCGGATCTGATACTGTCCCCTCAAGATAAACAACATGCTCCGTTGTGCTGTCACCATCCTCGGGAGAGGTGATATTAACCACGGGTGCACCGGTATCAGTTGGGACGATAAAACCTGCTGTTGGCTGGCCATAGCTATCAATGTTATCAAGGAAATCGACACCCTTTGTATAAAGACGATCTTGATTCACATCAATGATAACATCATACTTTCCTGAGGTCAGTACTGCCGGCCAGATAAGGGTACGACCCTGGTTCAAACAACCACTCTGTGGTGTATCCATCTCGTATCCTTCTGTAACATCGTGAAGTGAATCCCCGCCATTCCAACAGCCCTTATGAATGGTCACATATTTGTATATTCCAATATACTCCCAGGCTGGGCACCTGAGTCTGGGATTAAGAGAGGCATAAACATCGTCTACAGAGCGGAAAATATCCTTGTAATTCTCATTAGCATCACAGGCAATCTGAACCTGAAAATCGATACCAGAGCCCGTCTCCTGGACCATAAAACCTATCGGGATATACGAGTCAACAAGATCACCCTCATTAAATGTACCACTCTGATCAATATCAGCAACAACATCATAGGCACTAGCCAGTCCAGGACTTGCCCATATCTCTTGGAAGAACTCTCCATCGGCACCAACTGTCACTGTCTCTTTTCCGCCAGAGACATCCGTGAGAAACATACCTTCTGACCAGTTGTTCTGGTCGTCGACCACATAAACATCAATTATGTCATCTGGAGTTAGATTCTTCCCTTTGGCATAGACCGAGTGCTGCCCAACAAGAAAAGAGTTACAGGCATATCCCTGATTATCGGCGGCATAAACCACGGGTTGGGTTAGATCCACAGGAAAACTTAAGTCGGCAACGGAATTACCATCAAGATCGGTAACAATAAGTGTATAATCGCCATCTGTTACAGAGGATTTCGTGCCAAAGGGGAGTCCTAAATCGTAACCAATCGCCGTAAGGGGCAATTCTCCATCCTGATTCGTAGTCAGACGAGCCATACTCACGGTATTGCCAGATCCATCTTCGAGATTTATGTTGTACTGGGTCCTGGCAGTAAGTCCAGTCAGTCTCCAAAACGCAGTTTCCCCACCTTTCAGGGAACTTACCTCCTCCCCCCTGGAGTTATAAAGTAATGTTTCTCCACCTGTTGGTCCTGTTCCTTCCTCCTTGCCACATCCATAGGTAAGGACCATAACCCCTATAACCAGAGCCAGCAATAACTTGTAGGCACTGCCTTTTTCTCTCATGGTTTCACCCCCTCAAGAATTTATGTGAAGGATTTAAACAAACTTTCCAGACAACCCCATATCTTACCACTTAACATCACCACCTCCTTTCATCATCTCAATCTAACTTTTTAAAAGTATATCACACAAATCAACAAATGTCAAGTTTTTTTTGAAAGTGCTGGAAAATCTCTTTCTTCACTTTTCTCTTCCTTTGAAGAAAAGCCAATTCTTGTTGCTCTCACTTTTTTTGAGGCGGATAAGGACATATTTGCCCTTCAGTTTTCTGCCGAATATGTGTACCACAATTTTATCGTCAGTCCATTCGTCTTCCCTATATGTGCCGTTGTCCCATATCCTCACAGAACCTGCGCCGTAGTTGCCCTCGGGTATTTCACCCTCAAAAGTTGCATATTCGAGTGGGTGGTCTTCAACCTCTATAGCGAGGCGTCGGACCCCGGGTTCTGTGGGCGGCACCTTGGTTACCGCCCAGCTTTTGAGAACATCGTCATGTTCCAGACGCAAGTCCCAATGTAGTTTGGTGGCATCATGCTCCTGGATTACATATATGGGACACTCATAGCCTTCAGGTGCATCTTCTCTCATTTTGCCGTTTATTTACCACAACTCCCCAATCAAGGTCAAGAACTCCTCCGGTCGAGATGTGCTCAGTAAAACTGAGTACCCTTCTTTCGAAGGTATGTAAATCACCTTTGATGGGTTTGTCACAAATAGTAAAGCCTTATCTCCATTCCTCAATTTGAACCAACCAGCATTATAACCCGGCAGACCAATTCCATTCGTTCTGAGCTTTGGTCGATACTCTCCATCGGCGTTCAGGTCCAGAATTTTTGCATCTTCTCTAATCAAGGAACTCTTTGGGATAAATCTTCTGTAAATCCCCCCTCTTATTTGCAAACCCCCGTCGGTTAATTCAAACTTTGTGTTCCTCGCCCAATATCCAATAAAACCGAAAAGGGCAAGGAAAATAAGGAGGAATATCACAATTCCAAAAATGACCCAGAGGGATGCGGCAGAGGATGGAACGATCGGAAAAACTTCACCAACCATCTTACCTCCTCGGTGTTTGGTTATCGGTAATCGGTTATGGGTATATAAAGTCTCATGTCTGTAGTCTGCCTGCCCCGTAGGAGCGAAGCGACTTTACGGGGTGGTCTGTAGTCTGTTGTCCTATTTCGTGAGCTTCGTGTTCTTTGTGGGCTGAAAAGCAATGCAAAATTGACAACAGGCGAGGTCAGACTATAGCACGGATGGGATTCGTACCTACAACTGAACAGGCTTGTCCTGTCGAAAAGTCAAAAAAGTAGTCTCAAAAGTTATGGCTACCAGCTCTAAAAGGTGTCATTGCGAGCCGAAGCCCTGAGCCGAAGCTCCGAGCGAAGCGAAGAGGCAGCGAAGGGGCTGCGAAGCAATCTAATTCCCGAGCATACGAACAGGACTTATCCCTACTTGCTAATTCCATAAAATGAGATTGCTTCGGGGGTTGCTTCGGCTTCGCCTCGCAATGACATCCCTCGCAATGACATACGGAATTATAGTTTTTGCACAGTCTCTAAAGCCTGCGGCTACCAGTGCGAGATTTTTTCAGTAATCCCGTTATTGGGCTTTTTGGGGGCGGAGATTTTACCATTTACCGGTACGCAGATATTCATCGATCGAGCGTGCTGCCACTCGACCCGCACCCATTGCGAGAATAACGGTCGCAGCACCCGTTGCAATATCGCCACCCGCCCAAACTCTTATATAAGAACTCTTGCCCGTTGCCGGATCCACTATTATATTTCCGTGTCGCCCCACTTCGAGCCCTTTAATTGATTGTGGTATAAGCGGATTGGGTGACTGGCCGATAGCCACCACCACGGCATCAACGGGTATTTTGAAATTTGAGCCTTCGATGGGTATTGGTCGTCTTCTGCCGGATGCATCCGGCTCGCCGAGCCTCATCTTTATGCATTCCATTTCTTTCACCCAACCATTCTCGTCCGCATAATAACGAACGGGTAGGTTAAGAAGGTGAAATTCCACTCCCTCGTCTTCGGCGTGTGCAATTTCTTCATTCCTCGCCGGCATCTCTTTTTTCGACCTGCGATAAATTACCATCGAGTGCTCGGCACCCAACCTCAACGCAGTCCTCGCCGAATCTATAGTAACATTACCACCACCTATTACAGCCACTCTTTTACCTTTTATAATTGGTGTATCGTATTTGGGAAATAGATATGCGCGCATGAGGTTCGAGCGTGTCAAATATTCATTTGCGGAGTAAATCCCATTGTAATTTTCACCCGGGATATTCATAAACCAGGGTAGCCCAGCACCGGTACCCACAAAAACTGCATCAAACTCACCTAAAAGTTCCTCAACCGTTTCGGTCCTTCCAACGACAAAAGAAGTTACAAGTTTTGCACCGAGTTTCCGGATATAATTGACTTCGCGCTCGACAATTTTCTTGGGCAACCTGAACTCCGGGATACCATACATCAACACACCACCTGGTTTATGGAGGGCTTCAAAAATTACAACCTCATGTCCAAGTTTTGCCAGATCACCGGCAACCGTAAGTCCCGCCGGACCCGCCCCGACAACTGCAACCTTTTTACCGGTTGGGGTCGGTCTCGGTGGTATTTCGAGTTTGCCCTGTTCGGCCTCCCAGTCCGCTATAAACCTTTCAAGTCTGCCTATTGCAACCGGTTCGGAATTTTTAATCTTGCCAACAATGCAGCATTTTTCGCATTGCTCCTCCTGTGGACACACCCTGCCACAAATTGCGGGCAATGCGTTGTTCCCCTTCATTATTTTAATCGCTTTTCTGAAATCACCCTCGGCAATTGCCTTTATAAAACCCGGTATATCGATCTCAACCGGGCAACCCTCTACACACGGTCTCTTTTTGCATCCAAGGCACCTTTTTGCCTCCTCGATCGCCTCCTCCGGACTATAACCATAAGGCACTTCGTTGAAATTCTTAATCCGTTCTTTCGGTGGTTGTTCTCTCATTATAACCTTTTTGGGCGCCGGTCTCGGCATACTATACCTCCAGTGTTAATATATGACAGGTAAGCGTTTCTTTGACACCTTTAATTCCCGGAACCTCCTTTGAAACGAGCTTGGTCAAAGCAGTTTCATGAGATACTTCGGCCGTTGCGACTATATCGTAAGGTCCGGTAACAGCATCAAAATGCTTGACCGATTTGATCTTTTGTAATTCATTTATTACACTAAACAACTGGTTTGGTTCAACCTTCATTAAGATATACACTCGAACCATCATTTCCCCCTTTTAGATTGTATGTAGGATTCTAAAGCCAGTTTTTCCTCCCTTTTATACATTGCCTGCCTTTTCATCAGCAAATCAAAATCAACAAGATGGCCGTCAAACTCCGGTCCGTCCACACACGCAAATTTCGTTTCACCTCCGACCTCGACTCGACAACAGCCACACATACCGGTTCCATCAACCATAATGGGATTCAAGCTTACTATCGTTTTAATATTTTGCGGTCGTGTGACTTCCGAAACCACCTTCATCATAATAGCGGGCCCAATTGCCCAGACACGGGCAATCTTGTAGTCCTCCCCTATCAAACGACTCAACTCATCCGATACAAATCCCTTTCTTCCGTAAGACCCGTCATCAGTTGTTATATATAGTTCATCTGTTATTTCTTCAAATTCTTTTTCCAGTATGAGAAGCTCTTTAGTTCGCGCACCCAATATTCCTATAACTTTATTGCCCTCTTCCTTCAAAGCCTTTGTAATGGGGTAAAGAGGTGCAATACCCACTCCGCCGCCAATACAAACCACCGTACCGTAATGTTCAATTTCAGTGGGCTTCCCAAGGGGACCGACAACATCCTGCAATCTATCGCCTTCTTTGAATGTGCCAAGTTGCATGGTTGATTTACCAACCTCCTGAAAAATGATCGTTATTGTGCCTTTGACTTTGTTCGTATCGGCAATTGTCAGTGGTATGCGTTCACCGTTTTCACTGTGGATTATAACGATAAATTGACCCGGCACCGCCTTTCTCGCAATATTTGGTTGCTTAATTTCAAATAATTTATTCAGGGGTGCCAGTTCTTCCTTTCGGATAATCTTATTGCTCTCTTTTTTCAAAATCTCCATGGTTCTCCCTTGTTATTGGGTACAATAAAAGCAGTGGCTAACCACTCCCGGTCTGACCTAATATCATACTGGGCAGAAGTTAATGTCTCGTTTATCCTCCTTAATTGATACTTTAAGCCAATTTTCTGCTGGAACCAACGGGTAGGCATAATTCTCACTGTATATATAGCAAGGGTTATATGCCTTATTGAAATTAAGAATCCATCTTCCATTTATGGTGCAAGCTCTTAAATCAATATCAAGATACCGATCTGCTCAGAAATTTCCATCATAATTTCAGCTCCTTAATTGGTTCTATCTTTCGAGGTTCACTTAACCTAAAGCTCAGAATGAAACCAACTAAGACAGTTAATATCGTCATTATAAATAAAAAATTATATGATATATGCTGAACTATCAATCCACCAATTAAGGGAAACACCACCACGGGAAGCCTTAAAGTTCCTCTTAGACTTATATAAGTGGGTCGATCTTTTGTTGGTGCAATATCAAGCAGGAAGTTTGTATTCCCGATTATCTGACCTGTTATTGAAAAGCCAATTAATACAAACAGGGAAATAAACAATGCCGAGAGATGAGTGGGTGTCAGCAGTGCAATTAAAGGAACCATCAAACCCAAGAATATACTTATTTGAATAACCTTTTTATTGCCTGTAAAATCGGATAGATGAGCCCAAAGTATATTAGATAATACACTGCCTAACATTTGTGCCGAAAGAAATATGCCTACCATACCCAATCTAACCCCCAAAACATCCTTAGCGTAAAGAACATAAAATGGCAAAGCTAAACCCATGGCTCCAGCAAGTATTTGAACTATCAGGAATAACTTGTAATTATTGTCAAATTTCAGTATATGGTATGCCTTTTTCATAAATTCTCCAAAACTCAATGCTCTTTTATGCACCTCCTCGATGGGCTCCTTAACTGAACCTAAAGCAATGTAAGAAATGCTAATGAGTATAAAAGAAAATAAAAAAAGCAATGCATAATTATTGGGGAAAAATATCCCCTTATTACCCAGTATGGCTTTGACAATAAGTCCTGAGCCAATAGCTATAATACCTCCGAATAGTTGACGATACCCAAAAAACCTTCCTCGCAAAGTGGAAGGTATAGCCTTTCCCCATATATCATAAAATGGTATCACTGCTATCCCACCCATAAAAGTGAACAGGGTAAGAAAGAAGAATAATGAAAGAATGATTCCCAATGGGTGAGATCTACCAAACAAATAAGTAATCAGCGCCAGAAGCCCCCAGCATAATGCTCGAATAATAATCGCCACCGCCAAGACAGGCTTCTTGTGAGCTTTATTTTCTAACTTACTGGCTACAAACAATTGAGGTAGAATACTTCCAATGCCACCAAATTTACTCATTATAGTAGAGGATAATCCTACAAGGGTTTTTGAACTAGTAAGATTACTTAAAAACACGGGCAAAACCGTGCTGGGCTCACTAAAAGCTAAGCCACCAGTATAGAATATACCATGAAGTAGGCCCATGGCAAAATTCCATTTTAGTTTATTGCTCTTAGCCTTCGATACCATCGGTATTTTGTCTTTTTGAATGTTCATCTATGGTTATAATTTCTCTTTTTTTCTTTGAAATTTAAAATGTAATCCTCATCATAGTTATCATCGTGCATGGACTTTTCAAAAGATTTCTTTTATGTAAAATTATCTTTTAATCTTGATTTGTTAAATTGGCTACAAATTCTTGGCTGTCTCATAGGCGTCTCTAATCGCATCCTGAGCATTGCCTATTTGCCTGGCATCACCGACCACATAAACTGGAATCTTGTTTTTTAAATCTCTCTCAAGAGGATTATAACTTTCCATACCAGTAGAAACCACTATTATATCTATATCTTCAAATTGAATATCCTCTCCATTTCTCTCTGCAAAAACAGTTTTCCCTTCTATCTTTTTAATGTGTGTATGGTCACTAAAAACAGTCCCTTTCTCATTCATCATCTTGAGGGAAAGTGCCTTTGCAATCATTTCCATATCTTCGCCAAAGTCCGTCGTCCGTTTAACAATAATTATTTTATTGTCTCTTGGTATCAAGGCAGTTGCAATATCAACGCCGATTAGCCCTCCGCCAATAATAAGTATTCTTTTATTTTCTGGTAAATTTTCTTCCAGCAAAATATCTGCCCAATAACATTTATCTAATCCTGAAATTGGTGGCACAGATGGTCTGGAGCCTGTCGCTAATATCACCCCATCATATTGGGATATAATATCTGACTTTGCAGCCTTCTTAAAAATTATATTCACACCTTTATTTTTCAATTCCTCAACGAAGTATGGGATTAACCGTGCCATTGATTTCTTATTGGGAGTTAAGGGAGCTAAGTTAAATTGTCCTCCCAGTTTATCTTTTTCGTAAAGATCAACACTATGCCCTCTCCTTTTCAAGGTTATTGCGCCTTCCATTCCTGCTAAGCCCCCTCCAACAACAGCGTATTGTTTAGGTCGTTTCGCAATTTTAAAAACCTCGGTTTCCCTGCCTACCTCTGGATTCACAAGACATTGAAGCCCCTGCCCTGATCTTACCCCACCAAGACAACCTTCGACACAAGCTAAACAGGGTTTTATCGGTTCCTTCTCTTCACCAAAATATTTCCCTACAAAGTCTGGGTCTGCGACCAAACCTCTCCCAATAGCAATGTAATCAGCCAGATACTTCTCCCTTACCTTTTTAATGTCCTCAACAGTATTTATTCTCCCAACAAAAATTACAGGGAGGTCTATATTTTCTCTGATTTCCTTTGCCATTTCCCATGTTTTCCCCTTTGGAATAAACATGTGCTGGAAAAACCAAGGAGGTGTTGAACATACAGTACCAGCAGACACATGTATTGCCGCAACTCCGTTTTTCTCCAGTATCCTGGAGAAAGTAATCATCTCAGGTAACCTTATCCCATTGGATAACATTTCATCGCCACTTATTCTGACAATTATTGGCAAATCTATAGATTTTCTAACTGCCTGTAAAACCTCTAAAGGAAATCTTATTCTATTCTCAAAATCTCCACCATACTCATCTTTTCTATCGTTAACAAAAGGTGAAATAAACTGAGCCAATAGATAGCCATGACCAAATTGCAGTTCTATAATGTCGAAATTAGCTTTCTGGGCTCTTGCGGCAGCAGCAATAAAAAGATTTATTGCCTTATCTATATCCTCACGATTCATTCTTTTTGGAATTGCCCCTCCATTTTCACAAGGTTTATCTGTAGAGGATACAAAATAGTTGCGAGGAATTTTAGGATTTGCCATTCTACCAGGGTGATTAAGATGAGCAATGACTTTTGCCCCCGATTTATGAATAGACGCAACTAATTTTTGTAATCCTTTTATTTTTTTATCATTGTCGATCCCCAATTGCGTGGGGATTTCTCGTAATCCCTTATCCATGTAGAGCGGTTCAATAGTAACCGCACCTAAATAACAGCTTCTCGCAGTATAAAAGGCAATATGCCTGTTGTTAACACCCCCATCTCCGTCGCTATACCCTAATTTTATAGGAGCAAATATAAATGGATTCTTTAATTCAATCATTTTTCTGCCTCCCTTTTAGTTCCCTGGCAAGTTTATAGATTCCATCGGTATATTGGGGCTCAACCACTAAACGGAAATCTCCTCATCCTCCTCCACTGGCTGATATGTTGCATCATCAGTATACGGAGTTCGTATAACTCCAATTTGCTTCAACTTAAACCTCAATTGTGTCATAATACTTTTACCGCCTTGAGTAATCGTATATAATTGCTGAAGAAAAGATGTTCCCTGAAATCATTGAACCCTTGCAGGCGCAGTATCTTTTTCCATTCCCTTTCAATAAAATCAAATGCATAAACACATTCTATATGCTTAAAAGCTATCCTTAAATAAAAAGGTATTTCATTCAGTAAGAACTCATTGTAGTCTAAAATAAAAAACTCACCACCTTTTTCTAATGCCTTAAAGGCATTCCCAATAATATGGTTCCTGGCTTTCTGAGGAAATCCATGCAACACAAAAGAGATGAAGACCTTATCAAAATAACTTTCATAAGTCAAATCCTGCTCGACTCTTGCATTAATGACTTTAATATTAGAGAAATTTGCACAATTCTTTCTAAATTGAGATATCATCTCTTTGGATATATCTATCCCTATAAGCTCCCCTCCTGGCAAAAGATACCTCGCCATCAAACAAGCATTCCTACCCGTTCCTGCCCCTAAATCGAGAATTTTGTCAGCTGGTCTGATTTCCATTAGTCGTATAGCTTTGTGAATCATAGAAGAATATCTCCCAAATGTTGTCATATCTAATAACAAATCATAATGTTTTGCCATAAATCCGCTGACTTCAACCTTTGATTCTGGATAATAAGCACACATGCGTCCTCCTACGATCTTCGTGCCATATACCGCCTGATGACCTATCCAGTTACCCTCTAAAATTAAAGTGATCTATCCATCTAACCGGGTAAACATTGCAGCTGATAGCCCAGTAGCTCCACCACCAACAATAATTACATCTTTTTTAACTTGTTTTTATACCTCTTTCAACATTTTTAAGTGAATAATTCTTCTCACCCGCCTTTATAGGTACCTTAAGCCAGTTCTCTGATGGTACAAAAGGACAGGCATAATTCTCACTGTACGCACACCAGGGGTTATATGCCTTATTGAAATCAAGAATCCATCTTCCATTTGTGGTGCAAGCTCTTAAATCAAGATCAAGATACCTACCTGCCCCATATGTTTCTTTGCCACTTGTAGCATCTCGAAAGGGAACGAATAATTGTTCTTCTTCAGGAACACCCTTATAAGCCTGAAGGACACACTTTTCATTTCCAACATTGAAGCGAAATTCACCCCATCTCAGGAACCGTTTGATATCTCCTTTGGTATCTTCGATTTGCATCGTTTTTTTATTACTATGTTCATACAGTTCAAGTTCAAATCTGAAATTTGGATCTATGGGATAGTACCTAAGTCCCCTGAATTCCGGTCTTTCATCTGGTGGAATTGGAGACTGCCAATGTGCCGCAAAAAATCTGTCCTTCTCCTTACGTTCTTGCTCAAGTCTCACTCTCCATTTATATACTTCTGTCACACCCATCTCCTTTTTTACTTTTTGTAAAATTTAAAATATAACCCATGTTATAGTTATCATCATGTATAAGCTTTTTATAAAACTGCCCTTCAAAATTAAATTTTGCACTTTCTATCTCTTTTATAACATCTTCTAATTGCATATCTGATAGATTCCATAAAGGTTCGTCCAATTTATTGTGCTTTGGATAGACTGAAAGAAGAGCATCATTCTTTAAAACCCTGTAAAATTCGTTATATATTTTATTTCTTTCCATGACATCCATATAATGTAGAATATCATAAAGCAAAATTACATCAACGGACTCATTCTTCAGATTAATTTTTAACTCTACTGATTGAGTATGCATTGTCACTATGTTTTTTAGGTCTTCTCTCTTTGCTATTTCCATAAGCTCATTTAGAGACTTTATATCATTATCCACTGCATATACCTTGCCTTTCTTACCCACCACCTTTGCCGCTGGAATTGCATAATGACCGACACTACACCCAAAATCCAATACGATTTGTCCTTCTTTGATGCCAATGTTCCTTAGAAATGCCATTCCATTTTTGTCTAACCATTCTTTTACATCTGTTTCCATCGCCTATCTTCTGCCTCCTGAGAATAGTGCAATTTCATATAATGTTTTGCGGATAAAAGAAGTCGCCAAAGGCAATTTGGGGGAATATTGGAGTCAGACCTGAAACAAGAATCTAAAACAGATTTATCCTTTCCATCAATCCCTTATACGGTTGATGAAAGTTTCATAAGATATGATACCGTTGTTGGAAAAAATCAGGGTCAGGTCTTCATTTTACACTTTACTTTGCTTCAGCTTCTCCTTTGACTTCTTACTCTCCTGTTTAACGCGGATTAGACCTTGGGTAATATCTCTTAATGAGTTTTCTTCAGCAACACTTCCTATCTACAGGGAACTTGCCAGTTTGCCCTCAATTATGTCTAATGTCAAGACCTGACCCTACTCCCCCTATTTGCTCTTTGCTGCCCCTCAAAGCACATCTATCATCCTCGCCAGCACTCTCTTTCCCCTGTAATCCGGCAGAAGTATTGGAGCCCTCCTTACCTCGGGTATTCCCGCCTCTTTAAGGAGTTTTACATACCTCTTCATATGTTCCAGTGTCAGTTTACCCCCTTTCTCGCCCGATTTCACATACTCCGCAGCCGATATGCCGGATCTCCTTCCAAATACCATACAATCGAGGGTTGAATTTCCCATCAATCTGTTTTTTCCGTGCACTCCACCTGATACCTCTCCAGCCACCCAGAGTCCCTCAAGATTTGTTTTCCCCAAGGGGTCTGTTCCCACTCCCCCATTCTGGTAATGAAGTGTTGGAAATACCAAAACGGGAACCTTTGCCATATCGATCCCAAATCTGGTAAACATCCTCTTCATCCCGGGAAATGCTTTGTCTGTTGTTCCCTCACCATTTTTAATATCAATAAGCGGAGTATCGAGCCAGACCCCCCTCATACCCGTGGGGGTTATAACACCCTTATTCTTCACATAACACTCTCGTATAAATGCGGATGCCTCAACATCCCTCGGTTCAAGGGGAAATACGAATGTCTCTCCGTCTTTGTTTACCGGTTGGGCACCCATGCTCCTGAGTTTCTCAGTAAGCAGGAGACCTATTATCTGCTGTGGATATGCAGCACCTGTCGGGTGATACTGAACCGTGTCTGTATCCCTCAGTTTTGCCCCGGCGCGATAAGCAATAACCACACCATCATAGGTAGCACCATAATGATTGGTGGTCGGAAATCCCCTTATATGTAGTCTTCCAAATCCACCCGTTGCGAGTATCGTCGCAGTAGCCTTAACTATTCTATATTCACCCGTCTCAAGATTCCAGAGAACTGCACCGGTAACCCTGTTCCCGTCTGTGAGAAGCTCAATTACGGGCTCGTATTCAAGATACGCAATCCCCCTGTTTCTGAACTCATCCCTTATCACCCTGAATTCCTCGAGACCCGTGTAATCTCTGCAGGCATGCATTCTCTTTCTGCATGTGCCTCCTCCCCATCTTTCTACGAAGCTACCATCTTCTTCCCTGTCAAACATCGCACCCAATTCCGAAAGCCATTGCATTATCAATGGGGCATCTTCCGCCAATGCCCGCACAACATCGGGCTTGTTTGTAAAATGCCCTCCACCTATAACATCAATAAAATGTATGGTGGGAGAGTCATTCTCCCTATCTGCCGACTGGGTCCCACCCTGTGCCATAATTGAGTTGGAGTCACCGTGTCTCAGTTTATTCACAAGAAGGATATTCTCCTTTGGGATACCCCGATCGTTAGCCCACACGGCTGCGGTCGTTCCAGCGAGACCACCTCCTATTATCAGCATATCGGTGGTATAATCGGGCTTTTTAAGGTCTATCTCCCCCGCTTCTATAAGGGGATATGCCTCAAGGAGGTCAACGACCTCATTCGGTGCAATATCTCCCTTGTTCTGTCCAACTTTAATCTCGCTTTTTCCACCCGGTGCAAAGTCGGGGTGAAGCTTCAGAACCTCTTCTCGCTCCTCCATAGTCATTGCCTTTGGAGTGTAATCCTTTCTCTTTGGCCTCGTCTTCTCCACCACTTTTATCAGCTCATACATATGTTCCGGGTAACCCTCAATGAATTTTAATTCTGCCATTTTTTCCTCCCTCAACAAAGATAGTCATTAGGTTATTTACTTTCAGCCTCTCAAAGACCTAATAATAAAACTAATGGCTTACTTTTGACATTGGTAATTGGAAATTTGGTATCTCAATCTTTTTCTCTCTCTCTTTCAGCATACAATTTTCTAAGCTCTTCCTCCGTAGCCCCCACAAGTTTCTCAAAACCTTTGTCGTATTTTCCCTCTTTTATCTCCTTCACCCTTTTTTTTAAATTCTCTATCTCTTTATACCCATATCGCCCGTACATTCTTCTCGCCAACTGGGCTACATGATATTGCACGATCTCCGCCGGGCATCTCATCGCACAGAGACCACACTGGATGCATTCGAAAGAATCCTGTGCGACTGCGGTAAAATCGCCCCTGATTGCAGCCTGAANATAGTCCATAACCTCCAGGTCCTGGGGACACGCTTTAGTGCAGGTATTACAGGACAAACATCTCGCGAGTTCGGGATANTATTTAAAAAGCACGGATGCATCGTATNTCTCCTTCCCGATGTCATATGTNGCCTTTTCTGCNGGNGTAAATGGAATCTGGACGAGATACATCCCATNCTCAACCTTNGTCTGGCACGCCATAGCGGTCTGGAGTTTGTANTCACCAACNTTTCTGTAAACCGTGGCACANGCACCNCAGAATCCCGCCCTGCAACCGGCGGACCTGATGAATCTATATCCCGCATACTCCATCGCCTGCATAATTGTCAGACCTGCCGGAACCCTGTATGCCCTTCCCATTATGTATATCGTTACCCAGTGCTCTATATCCTTTTCATCAATTCCGGTGGTAACCGCCTTGTTTGCCTCGGCTATTCTGTCCATAATGCTTTTTTGCTCCCCCATAATTCCTCCAGTAATTATTATCCGGTGAAAACTGCTTTCAATGGTGTAATTTTTTAGGACGCAGATAAACGCACCTGCCTGCCGTCAGGCAGGGATTACCAAGATTTTTTATATTTCTTTTTCTGCGATTATCAAATGCCTTTCTTCTGATCTCCGGTTCAGGCCCAAAATTAAATAAAAGACCCACCTCAATGTCTGTCGCCCTCAAATAGTTTAATAATTGTGCCTCGTTCTCTTCCACCAACTTTTTTGTTGCTTTAATTTCCACTATAACTTTATCATCCACCAATATGTCAGCACAATATTCTCCTATAATTTCTCCATTGTCATAATATACCTTTATAGGAGCTTGTGCCTTTGTCCGGGGGGGGGAATTCCTTCTTTCTTAAATTCTATCATTAGAGCATTTTCGTATACTTTCTCCAGAAATCCGTAACCCAATTTGTTATAAACCCGATAAAAAATTTCCCTGCCTGACGGCAGGCAGGTATGATTTTCGCAGTCAATTCTTTATATTTAAATTCTTTATCCTGTTCACCCCGTTAAATAACTTGAAATAAATACCAAGATGTTGTTGCAAGGCGATTCTATTTAACGGGGTAAATCTGTCCCGCTTTCAGACGGGATCCCGCTAACGGCGGGACGTGCATCCCTGCCTGCCGGCAGGCAGGTGCGTCCTAATTACATAAAAATTAGATTAAATCCAGCTTTGGGAATATTTTGTTTATATCACGCGCAAAGGGACTCGCCAACAATTTCTCCCTATCTCCCACACAATCTTCAAGGGAGGTGTCGTAATCTATTTTTCCCAAAAACCTCACATCTAATTTCTCTATCTCATTCCTTATCCACGGAGAGTCTTTTACTTTCATATTCTCAATCACACCGATAATTGGAACTTTTGCCTCCTTCAGCATCTCCAGTGTCTTCTTAACGGTTTCTAATGCCAGCATTGACGGTGTTGTAACCACGAGAAATTCAATCCTCTTTAACAACCTGATCACATCGAGCGTTGTGTCTCCAATCCCTGGCGGCATATCGATAATCAAAAAATCAAGCTCCCCCCATCGCGTAATAGCCAGGAGTTCTATTATTGAGTTGGATATGTCTATTCCCCTCGCCATCAGTGGATTGTCCTTTGCGTAATATACAATCGACATAAACCTGATACCATTTACCTCAGGGGGGATGACGCCCTTCTCTTCCTCCGGGTAAACCCCTTTTATTCCCAATATCAGATGACAGGAAGGACCGTAAAAATCCAGATCGAGAAGCCCAACCCGGTAACTCATCTTTGCCAACGACAACGAAAGAATAGAGGCAGTTGAACTTTTGCCGATTCCTCCTTTACCGCCCGAAACGGCAATGAGCCTACCTACATTTTCCAATCTGTGCGCAATGATAGTTAATCTGGGATCCACCGCATAAAATTAAAAATCAAAAATTAAATATCAAATTTTTGGGTACCTATTCCACATTTCACCTAACACCCTGAAGGGTGTCACTCCAACTAATCAACTACAACTGACACATTTCGCATTTAACCTTTCACACCCTTCATTCCATTCCCTCAATGGATGATATCCATACCCCACGGCCTTTTACTATTTCAAAGTCCCTGCTCCCACACCCGGGACACTTCATATAGACATGCGACATCTCGGGTATAAAATGTATTGATTCCGCNTCNACATCGTCAAGTTTGCTCAACATNTCACCGAATTTCCATTCTTTTCCGCAAACCTTACACCTCAGAACCGCTTTCTCCNTTTCGAACTTAAACTCCGTNTTCTTAAAGATAGATGCGGGTTTTATGATTTCCNGAAGGGCAAACTTAAATATCTCCTCGTCTATCTGTTGTAATTCACCGAGCGTTATTACAACCCTGGTTATCTCTTTAACTTTTTTTTCTTTTGACACCTTGACCGCGGTGTCTATAACTCCCTCAGCTAATGCCCATTCATGCATAGTTCAAATCCCTCTTCTTGTTACTCTTGGGTTAACATATTCTTGGAAGTTGAGTCCCCACGGGCATATCTACAATTCTCGTTCCACCTATCTCCGTTTTTAGACACACCCTTCCCTCTGGAGACTCGATTATCTCGCCAATGATCTGTGACCCCATTCCCAGGGGATGAACACGCATCACATCGAGTACCTTGGAGGCGTCTTCACGCCCGACTATAATAACTACCTTTCCCTCATTTGCAAGATAGAGTGGGTCGAATCCGAGCAGGGAACATACTCCTTTAACTTCTTCCCTAACGGGTATTGTACCCTCATCAATGATAACACCAAAATCTCTTTCCTCCACTATCTCGTTCAGGGTAGTGGCAAGTCCTCCCCTTGTGGGGTCTCTCATAAATTTTATTTTCCCTGAGGTGGTTAAAACATGCGAAATCAAATCTGCCAGGGGCGCACAATCGCTCTCAAGCTTCAAATTCAGCCCGAGTTCTCCCCTCGCCGATATAATGGCGATCTCGTGATCGCCAATCGTACCGTTTATGAGAATTTTATCACCTATCTCAATATCTTGCGGCAAAGTATAGTTACAAATCCCTATTCCCGATGTGTTGATAAAGATGCCGTCTCCCTTTCCATGTTCCACCACCTTCGTATCTCCCGTAACGACGATTACCCCCGCGGTTCGAGCAGCCTCTGCCAATGACCGGGTAATTCTGTCCAAGGACTCGCCGTCGAACCCCTCTTCAACAACATAAGCACAGGAAATATACAATGGTTTGGCGCCCACAACGGCAAGGTCATTCACGGTTCCATATACTGCAAGCTTACCTATGTCACCGCCCGGGTAGAACAGAGGCTTAATCACATGAGAGTCGGTAGTGAATGCAAGCCTGGTTCCGTTCAAGTTCAAAACAGCAGAGTCGGCGAGTGCCGAAAGTATCGGATTCTTAAACTCGGTTGAAAAGTGATTCTTTATTAAATCGTGTGTAAGCTTTCCACCACTTCCGTGAGCTAACGAAATATGCCAATTACCGCTGCTCTCTTTCATATACAGTACCTTGTTATTTTTGGACGCAGATTAACGCAGATTTTCGCCGTAGAATTTAACCTGAAGTCGGCAAGTGAGCTCGGTGCCACATCAGGCAAAGAATTGTTGTTTTTGCAAAAGCGAGCTTTTGCACTCCATTTATTTACGACAGAGATTGGAGTGCCCCGCCTTGGCGGGGCTAACAATGAACAGCAGTATTTCACCATTCCGCACTTACCGAATCCGTGTTTAAATAAAGCATCCTAAAAAACCCCACGTATTTTATATGTCAATTCTTTATATAGATAATCCTCTTTTTCATCTGCGGCCATCTGCATCTCCTTATCTGCGGCTATCTGCGTCCCCTATCGGCGGTCATCTGCGTACTTATAATACGCCGCACAGGTTCCCTCGAAGGAAACCATACAGGGACCCGCCGGATTCTCGGGGGTACAAATTGTCCCAAATAGGGCGCAATCTAAAGGAGAAGATACACCCCGTAAAACTTCGCCGCACAGGCAAGCGGGATTTTCTCTCGTCTCTTCCACCTCTACCTCGAAGTTGCACAGGGCATCGAATTCCCCGTATTCCCCTCTTATTTTGAGTCCACTATCCGGGATAACACCGAGCCCCCTCCACTCGCTATCGCAGACCTCGAATATCTCGTTCACCAGATCTTTCGCCAATTGATTGCCATTCTGTCTTACCGACCTTTTGTAACAATTTTCGACCGCAGGATTTCCACTATTTACCTGCTCTACGAGCCGAAGGATGGCGTAAAGAATATCCGTGGGTTCAAACCCCGCTATGGCACACGGAACTCCATAGTCTTCTGCAATAAACCCGTAAGGTTTCTCGCCTATTATAACGGAGACATGGCCCGGGAGCAGAAACCCGTTGATCTTCGTCTCTCCGCTGTCGAGGATTGCCCTTATCGCCGGTGGAATGAGCTTATGTGCGGGTAACACGAAGTAATTCCTAAGACCTCTCTGAGACGAATCCTTTATGGAAGACGCCACCGTGGGGGTGGTTGTCTCGAAGCCGATACCGAGAAACAGCACCTTCTTATCAGGATTTCTCTCGGCAATTTCCACGGCATCTCTTACAGAATAAACGACCCTTACATCGGCACCCCCGCCATGTTCCCGCTGGAGCGACGAAGACGACCCGGGAACCCTCATCATGTCACCAAAACTGCTTACACAGACTCCATTTAACCTGGCAATTGCTATTGCATGATCGATCGTGCGGTTCGGGGTTACACAAACGGGACATCCCGGTCCGGAGAGCACCCTGATGTTTTCCGGGAGTAAATCTTTGATACCGTTTCTAAAAATCGACATCGTGTGCGTCCCGCATACCTCCATAAAGGTTAGTTTCGCCCCCGTAGATTTCTTTCCGATCTCTTCTGCAAGTGTATCACATATCTCTCTATCGTAAAACTCGTCAATGTACTTCATCTTTTCCCGTCCATAAATTCCCGCAACAAATCCAGTGTTTCTTCCGCCTCCTTTGTATCCAGTTTTTGAATGCCAAAACCCGCGTGTAGTATAACATAGTCGCCGATCTCAACATCTTCGAGCAGTTGCAGGTCGACCTCGCGTCTGACGCCACCGATCTCTGCCACGCCCTGTGTGCCCTTCTTCTCTATCACTTTTGCAGGTATTGCCAAACACATAATGAAAAAACAAAATCCCAATTTCTAATTTCTAAATCCCAAATCCACAGGATCCTGCGGACAAATTCCAAATCCCAAATTCTAATGCTTGAAATTTGGAAAATTGAAATTTAGATATTGTCCATACGGATCTTGAGATTTAGTGTTTAGGATTTCGGATTTAGGATTTATTATACTTACTTTT
>JGI24025J20009_10000614_pt1 | contig 27590 bp, 22 predicted proteins | sample Cruoilmetagenom3_FD_20009 | JGI IMG/M metagenome (IMG submission 20009) | reverse complement strand
GGTGGAGTGCATCGTCTCCGACGATGCGGCAAAGTCGGAGACTTTGCACTCCGTTGGCAGCAAGGGAGAAGCATCAACACGAAACAGGGAGACTACCTGCTTTTGAACTCCTGGATCTGCGTGTCATGGACTCTCTCATCGTCGATGTTGGTGACATTCCATCCACAAGGTGGGCCAGCAGGTCCTTCACGGACCAGATGCCAAGGAAGACCTCGTCTTGTTGCTCTGGCGAGGGCGCAGATGCCGCGTTGAGGATCTTCCTGCGCGTTTCAATCAGCTCTGAACTCCGCCCTCGTTGCCTCGTTCACTCGTGCCCCAACGTCTCATCCAGCACTTCGGCCAGACCGATCACAGCCTGTGCTGCCTGCTGTAGCAACTCTGGCTGCAGGTGCTCGCTCACGTCCTCTGTGGTGTGGTAGTACCAGTTGCGCTGGCCTCCCTTGCCCGTCAGCGAGGCGGCGGGAATGGACTGCTGGAGAAAGGGCCGGAAATCGCTGCTGCGCATGAAGTAGAAGACGGTCTGGATGGATGGCTGCACGCGGTGTAGCATCTGGTTCAGCAACCGGCTCGTGGGGCGGAAGGGGATGATCCCCACACCACGCACGTAGCTCAGGCTCCGTCCCGTGCCCACCATGTCCAGGTTCAGCACCCAGGTGCTGTTGCGGTCCAGCTCGGTGTTCTGTGCATAGCGTTCCGAACCGACCAGCCCTCTCTCCTCAGCCGTCCAGAGTGCGTAGCGCAGAGTCAGGTGGCGGGGACGGCGCTCCACGGGGGCGAAATGCTCCGCCGCCGTCAGCACCACGCCGACGCTGGAGCCATTGTCGTTGGCCCCTGGCGACAGGGCTCGCTGCCGGCTCAGGCAGAGGTAGACGCCCTGGAAGAGCGCCAACACCACGGCCAGGCCGAAGCTGGCCCAGCGGATGAGTGTCCACGTTAGCGGCGGCAGTGGGTGCAGCCAGTCGGTCAGCAGCTTGACCGCGGCCAGCAGCGCCAGGAGCGGTACCAGCAGTCGAAAGAGTTGGGTGAATAGCCGCTGCAATCGGGGCAGCAGCGAGCCGGGCACGCGGCGGGCGCCAGCAGTGTCAATGTGCGCCCCGATGATGAGTGTACCTTTCGGTGCACCTTGCGGGCGGTGATCGGCTAGCAGGTTGTAGCTGGCCCGTTGGGGCGAGGCGGTGGCGCGCCTGCGCGCGGCGCGGACGAGACGAGGGAGGAAGAGAAACAAGGGCAGATAGACCAGCATGGCTGCCGGTGCCTGTTGGAAGAAGAAGGCGGCGCCGACCAGCCCTGCCAGGGCCGTGATCGTCAGCCAGCGTCGCGATCCGGCGGCAGGGATGTTGTCCACGGCGAAGTGGTCGATCTCCGTGGCGGACGCCGCCAGCAACTCCTCGGCGTAGGCCAGGGCTTTCCGTTCGCCTTCGGATGCCGCGGGGCGGGGGCCGATGACGCTGGCCAGGTGGTCGGCAATACTGTAGGCGCGCTGACCGAGAGGGTGGTCAGCGGAAAGGGTAGGGGCGGTTTTCATGTTGAACTCCTCAGGGCGTGGGAAATTCGTATCGGGCCACGTGCACGCGGGCGAATTCGGCCTCGTCGGTCAGGGTCCCGTGGGCCTCTAGCCAGGCGGCCACGAGGCCGCGGCGATCCCACATCTCAACTTCCGAGGCGATGAGCCAGATGGCAGAGTGACCGCGTGTGAGGCGAGAAAGCTCAGCGTCCACTTCATTGTCTGTGGCCCCGGCGTTGGTGTAGGGTGCCTCGGTCTGGGGTGTGGGATCGTCGGCGTAGTAGGCGTAGGTGTGGCGGGCGTAGGGCATGAGGAAGAGGAGTGGTTCGTCGGCAGCGCGGCGTTGCTCGACATAAGCGACAACGCTGCGAAAATCGGACTTGATGTTCGTATGGGCCTGACCCCAGGCCGCCTGCAGGTTGAGTGGCACGATCAGCGCCAGCAGGAGGATGGCCAGTGGCCGCCAGCGGTGCCAGACAGCCATCAGTCCCGCCGCCAGCAGCAAGTAGAAGGCGGGAGCGATCCAGATGAGGTAGCGGTCGGTGAAGAGGGGCTTGTGGAGTGAAACCAAGTAGATGCCTAGGACAGGCAAAGCCAGCCAACTGATCAATGACCAATGCCCAATGGCCGATGACGGATGACGGATGACGAATGACGAATGCACAGGTCCTTCAGCCTCGTCAGACGCATCTTTTCCCTCCCTCCATGAGAGCACGATGCCTGTGAGCAGCAGGAAGACGAAAGGAATCAGGGTCCAGAGCGGCCTGTTGCCTTGCACGCCGCGGCTGAGGCCCCACAACAGTGTGCTGAGTATCGTCGCCAGGGGCACGAAGGGATGGCCGGTTTGAAAGGCTGGGCGCTGCCACAGCTTGATCTGCCAGCGGATCATGGGCAGGTAGGGCAGCGTCAGCATGGCCAGCATCAGCAGCATGGGCACGATCTGTCGGCGGCCGCAGGGCCGGACGGTGCAGGCGATGAGGAACCAGGCGACTTCCACCAGGATGAGGAGCACGGCCAGCAGGTGCACGTAGATGGCCAGGGTGGTCAGTAGCCAGCAGAGCGCCCATCGGCCCCATCCGCCCCGCGTCAGCGCGCTCCAGAAAGCCCACAGCGCCGCCAGCACCAGGCTCACCACCAGCGCGTACATCTTTCCTTCCTGACTATACCAGATCAGGTAGGGGGAGGTGGCGACGAACAGCGCGCCCAGCAGCGCGGCCCACGTGCCGACAAGTCGCCGTCCCAACGCGGCGGTCAGCGACACAGTCAGTGTGCCGGCCAGCAGGGAGAGGTAGCGCAGCGCGAAGTCGCTGTTGCCGCAAAGGGCCAGCCAGCCGCGCAGCAGCAAGAAGTAGAGTGGGCCGTTCTCGCCGGGTTGGCGGAAGGTGGCCAGCAGTGCGGCGGGCGGCCGGGTGGCGAAGCGCAGCGCGTCCACCTCGTCCCGCCACAGGCTCTGGAAGTCGAGGTGGTAGGCGCGGACGGCAAAGGCCAGGAAGACGAGGAGAAACGTGAGACAGGCCGCTCGCCGCACCCTGGCCTTGCTGTCCATCGCTCCTCCGGTTACGCTTGGCGGCGGCGCTGGCCCCAGCGGTTGAACAGGAAGAGGCCGAGGGGAACGGCCAGCAGCAGCAGCACGCCGCAAGCCAGCCAGCCGTAGCTGAGAAGCACAGCCAGACTATCAATCAGGCGCGCCAGATTGGCCTCGTCGCTTTCTTCAACAGGAGCAGGGGCGTCCGGTGGCGCTTCAGGTGGCTGTTCAGCTTCCGCTGGGGCGGGCGGCTGCTCGGCCTCAGGTGGTGGCTCCGCAGGCTGCTCGCCACCGCTCTCCACCGCTGGCAGATGGATGGTCTCGCTGGTCGGCGTGGCTTCTGGAGGTTGCTCAGGCGGTGCGGTTGGCTCAGGCGCTGTCTCCTCCGTGGTCGGCGTGGCTTCGGGCCCTGCAGGCTCTGGCGTCGCCGTCGGTGGTTCTGGCGTAGGTGACGGCACCTCTGGCGTCGCCGTTGGCGGTTCCAGCGTCGCTGTTGGCGGCTCCAGCGTTGGTGTTGGCGGTTCTGGCGTTGGTGGCTCGAGCGTCGGAGTCGGCGGTTCCGGCGTTGGTGGCTGTGGTGTCGGTGTCGGTAGCACCGACGATTGGAAGAGAAAGCGAGCGGCAGCGGGAATGGCCCCGCTCGGCAGCAGGGCGACGATCAGGACGCTGATGGTCAATAGCAGCACCAGCGGACGCAGCGAGCTCCACAACGCTCTGAGAGATCGGTTCACGATTAGTCCTTTCGGCTCCATTCTCATACTCACTCATACCCGCAGTCCAGGGCGGGCGCTGGGTTTCGCCTGACGACTGTGCGTATGGGATGGCACAGGGGTTTGCGCGCTAGCGGCCCCGGAGCAGGAGGAAGCCTACGACCAGGGCAATGACTACCACCGCGACGACGATGATGACCCACGTTGGGATGGACCGTCCGGCGGCACTGGGCGGCGGCGGAGGCTCGACGCTGGCCGTCTCGGCGGGTGCAGCAGCAGGCTGCTCGGGTGGAGTCGCTACGGGGGATGCCGGCGACTGGAACAGGCTCAAGGCCGCCGCGCCAACGTCGCTTTGTCCCAAGCTGATGACAAGAGCCAAGGCCACACAAGCCAGCACCAACAGGACAAGCCTGGACCGTACGGTGGGGGATAGAGTTTGCCGCTTCACATTTTCCTCCTCGTCCTTGGACTGCCTGCGATCACGGTTCGAAGGTCGCGGGCTGGGGTTTTCTGAGTTCACAGACCGAGGGCTCGAACCTGCATCCTCGACCCTCGAGACTGCGAACCTCTGACCCTATCGGATGGGCGACATTATAACAGATTTGGCCGCTTCTGCCAACTACGGGTGACGCTAGGTGCAACGCACTTCCAAGAGTGGGTTGCATGCCATCTTACCAGGACGGTGGGTCGCACTTGTCCACTGTCGCGCCTTATGGTATACTCGTTCGCGTTCGCGTTGGGCTTCACATCCCTCTACCGGGGACGTTCTGGGTTTCGCCCACGGGTCGCTCCCGTCGGCCCGAACTGTTGGCCAAGACCCCACCCACCTCTGAGAATGATGACGCAGGAAACCATGACGCGCAGCCGTTTGCTGGCCCTTATGCTGATACTGACGATGTTGGCGCTACCGCTCCTTGAGGTTGGTAGGGCGGATGCTCAGGGCGTCACCCACGTCGTGCAGCCTGGAGAGACGGTCTACGCCATCGCTCGGCGTTATAGCGCCTCACTTGGCGCAATCGTTAGCGCCAACGGCCTACTGAACCCGAACCTGATTTTCGTTGGTCAGCGTCTGACTATCCCGCGGGAGATGCCATCGCCAGGGGGGCAGGTGCACATCGTGCGACGGGGCGAAACGCTCCACATGATTGCGCATCGGCGCGGCGTTGATGCGGCGGCCATCGTCGCAGCCAATGGTTCGTTGAACCCTAACCGCATCTTCGTTGGTCAGCAGTTGATCATTCCCGGGCTAGGTCCTACGCCTCCACCGAGACCCACACCGACTCCCACTCCCACTGTCGAATGTCCGATGGCCGAACTGATCACCATTGACACTCCCACCCTGGTCATGACCGTCACTAGCCCCATCGCCGTTACCGGCTTGGTCGTCGGTTTCGAGGGGAACCTGGCGGTGCGGGTGCTGGACGGAACCGGTTTCGAGATCGGGTTGGGCCACGCGACCATCAGCAGCGGCGGTATGGGCGAGCAGGGACCGTACACCGGCGTGGTGAGCTTCACCGTGCCCCACGCCTCGCAGATGGGCCGCGTCCAGGTCTACAGCGTCAGCCCCCGCGACGGTGCCATCGAGCATCTTGCCTCAGTGAGTGTGATGCTGCAAGGGACGGGATTGGATGAGCGCATCGAGGCTCTGAAAGCGGCGCTGGAGGGCAAGAGCTACGCCGCCCTGTTGGGGCTGTTGCCGACAGAGGACTTTCTCTTCGGATTGTACCAGTCCGATGGGCTCGTGCTGACGGCGGCGGAGGTGGTAGGTCTGCTGGAGCAAGAGTACCTGGGGCCAGGTGAGGTTTTCGTGGACTTCAGCGTGGATGCCCGCGAACTGCTGGAGGATAGAATAGCGCTGGGGCCTGGCATACGGCACGTCGTCTTCTCCACAGGCTGGGGCGAGGAGCACGCGGACGACGTTTTCCTGTTCATCGGCGAGGAGAGGGGCAAGGCCATCTGGAGTGGGATGCTGTATGTGCTGGACGAACTGCGGGATTACACTGTGCCGTAGCGGACAGAAAAGGATGAATGACGCAGGTCATAGTCAACCGCTGTCTGCGTAGTTATAATGAGATGGTGCAGAAAGCTGTGCATTCGCGCAGTCTTTCATCGTTCTTGCAGCGATGAACATACACCATAACCATCACTTCACAAAGGAGTAAGGAGGGACTGATGCCAGTCAGGAGAGTGTATCCGGTACCGAGCGATATCGAGATTGCTCAGGCAGCGGAGCTGATTCCTATCCTTGGGATAGCGAAGAAGCTGGGGCTCACGGAGGATGACCTGGACCTGCACGGCAAGTATAAGGCCAAGGTCCATCTGGACGTTCTCAAGGGGCTCAAAGACAAGCCCAATGGCAAGTACATTGACGTGACCGCCATCACACCGACGCCGCTCGGGGAAGGCAAATCAACGACGATGGTGGGGTTGACCCAAGCCATGGGCTCTGTGCTTGGCAAGAATGTCATGTGCTGTATTCGCCAGCCCAGCATGGGGCCGACCTTCAACATCAAGGGCGGCGCTGCTGGCGGTGGCTACAGCCAGGTCGTCCCCATGGAGGACTTCAACCTGCACCTCACCGGCGACATCCACGCTATCAGCGTCGCCCACAACCTGGTCGCCGCGGCGCTGGACACGCGCATGTACCACGAGAGCCGGCAGAGTGATGCGGCGCTCAAGGGCCGCGGCATTGATCGAAGACTGGACATTGATCCGGACACGATCACCTGGAACCGCGTCGTGGACGTGTGCGACCGTTCGCTGCGTGAGATCATGGTGGGCTTCAACGACGACAAGCTGAAGGATGGCTCGCCGAGTCCCATCTTCCCCCGCAAGACTGGCGTAGACATCACCGTTTCCAGCGAGCTCATGGCCATCCTGGCTCTGGCCTCCGGCCTTCGGGACCTGCGGGAGAGGGTCGGGAAGGTCGTGATTGGGCTGGACAAGAAGGGCGATCCGGTCAATTTGGAGGATCTGGGCGTCGCCGGTGCCGTGACCGTCCTGCTCCAGGAAGCGCTCATGCCCAACCTGATGCAGACGCTGGAAGGGCAGCCCGCTTTCGTACACGCTGGGCCGTTCGCCAACATCGCCCACGGCAACTCCTCCATCATCGCCGATATGATCGCTGTCAAGGTGGCTGACTACGTGGTCACGGAGAGCGGCTTCGGCGCCGACATCGGCATGGAGAAGTTCTTCGATATCAAGTGCCGCTACTCCGGCCTGATCCCGAACGCGGTGGTGCTGGTGGCGACGGTGCGGGCGCTCAAGATGCACGGTGGTGGCCCCAAGGTGTCGCCGGGCGCGCCGCTGGATAAAGCCTACACTGAGGAGAATCTCGAACTGCTCGAGGCTGGGCTGGGTAACCTGGGGGCGCACATCAAGAACGTCTTGGGCTTTGGCATCCCGGTGGTCGTCGCCGTCAATAGCTTCAGGACCGATACCGAGGCCGAGATGGAGATGGTGCGCGAGTACGCCATCGCCCAGGGTGCGGAGGATGCGGTGGTGACGATCCACTGGGCCAACGGTGGCGACGGCGCGGCCAAGCTGGGTGAGGCTGTGGTTGCAGCCTGCGACAAGCCCAGCGATTTCAAGTTCCTCTATCCGCTCGATTGGTCCATCAAGCAGAAGATCGAGCACATCTCCAAGACGATCTATGGGGCGGACGGCGTGTCCTATGATCCGCTGGCGGAGGAGCAGATTGCCATTTATGAGCGCGCTGGCTTCGGGAACCTGCCCATCTGTATGGCCAAGACCCATCTCAGCCTGAGCCACGATCCGACGCTCAAGGGCGTGCCGACCGGATTCACCGTCCCGGTACGCGAGGTTCGGGCCAGCGTCGGCGCAGGTTTCATCTATCCACTGATCGGCAAGATGAGCACCATGCCCGGCCTGGCAACCTATCCGGCTTACATGAAGATAGACCTCGATCTGGAGACAGGCAAGATCGTAGGCTTGTCCTAGTGCTTTGGTAGATTGGTAAATTGGTAGTCGGTCTCCGTGACCAATCTACCAATATGCCAATGTACCAATCCACCGATCTACCGATTATGATATGTGGAGATGACAAATCATGAAGAAAGTGGCACTTGACGTACCCACCCTCTGGGCCGACCATCACGTTCTCAAGGTTCGTGACGCACTGGTCAATCTGGAAGGGGTGGAAGAGGTGTTTGCCAGTTCGGGCTGGAAGCAGGTCCTGGTCACCTACAACGGCGGAAGGACAAACCAGGCGATCATCGAGAAGGCGCTGGCTGAAGCCGGCTACCCGGTGGGCGAAGGGGAACTGCCTGTGCTGGCCCTGCCCGGTACCAGGCTTCGAGACCCGCAGTGGCAAGGTATGAGCTTGCGGATGGTGGAGACCAACCAGACCGACCTTGAGATGTCGGGCGAGTTCCGACGGTACTAGGGCTTGCCCTGAGCCAGTCGAAGGGAGATTTGAGATATGGCAAGGAAGAAAGCAAGAACACCAGACGAGGCCAGTTGGGATCGGGCTACGGTTGTCCTTTTGGAGCACGCTTGCCGGATTGAGGTGGAGACCGCTTTCTCGCGGGCCGACGCTCTGACTGCCTGTCCCATCGGGGCACAAGGGCTGTGCTGCAAGAACTGCTCGATGGGCCCTTGCCGCCTGGTAGGGAAAACCGAGAGAGGCGTCTGCGGGGCGACACGGGACACAGTAGCGGCCCGGAACTTTGCCCGCGCCGTGGCGGTGGGCGCATCGGCCCACTCCGACCACGGCCGTGACCTGGCCTACACGCTGCTGGAGGCGGCCGAGGGACACGCGCCAGACTATGGCGTGCGCGACCCCTTCAAGTTGATGGAAATGGCCGGATACCTGGGTGTTGACATGAAGGACGAAGAAGGCGAGCGGCGGCCCATCAACGAGATCGCGCGAGATGTTGCCCTGGCGGCCTTGAACGAGTTTGGCAAGTTTGAAGGCGAGATACTCAACCTGAAACGCGCCCCGGCCAAGCGACAGCAAATCTGGCACGAGGCAGGGATTGCTCCCCGTGCCGTGGACCGGGAGATCGTGGAGATGCTGCATCGCACTCACGTCGGCAACGACCAGGAGGCCGAGCACATCCTGGATCACGCCCTGCGCTGTGCGCTGGGCGACGGTTGGGGTGGCTCGATGCTGGCTACCGATCTCTCGGATATCCTCTTCGGCACACCGGCCCCGGTGCTGACCGACGCCAATCTAGGCGTGCTCAGCGAGGATATGGTCAACGTCATCATCCACGGCCACGAGCCGACGCTTTCCGAGATGATCGTGGCAGCGTCGCTGGACCCCGAGTTGATCGAATACGCCAAGAGCAAGGGTGCCACGGGCATCAACCTGGCTGGTATCTGCTGCACTGCCAACGAGACGCTAATGCGGCAAGGCATCCCCCTGGCGGGCAACTTTTTGCAGCAGGAACTGGCTATCCTCACCGGCGCGGTCGAGGCCATGGTGGTGGACATCCAGTGCATCATGCAAGCGCTGGCGCCGCTGGCGGACAGATTCCACACCGAACTGATCACTACCTCGCGCAAGGTAAAGATCAAGGGTGCCATACACATCGAGTTCGACGAACGGAGGGCGATGGAGATTGCCAAGGAGATCATCCGCCGGGCGATTGACCTCTTCCCTGAGCGGGGGGAGACTTTCATTCCCGGCGTCACCAGTCCTATGGTGCCCGGCTTCTCCCACGAGTACATAAACTACGCTCTGGGTGGGTTCTACCGCGGATCACTGCGCCCGCTCAATGACGCCGTCATGGCTGGCCGCATCAGGGGTGTGGTNGCCAACATTGGCTGCAACAACGCCCGCGTGCGCCACGATGCGCTCTTCCACCACGTCGTCGCCGAGTTCCTCAAGAACGACATCCTGGTGGTGGAGACTGGCTGTGGGGCCATCGCCAGCGCCAAGCAGGGGTATATGACCCCCGAAGCGGCCTTGGAGTTAGCTGGCCCTGGCCTGCGTGAGGTCTGCGAGACGGTTGGTATGCCTCCGGTGCTCCACATGGGCTCCTGCGTGGACAACTCCCGCATCCTGACCATCCTCGCGCAGGTGGCGACCGAGGGTGGCCTGGGTGAGGACATCGCCGACATCCCCGCCGTCGGTATGGCGCCGGAGTGGATGAGCGAGAAGGCGATCTCCATCGCCACCTACTGCGTGGCCTCTGGAGCCTACGTGATCATGGGCGGCAGCAAAGGCCCTGTTTCAGGGAGTGAGGAAGTGCTGCGAATAATGAGCGATGGGTGGGAGGAGAAGATCGGCGGCAAGTTAGAGTTCATCGAGGACGCCGAGGAAATCGTCCGCCGCTCGATAGAGCACATTGACAAGAGGCGGGCCGCGCTGGGCCTGCCGGAGTACGATGCCAGCAAGTGGGGCAAGAGCGGCGACTGGCGCATGCCCATCTTGCTCGAACTCCCGCTGGAGGAGCGGCTCGAAGCGGTCTATGGGAATCGCTAATCGCGTATCGCGTATCGCGTATCGCTAATCGCGGAGGGGTGAGATGGCTTTTAGGTTCGAGGGGTTGGGAATATGGCGTCTGGCACGGGGGTATGCAACGCAGATATACGAAATCACAGCCCGCTTTCCTAAACACGAACGGTATGGACTGGCGAATCAACTGAACCGCGCATCCAATTCCTTTGCCCTGAACATCGCTGAGGGATCAGGTTGCGACACCAATGCTCAGTTCAGTCGCTATCTGGGCATCGCGAATGGCTCTGTCTGTGAAGTGGTCAGTGGGCTGTTCTTGGCTCTCGACCGAGGCTACATCGATAAAGCTACTCATGCTCGTCTTTACGAGGAAGGCGATAAGCTAATTCGCCAAATCACCAATTTTCGCAAGACCTTACGATGAGCGATACATGCGATAAGCGATCACGCGATACGCGGTTTGATGCCGAACTGATAGAAGAGATGGTCCGGCGAATTGTGAGGACAGCTCATCCCCAGAAGATCATCTTGTTCGGTAGCCGGGCGCGGGGTGAGGCGCGACCAGACAGTGACATTGATCTGCTGGTGATCGCTGATTCCTCAAAGCCCAGGCATCAACGCGCCGCACCACTGTATGGGGCCGTGAGTGACATCATCGTACCTATGGACATCCTGGTCTACACGCCAAGGGAAGTTGAAGAGTGGAGCGAAGTGTCTCAGGCGTTTGTGACTACAGCAGTACGGGAAGGTGAAGTTCTCTATGAGAACGAAAACCGTCGCTGATCTGGTGAGAGGCTGGCTTCCCAAAGCAGAAAGTGATCTGACGAACGCCGAGTTGTGCCTGGATGCTGGCAAGGCACTCGACACAGTATGTTTTCACTCCCAGCAGGCGGCTGAGAAGTTCATCAAGGCTTGCTTGATCGCTCATGGGATTGACTTTCCATTCATCCACAACCTGGAGAAGCTGATCGAGTTGGGGGCAAAGCATGACCCGGATTTCATCAGCATCGAGTCACTGGGGCAAGAGCTTACCCCATACGCGGTTGAGCTTCGATACGACGACGAGTTTTGGCCTGCGGCGGCTACCGCCAGCCAGGCGTTGGATGCGGCCCTGACGATTGGGAAGTCTGTGATGGATCGGTTACCCCCAGAAATGGGATCCGAAGATGAACGAGTACAAGTCCAAAATCCTAGCTAGAGAGGTGAAGGAGTTGTGTCTAGATACATAGCAACACGCGCCATCCGCGGCGCCAACGCCATCGTGGCCGAGGCGGACGCGCTGCTCAAGAAGGCCATCGCCGAGAAGGGAGCCGAAACCCCCGTGGTTTTCCCCAACACGGCATACTTCCTGCCGGTCACCTACGGCATGCTGAATCACGAGATCGAAACGCTGGGAGATATGGCGGCGCCACTGGAGCATGCCAAAAGGCTGTTGCACCCGATACCGGAGGAGCATCTATGGGTACCCTACCTGGGGGAGACCCTCGACAGTGGCATGGCCACGCTCCTGGCGGCAGAGGCCATTGAGGGCATCCGCTTCGTCCACGGGGAGCAGCCGGAGCCCTATCCCGGTCTTGAGTTGGCTGGCAGCACTGCTTATCCTGATTTCTCGGGTGATGGCCATCTCAACGGCCCCATTGACGACATCCAGTTGCGCTCCTGGGGCATCCAGTTGGTGGATGGCCGCATGCCGGGCTTTGCCGCCATCATCGGTGCTGCCCGCACGAACGAAGCCGCTGTCGCCATCGTGCGAGAACTCCAGAAGCGTAACATCTTGATCTTCCTCAGCGGCAACGTCAACGGGCGCTCTGTCATTGACCAGTTGCGGGAGGAAGGGGTGGAGATGGGGTATGATACCTACATCATCCCCTTCGGCAGAGACACTCTCTCTGCCATCTACGCGGCCGGTTTCGCTACGCGGGCGGCACTGACCTTCGGTGGTATGAAGGGCGGCCAGTGGCGCGACATCCTGCTGTACAACAAATTCCGCGTCTTCGCCTTCGCGCTGGTGCTGGGCGAGTTGGACGACCTCAAGTATGCTTCTGGCGCCGGTGTGCTCTCATACGGCTTCCCGGCCATCGCCGACACCATTGTGCCCGAAATCCTGCCTACCGGCGTGACGCGCTACGAGCACATCGTCTCAATGCCCTGGAACGAGATTGACGCCGAGACCGACGAGGAGCGGGCCGCTAAGCTGGTGCAGCGCTGCATCGAGGTGCGTGGCGTCAAGATCAAGATCACCGAGGTACCCGTCCCGGTGCCTTATGGCTCCGCCTTCGAGGGTGAGGTTGTGCGGAGGGCCGACATGCGCATCGAGTTCGGCGGCAAGCACAGCCGGGCCTACGAGTTCCTGCGCATGGTGGATATGGACGAGGTGGAGGATGGCAAGATCGAGATCATCGGCCCTGACTTTGAGGGCGTGGACGTCGGCGGCGCGATGGATATGGCCATCCTGATCGAGGTAGCTGGCCGCAAGATGCAGGAGGATTTCGAGCCGGTGCTGGAGCGGCAGATACACTATTTCGTCAACGCAGCCTCCGGTCTCCAGCACATGGGTCAGCGTGACATCACCTGGATCCGCATCAGCAAGACGGCGGCGGATAAGGGGTTCAACTTTGAGCACTTTGGCGACATCCTCTACGCCCGCTTCCACGCTGACTTCGGCGCTATCGTGGACAAGATACAGGTGAAGATCATCACCGATCCCGAACTGCACGCCGAGTGGCTGGAGAAGGCGCGCGTGGCCTACGACTTCCGCAACCAGCGACTGGCCGACCTGACCGACGAGGCGGTTAGTACCTTCTACGACTGCACGCTGTGTCAATCGTTCGCGCCCACGCACGTCTGCATCATCAGCCCGCAGCGGTTGGGTCTGTGCGGGGCGTACAACTGGCTGGACTGCAAGGCGTCTTACCAGATCAACCCCACCGGTCCCAACCAGCCGGTACCCAAGGGGAAGCTGCTCGACCCGGTCAAGGGGTACTGGACCGGAACCGACAAAACCGCTGTCAAGAACTCTCAGGGCACCGTCCAGCGTGTCGCGATGTACTCCATTATGGAGAACCCGATGACCGCCTGCGGCTGCTTCGAGTGTATCGTGATGTACATCCCCGAGGCGGAAGGCGTGATGGTCGTCAGCCGTGAGGATCCGAGCATGACCCCGGCGGGTATGACTTTCTCCACCTTGGCCGGTATGTGCGGCGGCGGCATCCAGACGCCTGGTGTGATGGGTGTGGGTAAGTTCTACATGACCAGCCCCAAATTCCTCTCGGCCGATGGAGGCTTCAAGCGGGTCGTCTGGATGTCCAGTTTCCTCAAGGAGAGTATGGCGGACGAGTTCGCCACCGTGGCAGAGCGTGAGGGCGTCCCCGATCTGATTGATCGTATCGCCGACGAACGTCACGCCACGACGGTGGACGAATTGGTGGCGTGGCTGAAGGAGAAGAAGCACCCGGTTCTGGAGATGGGCGTGATGGAGGCGGCATCGGGGGAGGTCGAGGAGGCGCCCGAAGCGGCTGTGCCTGTGCCTGCGCCTGTGGAAGAGGCGAAAGTTGAGGCTGAGGTTAAGGCTGAGGTTAAGGTTGAGGCTGGGGCTGAGGTTGAGGCTGCACCCGCGCCGCCGCCTGCCCCCGCCCCTGCCCCTGCTCCTGCTCCTGTGGCTGTGCCTGAAGTGCCGGTCAGCGCTGATGTCCAACTGATCGCCCAGATCAGCGCGGGGATCGTCGTTGACAGCTTCCGCCGTGCGCTGGAGGCTGCGCTGCGAGAGTTGGGTGGGACCGTGCCGGCTGCGCCCGTGGCGCCGGTCGTCCCCGTGGTTCGAGTCCCAGTAGCCGAGCCTGTGGCGCCGGAGGTCGTTGCACCCGTCGCAATAAAGCGAGCTAGGCCGGCAGTACCGCCCTGGAGCGAGGAGAAAGAGACGAGCCTGGAGATCCTCAAGGAGAAGTGGATGGGCAAGGTACGGGAGATCACGCTGGGTGCCACCGCCGACGACGGCGGGACGCGGACATCCACGGTCACGGTCGGTGGCCAGACCGCGATGCCTTTCCTTGACTTTGAGGGCGAGGCGGGGCATAGGCCGATAATCGCCATCGAGATCCAGGATCGCAAGCCCGACGACTGGTCACCTTTGCTGATGGAAGCCTGGGGAGACGTGATGAACGATCCCGGCGACTGGGCCAAGGCGGCCGAAAAGGCTGGCGCTGATGTCATTCTGCTTCAACTCAGCCTGACGAACTCCGACGGCAATTCCAACACGCCTGAGAATGCCCGTGCCGCGGTGCGCAAGGTGCTCAAGGCGACCGGCCTGCCGCTCATCGTGCTGGGACCGGGGCAGGTTGACGCCGACAACGAGTTGCTCGTCCCCGTGGCCGAAGAGGCGGTCGGGGAGCGGCTCGTGCTGGGCTTGTGCGAGGAGAAGAACTACCGTACCATCGTCGCCGCCGCTCTGGCCCACAATCACCTGGTGATCGCCAGCACTGCCATGGACGTCAACCTGGCTAAGCAGCTCAATATCTTGGTCAGCGACATGGGCTTGCCCCTGGACCGGATCCTGATGGACCCGACCTGTGCTGGCGTGGGCTATGGCATGGAATATGGCTACTCGGTCATGGAACGGCTGCGACTGGCCGCCTTGCAGGGCGACAGCATGACCCAGTTGCCGATGATCGTGACCGTGGGCTACGAGGCCTGGCGACAGAAGGAGGCCAAGGTTGGCGAAGGCGTTCCCGAGGCCTGGGGTGACTGGAAGGAACGGGCCATCAACTGGGAGACGCTGACCGCGGCCACCCTGGTCGAATCGGCTGCCGATGTCATCGTGCTGCGTCACCCGGAGTCGGTCCGGCGCATCGACACGATGATCGAGGAGTTCCTGGGTAAGCAGTAAGGCGTAGTGCGTAGAACGCGATGCGTGAAGCGTGAAAAGGTGTCATACTTCACGCGTCACTTCACACTTGCTACAGCGTCATAAGGAGATAGGGAATGGCTCTTTCGGGCATTCAGATTTACAAGCTACTACCTAAAACCAACTGCAAGGAGTGTGGTTTTCCCACCTGCCTGGCTTTTGCCATGAAGCTAGCGGCCAAGCAGGTCGAATTGGACAAGTGTCCGTACGTGTCTGACGAGTCACGGGAGAAGCTGGCCGAGTCGGCGGCGCCGCCTGTCCGGCTGGTGACCATCTCTGCCGATGGCCGGGAGGTCAAGTCGGGGAACGAGATCGTGCTGTTCCGTCACGAGAAGACCTTCTACAACCCGTGCGGGCTGTTCATCCGTCTGTACGACGACGAGCCGCTGGAGGAGATCAAAGCCAGAGCTGAGGAAGTGGCGGCCTACTCGGTCGACTACGTTGGAATGCCGCTGAGCATTGATGGTTTTGCCATCAAGGCCACTGGCGAGGGAGCAAGGGAGCAAGGGAGCAGCGGAGCAGCGGAGAGGTTCGCGGCGGCGGTAGAGGGGGTGCTGGATACGGCTAAACTTCCCCTCATCCTCATAGCCGATGATCCTGCGGTGATGGCAAAGGGGCTGGAGGCCGCCAGGGGCACACGGCCGCTGATCAATGGGGCCACAGCCGACAACTGGGAGGCCTTCGCCGATCTGGCCAAGAAGCACGATGCACCGATGGCCATCCGGGCCGACACGGTGAGCGGTTTGGCTGAGCTCACGGAGAAGATCACGGGGGCTGGAGTGCAGGAAATCGTGCTCGACCCCGGCGTGCGAGACCTGCGGTCGTCGCTGGCACTGAACACGCTGATCCGTCGGATGGCGCTCAAGAAGACCTTCCGCCCGCTGGGCTTCCCCATCATCAGCTTTCCCAGCGAGTGCGCTGCCGACGAGGGCATGGTGTCCATCGCCGCGACGCAGGCCATTTCCAAGTATGGTGGCTTCATCGTCTTGGATAGGTTCAGCCCGGCGACGATCTATCCGTTGCTGGTTCTGCGCAGCAACATCTATACGGATCCGCAGAAGCCCATCCAGGTTCAGCCGGGCATCTACGAGATCAACAACCCAGTCGCCGACTCAGCGGTGATGGTGACGACTAACTTCTCCATCACCTACTTCTCCGTGGCCAATGAGGTGGATGGGAGTGGGTTCCCCGGATGGCTGCTTGTGGCCGATGCTGAGGGGATGAGTGTGCTCACTGCCTGGGCTGCGGGCAAGTTCGACGCCGAGAAGATCGCCAAGACGGTGAAGACCACCGAGATTGCGGACAAGGTAGAGCATCGCAAGGTCATCATCCCCGGCCATGTGGCGGTTCTGCTGGGCGAGTTGGAGGAGGAACTGCCCGACTGGGAAATCAAAGTCGGCCCGAGGGAGGCAGTGGACATCACGGCCTACCTGAAAGCCGGAGCGTGGCAGTAGCCACTTCACTGATAAGGTAGATGTATTCCGTTCGCTTTGAGCCCGCAGGGGCCACTGTACAGGTCCCCGACGGCACACTGATCGACGAGGCCGCGCATCAAGCGGGGATCGAACTGAACGAGCCCTGTGGCGGGCAGGGACGCTGCGGGCGCTGTGCGGTCATTGTCGAGGAGGGCCGCGTGCGGCGCCGTTCCACGCAACGCCTCTCTGCTGAGGACGTGGCCGCCGGTTTCGCCCTGGCCTGCCAGACGGTCATCGAAGGGGACGTGTTGGTGATGGTGCCGCCGCAGGAGCGCATCGAGCGGCGGCTGAAGACGGATAAGCAAGCGGCTCGCATCGTCTTCCCCTATCCCTACGATCCCCAGACGCAGCAGTCTATCCGGCGTTGCTTCGTGACTCTGGAACCGCCCAGCCTGGACGACCAGACCGATGACTGGGCCCGCTTGCAGCGAGGGCTACGGCAGCAGCACGGTATGGGCAATCTCACCGCTACCCTGCCGGTGTTGCAGCAGCTAGGACGCACGTTGCGTCAGGCCGAATGGCAGGTGACCGCCATCGTGGAGTTGGACACCTGGGATCGGCCACACGGCCCGCCGCGGCTCATAGACCTGCTGCCTGGCGACCAGACGGGCGTCTCCTGGGGTGCGGCAGTGGATATCGGCACTACCACGGTGACTGTCTGTCTGGTGAACTTGCTGACCGGTGAGATGGTGGTGCGAGCGGCTGACTACAACGCCCAGATCGGGCGAGGGGAAGACGTTATCTCCCGCATCGTGTACGCCAGCAAGGGGCAAGGGTTGGTGGAATTGCAGCGGCTGGTGCGGGAGACGATCAACCTGGTGTTGGCACGCGCCTGCCGTCGCGGAGACGTTGATCCGCGTCAGGTCCACAAGGTGACAGTGGCTGGCAATACCACCATGCTGCACCTGCTGCTGGCCGTGCCGCCTGAGCCCATTCGGCTTACGCCGTACATCCCGACGGTCAACCATTGGCCCACGGTGCGGGCCGAGGAGTTGGGGCTGGCCGTGCATCCGCAGGCAACAGTGGACTGCCTGCCAGGGATTGCCAGCTACGTGGGAGCGGACATCACCGCAGGCATGATCAGCACGGGGGCCTGCGATGCCAAGGCGCTCACGCTCTTCCTGGACATCGGCACCAACGGCGAGATGGTTCTGGGGGATTGCGACTGGCTCATCTCCTGTGCGTGTTCGGCAGGGCCAGCCTTCGAAGGAGCGGGCGTGCGCGATGGCATGCGGGCTACCGAAGGGGCCATCGAGGAGGTCTGGATCTCTGGGCAGACCTACGAGCCGACCTATCGCGTCATCGGCGATGCGCGACCCCGGGGACTGTGCGGATCGGGTCTCATCCTGCTGCTGGCAGAGATGTTCATCACTGGCGTGGTGGACAAGGGAGGCAACTTCAACTTCAACCTGCCCACAGAGCGGGTACGAGAGGGTCGGCGTGGCGGCGAGTACGTCGTGGCCTGGGGCAGCGACACGGAGCACGGCCGCGATATCGTGATCACTAAGGTGGACATTGACAACTTGCTGCGGGCCAAGGCGGCCATCTACGCTGGGTTCTCGGTGCTGGCCCGGAGCGTCGGACTGGAGTTGAGCGACGCAGAGCAGGTGCTCATCGGCGGGGCCTTTGGCCAGTACATCAACGTGGAAAAGGCCATCCAGATCGGCTTGCTGCCCGATTTGCCCTGGGAGCGATTCCAGTTCCTGGGCAACACGTCAGTGCGGGGTTCCTACATGGCCTTGCTGAGCCGGGAGATGCGCAACACCGTGGCAGAAGTGGCGGACCGCATGACCTACCTGGAGCTCTCGGCCGATAATACTTTCTACGAGGAGTTCACTTCCGCGCTCTTCCTGCCGCACACCGAGATTGAGAACTTTCCCTCGGTGGCGGCCATACTTCGGCAAGACAACACGGCTGAACCTTCGTCCAGCCGGTGAGTGAAATAGGCGCAGAAAGGGGGTGGTTCTGGCAAGCCAAGCGGTGCGAAAGAATGTTGGTTGGGGACGAACATAGCTGGAAGATACAGGAGGTGTATCATGTTTCACCGGAGGGTCGTATCATTCGTTTTGGCAGTGGTCCTGCTAGGACTGCTGGCAGGTTGCGCTGGGGCTCCGACAGACGCCGGGGAGATGCTAGAAGGGGCTGCGCTTAACTTCGATTCCTTCACCCTGCGTCTCCCGCGTATCTACGCGCAGTATGTTGAGGGCGAGGAAGGATACGCGGAGCCTGCCGTCTGGGGCATGCGGGCATCGCAGCTCGAGTCTTGGTTTGGCCTCGATCTGGGTATGCTCAAGATCCCCCAGTTCTACATGGACTTGCTCAAGGCCAGCGATGTGCAGCACATTGAGCTTGTTCACAACGGCGCGGGTCTCTTCGCCTACGTCAACGGAAAGGCGATGCCATACGTGGCCTGGGATGCCGAGAGCGTGGGCCTTGCTGCTGAGCTGGCGGAGGGCTTTGGGGTCTCCAGTGGCGACTTGATGACGCGTCTGCTGCCCTTGGTTCGGCACGTCGGTCTGGGCATTGTGGTGCAGATGCCGCTGCAGGCTGGCGCTGAGATCATTCCCTACCGAGATCTGGCCAGTGGACTGATGGAAACGACTGCTGCGCCCGAGATCGAGGAGCCAGAAGCTGAGTTGAAGCTGGCGATGGCCTACGATGACAACGGTGTGCCTACCGTCTGGGGGATGTCTGCCGAGATCTTGCAGCCTATGATAGGGTATACACCTGGTCAGATAGACCCGCAGTACATTGCTCAGTTGAAGCAGGCCGGCGTTCAGCGGGTCGCCGTGCAGACGCAGGGCGATGGTCTGTTTTTCTTCGTCAATGATCGGCCCCTGCCCAACGTGGCCTGGAGCAAAGAGCATCTGGTCAACGCTTTGGATCTCTACGCCCAGGTGAACGAGGCCAGTTGGGTTCCGAATGAGGCCTTCGTGGGCATGGTGCGGGAGCTGGTGCTCCAGATGGGCAACTCTGACATTCTGTTGATCATCGATTTCCCGTAGCCGCCGCGAGTCACACACAGCAGGGCGCAGCTTTTCGGCGAATCTCATTCCGCTCTGCTGTGACGCTGACTCTGCAACCGCTCGCTTGTTTGCGAGCATTCACCCCGAGCACATACAGGTTCGTGAAAGCTGTGCGCGCCTGGGAGTAGGGCGTGGTCTCCAAGAGTGGACGCGCGGTCCAGAGGTGGCGATCCACCAAGCAGAGGAGCGCCTCTGTGCGTCGGGCTGGGCGTGTTGCTGTGGGCTACCCACGTATCGAGAATGGGAAGGAGAGCAGGTCATGAAGAAGAAGTTCTGCTTCCTGCGCTTTGTCGCTGTTCTGCTCAGGATTCTGGCTGTGCTGTTTCTTGTCGCAGGCATTGCCGCAGTTGTCTTAGGCTTCATCACCAGGATTAGCGGCGGGGGCTACTGGGCCCGTCCCCTGTTCTGGACCCTCCGCATCGGTGGGATTCTTGGCCTCATCAGCGGGTTGTTCTACTTCGTCCTCCTCTGGGGTCTGGCGGACCTGATCCGGGTCAAGTTGGCGATTGAGGAGAATACCCGCGGCGCGGCCTTGCGCCTGGCTGAATTGAAAGGACGTCTCTCTGCCGACCAGATCGGCGCGGCCGCGGCCGAGCGGATGACGAAAGCTCTTGAGGCTTGGAAGTTGGAACCGCAGGTCAAGCCTGTGCCCGAGCCCGTCGTTGGGCTAGTCGGGCTGGCGACTGGACCGGCTGTGGAGGAAGTGATCGAGGCTAAGGGGGCTGCTGTCGAGGAAGTGGCTGAAGCCGCTGAGGCTGCCGTGGTGGAAGTGCCTGCCGCAGCGGAGACTGTCGCGGAAGAGGTGTCTGAAGTCGCAGGGCCTGGCGTCGAGGAAGTGGCTGAAGTCGCAGAGCTTGCCGTGGTGGAAGTGCCTGCCGCAGCAGAGACTGTCGTGGAGGAAGTGGCTGAAGTCGCGGGGCCTGGCGTCGAGGAAGTGGCTGAAGTCGCAGAGCTTGCCGTGGTGGAAGTGCCTGCCGCAGCAGAGACTGTCGTGGAGGAAGTGGCTGAAGCCGCTGAGGCTGCCACGGTGGAGGTGTCTGAAGTCGCAGAGACCGCTGTCGAGGAAGCGGCTGAGGCCGTCGAGGCTGTCGTGGAGGATGTGACCAGCGAGCTCGACGAGGCTCGCCTTCGGGCCAAGGCGGCGCTGGACAGATCACTCCAGGAAGCAGCTCGCCAGATGGCTGAACTGGATGCCCCTGCTGCTCCGTCGGTGCCTCGGGTACGTGCTGAGGACAACCTGGCGGAGATCGCGGGAATCGGACCGGTCTTCCGCGTCCGCCTTCGGCAGGCAGGCATCACTAGCTTTGCCCAGTTGGCCAAGGCGACGCCGGAGGAACTAGCAGCTATCACAGAGCAGTCTGTTGACCGAATAGCGCGGGATGATTGGGCAGGGCAAGCCGACAAGAGGGTGGCTGTTGGCTGAGGACGTGGCATTGGAGTGGGGTGCATGAGTCGGGGCCGCGTGGTGGCGATCTCGGCCGTCGCCGGTGCGCTGGTCGGCGCTGTCTTCTTCTACATCATGGGCTGGGGTGCGAGCATAGGGGCGGTGTTGGGCGCCGCTGGAGGTTTGTCCGCGGCCATTTCCTGGTATTGGGGCAGCGAGGAATGACGATCACCATCGCTTTGGCTGGAAAAGGAGGCACGGGCAAGACCACCGCCTCTGCGCTCTTGATCCGCTACCTGGTCGGGCAACGGACTGGCTCGATCCTGGCTATTGACGCCGATCCCTCCAGCAATCTTAACCTGGTTCTGGGCATGGATGTAGAGGAGACCGTTGGCGGCATCCGCGAGGACATGGCGCAACTGGTGCAGTCGAGTGGCGCGCTGGCTGGCTCTATGCCTGGCGGGATGAGCAAGCAGGACTACCTGGATTACCAGATACAGATGGCGCTGGTCGAGGGTGACCGGGTGGACCTGCTGGCCATGGGCCGGCCCGAAGGCCCTGGCTGCTACTGCGCGGCCAATCAGATGCTGCGCGTGATCGTGGATCGCCTGAGCGGAAACTACGAGTACGTGGTGATTGACAACGAGGCCGGGATGGAGCACCTCAGTCGCCGCACCACCCGCGATGTGAACGTCTTGCTGCTGGTGACCGACCCCACGCGGCGGGGCCTCGTCGCTGCGCAGCACATGGCGGCGATGGTGCCCGAACTGGATATCGGCGTGGGCCAACTCTACCTGGTCATCAACCGGCTGCGGGGAGGGGCAATTCCCGCGCCACTGGCCCAGGCGGTGGAGCGGACCGGGCTGACGCTGCTGGGCACGGTGCCCGACGATCCGGCGCTGGCGGAGTTTGAGTTCACGGGTCGGCCTCTGGTGGAATTGCCGGAAGGGTCGTCGGCATGGAAGGCGATCCAGGAGATGGCCCAGCGACTACCCATCTAGAGTCCGAGAAGTCCGCATAGGCAGCCCCCAGCCGCCCACAACTAGAACATCATTGAGGAGGACGTAGGCAAGCATGTACATCATTGGCGAGAATATCCATATCATCTCCCCGAAGGTCAGGCAGGCCGTCGCCGAGCGAGACGCCAAGTTCTTCCAGGACATGGCCGTGCGTTTGGTGGAGGCCGGGGCAGATGCGATAGACCTCAACATCGGTCCGCAGAAAAAGCGGGGCCACGAGATCTTGCCCTGGCTGGTGGAGGTCGTCGAGAAGGTGGTGGACGTGCCGCTGGTCTTCGACACCACCAACCTGACCGCTATTGAGGCGGCCTGCGAGACGGTGACCAAAGCGCAGCCCATCATCAACTCCACCGACGCACGGGCCGAGCGGTTGCAGACGGTGCCCGCTGTGGCCAAGAAGTTCAACACGCGCCTGGTCGCCTTGACCATGGCCGAGGGCATGATCCCGGTCGGCGCGGACGAGCGGGTGGGCATCGCCTTGGAAAAGCTGATCCCGCACATGCTGGAGATCGATTTCCCCATCAGCGATCTGATCATTGACCCGCTCGTGCTGACGGTCTCTGGCCTCCAGGAGTACTGCCCGGAGTGCATTGAGGCGGTGCGCACGCTCAAATTCGCCTGGGACCCGCCACCATTGACCAACGGCGGTCTTTCCAATGTGTCCAACCAGGTGCCCAGCGCACTGCGCCCACTGCTCAACCGGACCTACATGGTGATGCTGATGGGTGCTGGCGTGGATATGGTCATCGCTGATCCCCTGGATAGCGAATTGATGGAATGGATTCGCATCGTCGAGGAGCGGGATGAGAGCACGCCACTTCACAAATTGCTGCTCAAGCTGCATGACCGGATAGAAGCGATGGAGGAGTTGCAGCCCGAGGATGTGGACATGTCCGATCCGCAGCAGGCGGACGTCTGGAAGACCGTGCAAGCCCTGCTCAACAAGGTGATCTACACCGATTCGTACTTACGAATCTAACGCCAGAGGCGAGACGTGAAACGTTGGAATCTGCGCGAAGCCTTCATCGGTGAGCCTAGCCTGGAGAGGGAAGGCACTTGCCGCCAGGAGGCGGGCTGCGACGCGGTGGAACTGGAGATCAGGGGAGGCAAGGCGACCCTCGTCGTGCCTGCGTCCACGCCGGACAGTGCGGTCTTCCAGTCGCGGGCGTTTGCGCAGTCTTCTACTTGGGAACTGGAGTTGGAGGGCGGTTGGGTTGTTACCTTCCACCTACCCGAGGGCGCCATTGGAGCTAGTGTGCATGTGGCACCGAGCAAGTAGCGCCTTGACATAGAGGGCTATTCTGGCAATGTCACATTCCGCGTCGCAGCACGGAGAGAGGCTCGTAGTGTGGCACGGAGCCGAGCAGAGTGGCGCGAAACCGCACTCCGCTGCGCTTCGTGTGCTACTACGAACCTGATGTGACATTGCCAAACTACTGACAGGAGAGATCCATGACAGCGAAGATCATTGACGGCAAGGCCATCGCGGCGCGCGTCCGCCAGGAAATCGCCGATGAGGTAGCCGCTCTGAAAGCAAAGCACGGCCTGGTGCCGGGGCTGGCCACCGTATTGGTCGGCGAAGACCCTGCTTCACAGTTCTACGTGCGGAGCAAAGGCAGGGCCTGCGAGAAAGCGGGCATCTATTCCACCAAGCCCTTGCTGCCGGAGAACGCCAGCCAGGAAGAGGTGGAGGGGCTGGTGCGGGAGTTGAACGAAGACCCCAGCATTGATGGCATCCTGGTGCAGTTGCCGCTGCCCAGACACCTGGACGACGAGGCGATCCTGGGGGTCATCAGCTTGCACAAGGACGTGGATGGTTTCCATCCTATCAACATTGGCCGTCTGGTCATGAAGGGGCGGGACCCTCTCTTTGTGCCCTGCACGCCGGCTGGCATGATGGTGCTGATGGATGAGGCGGGGGCGGAAATCGAGGGAGCGGAGGCAGTGGTGGTGGGCCGTAGCAACATCGTGGGTATCCCTGTGGCCGGGCTGCTGCGCAACCGCAACGCCACGGTTACTATTTGCCACTCCCGCACACGCGACCTGCCCGGAACGGTTCGTCGCGCTGACATCGTGGTGGCCGCCATCGGTCGCCCGCAGATGATCCGCGGTGACTGGATCAAGCCAGGAGCCACGGTCATTGACGTGGGCATCAACCGCGTGGACGATCCCACGGCCAAGCGAGGCTACCGGCTGGTAGGAGACGTGGCCTTCGATGAGGCCGTGGAGGTGGCGGGCGCCATCACGCCGGTGCCTGGTGGTGTGGGCCCCATGACGATTGCCATGCTGCTCAACAATACCCTCACTGCCTTCCACTACCGCTTGCAGCGGCTGGGGCTGGAGTAGAGTACGGGCGGCGAGACGATAGCTAGGGCGGCGTGATTCGCCGCCCTTTTTTTGACCAAGGCGGGTCTGAAGAGAGATGCCGAACCAGTTTCCGAATGCTCTCGAATGAGTGGAGCGGGAGGTAAACGATTGGTATGCATCTTCGAGAAGGATGGCTTCGCCATAATTCGTCAGGAAGGCGATCACATCGTGTTGAGCAAGCCTGATTGTACACGCCCCGTTGTCATTCCACAGTACAGGGAAGTGCCAGTGTTCGTCATCAGGAACAACATGCGGACAGTGGGCATGGATCGCGAGAGATACTTCGAGTTGTTGAAGCAATGTTGAGCGCTTAGGGTTCGTAAGAGTATAACTTCCCGCGTTTGGCGCGGATTTCCCTGGAAAAACGAGGGGGAGTGCGGGAGCTTGTTCTTCCAAGAGCCCTTATTTGACGCGAGCCACCCCTTTTTGACTGAGGAAGGCAGAACGGGTACAACAGTATCATCATTGATACTATGAGTACCACAAATGATACCAGATGATGAAGGTCTGCAGATGGTGAGAGGCTTTGAGAATGCACGATAAGGACAACAACAAGGCATCCGCCCCCAATGATGTCGTGGGCGCGGTGATGGTCGTGGGCGGCGGAATCGGCGGCATCCAGGCCTCGTTGGACCTGGCCGAGGCCGGCTTCAAGGTCTACTTGGTGGAGAGCCAGTCCGCCATCGGCGGCCACATGGCCCAACTGGACAAGACCTTCCCCACCAATGACTGTGCCATGTGCATCGGCTCCCCCAAGCTGGTGGAGGTAGGGCGACACTTCAATATAAGCATCCTGACCGATACGGAAGTGTTGGGGCTGGAAGGGGAAGCGGGCAATTTCGCGGTCACGATGCGGCGCAAGGCACGTTACATTGACGTGGACAAGTGCACCGGCTGCGGCGAGTGTGTCGACGTCTGCCCGGTCATCATCCCCGCCCGCTTCAACGTCTACGAGGAAGGGCTGAAGGAACGGCGGGCCATGTACCGCCTCTACCCCCAGGCGGTGCCCAATGCCTTTGTCATTGACAAGCTAGGCATATCCCCCTGTCGCGACGCCTGTCCCATCGGCCAGCGCGCCCAGGGGTACATCGCCCTGATCCGCGAGGGGCGCTACAAAGACGCGCTGCGGGTCATCAAGGAAGACAATCCCTTCCCCGGCATCTGCGGGCGCATCTGCAACCACCGCTGCGAGGACGCCTGCAACCGCAACCTGGTGGACGAGCCGCTGGCAATCGCTGCGCTTAAGCGTTTTGTCACGGACATGGTGTACAAGGCGCCGCGGGAGCTGGTGCCGCGAGCGGAGCGCACGCGGCCGGAGAACGTGGCCATTGTCGGCGCCGGCCCGTGCGGACTCAGCGCGGCCCGTGACCTGGTGCGCGCTGGCTACGGCGTGACGGTGTTCGAGGCGCTGCCCGTGGCTGGCGGCATGCTGCGCGTCGGCGTGCCCGAGTACCGCCTTCCTTCTTGGATCATCGAGCGAGAGGTTCAGGATATCCTGGACGAGGGCGTGGAGCTGAGGCTGAACCACCGCGCGGAGGATCTGGACACTCTGTTCGAGCAGGGTTTCGACGCCGTGCTTATCGCCGTGGGAGCGCACGTGGGCAAGAGACTGCCCATCCCCGGCGCGGACCTGGAGGGGGTGCTGCTCAACACCATCTTCCTGCGGGAGGTGCGGTTGGGCGAGCCGCCCAAACTGGGCGACAAGGTGGTGGTGCTGGGCGGCGGCAACGTGGCCTTTGACGTGGCGCGCACCGCCGTGCGGCTGGGGGTGCCGGAGGTGCACCTGGCCTGCCTGGAAAGCCGCGAGAAGATGCCTGCCCATGCGTGGGAGATAGAGCACGCCGAGGCGGAGGGGGTGATCGTGCATCCTGGTCGCTCCTTCCAGCGCATTCTCAGCGATGGCAACAGCCACGTGGCTGGCATCGAATGCCAGAACGTGGCTTTCATGGAGTTTGACGCCGAGGGGCGGTTGCATCTGGAGACGGTGCCCGAGTCCGAGCATGTCATCGAGTGCGATACCATCATCTTCTCCATCGGTCAGGCGGCCGGGTTGGCCTGGATCCCCGAGGATGCGGGTGTGGGCGTCACTCGCCGCGGCACGGTGGCGGTCAATCCCAACACCCTGGCGGCCACGCGGCCGGGGGTCTTCGCTGCCGGTGACAGCGTAAGCGGNACNGCCTTCGTGGTGGAGGNNGTGGCCGCGGGCCATCAGGCGGCGGAATCCATTGATCGCTACTTGCGAGGTGAGGAGCTGGAGACCGGGCCCAAGCCAGAGCTGCCGGTCGTCGAGCTTGCGCCTGAAGATGTGAGGGAGAAGCTGGAGCGTGGCGAGATCGTGCGCCAGCCGCGGGTGCGCATGCCCGCGCTGGACGTGGAGACGCGCCGCCGCAGTTTCGCCGAGGTGGAGTTGGGCTACAACGAGGAGCTGGCCCAAAAGGAAGCTGCGCGCTGCATGGCCTGCGGTCACTGCTCCGAGTGCCTGAGTTGCTGGTACGCCTGCGGCGCCGATGCCATCAACCATGACATGGTGGATCGCATCGAGACACTGGACGTGGGGGCGATCATCTTGGCTCCGGGCTACCAGGCTTATGACGCTCACGTGGCGGAGGAGTTGGGCTTTGGTCGCTATCCCAACGTGCTCACCGCGCTGCAGTTCGAGAGGTTGCTTTGTGCCTCTGGCCCCACCTTCGGCCACATCAAACGGCTCTCCGATCATGAGCGGCCCCGCAAGATCGCCTTTCTGCAGTGCGTTGGTTCCCGCGATCAGGATCATGACTACTGCTCGTCCGTCTGCTGCATGTACGCCACCAAAGAGGCCATCATGGCCTGCGAGCACGAGCCCGACACGCAGATCAAGGTGTTCATGATGGACATGCGGGCCTTCAGCAAGGGTTACCTGGAGTACTACCAGCGGGCGCAGCAGAAGTACGGTATCGAGTATGTTCGCTGTCGGGTTTCCGAGCTCAGGGAGAATCCGAAGACTCGCAATCTGATTCTGAGATACGTGGACGAAGGCGCAGGGTCGCAGGGTCGCAGGGTCGCAGAGGGGCACCTGCAATCCGCAATCCGCAATCGGCAATCTGTAATCCGCGAAGAGGAATTCGACCTGGTCGTGCTCTCCGTGGGCGTGGAAATATCTGAGAGCGCGCGGCAACTGGGCCGTAACCTGGGCATCGAGCTGGATGAGCATGGTTTCTGCTGCACCTCACCGTTCGATCCTCTGCGCACCAGCCGGCCCGGCATCTATGCCTGCGGC
>JGI24025J20009_10000613_pt1 | contig 27622 bp, 23 predicted proteins | sample Cruoilmetagenom3_FD_20009 | JGI IMG/M metagenome (IMG submission 20009) | reverse complement strand
CTATGTGACCCCGCCACATCCTCATATTTTAAACAAGTTTGCGGCAAAAACTGATCTCGCGCTGATGGCGCAGGATTAATGGGTCCAGACCCTAGGTATCTTGTTTGCCCAGAGGTACAGCACCGCTTATTTCATCCGGTGCGATTTCCTCAAAATCAAAGTTATCCAGCCGCAGCGCCCGCCGCCCGGCCTTGTCGGCGCTGATCTTGATCTCGGCAATGTCCTTGGCCGCCTGCCCGAAATGCCGGTCCAGATTGACAACCCGGTCGCCCAGCCGTTCGACGTCCTTGTGCAAAAACGCCAGCTCCTTGCGGATTGCCCCGGCCTGTTCGCGCATTCTTGCGTCCTTCAGAATCGCCCGCATGGTGTTCAGCGTCGCCATGCAGGTGGTCGGCGACACGATCCACACCCTTGCGGCAAAGCCTTCGCGCACCAGTTCCGGGAAATTGGCGTGCAACTCAGCGTAAACCGCCTCGGACGGCAGGAACATCAGCGCGCCGTCGGCGGTTTCACCCTCAAGAATATAGCGCTCGGATATGGCCTTGATATGCACCCGAACGGACGTGCGCATCATACGCATCGCCTCGGCCATCTCGGCCTGACTCTCGGCCCGGCGCAGCGCCTCGTAGGCCTCCAGAGGAAACTTGCTGTCGATAACAATCGGTCCCGGCGGATTGGGCAGGTGGATCAGGCAATCGGCCCGCTTGCCGTTGCTCAGTGTTGCCTGCAAATCGTAACTGTCCCTGGGCAGCGCCTTGGACACGATATCATTCAACTGGATTTCCCCGAATGCGCCGCGCGTCTGCTTGTTGCTCAGAATGTCCTGAAGACTAAGGACATCGCTTGACAGCTGGGTGATATTGTCCTGCGCCTTGTCAATCGCTGCCAGCCGTTCCTGCAATTGTGTCAGCGATGTCGCGGTCTGTTTGGAACTGCCATGCAGCGTGTCCTTCATCCGTTCCTGCATGTCGGCCAGTGCGCGGTTGGACTTTGCGGCATTATCCGCCAGCCGGTCGTTCATCTGTGTATGAAGATCGGACAGCCGCGCCTCGACCACCTGGATCACCTGCACCTGTGCGTTGGCCTGCGTATCCGAGGCATTCTGCAATCCGCCGCGCAAATTCTCCTGCCCCATTTCAAGATGGCGAAATTGCTCTCCCAAAAGTCGCAGCTCGGTTATGATTGGATCCTGGCGATCTTTCTTTCGTCTCAAAACCGCAAACGCCAGCAACACCAGAACAATTCCCAGGCCCGCAGATACCATGGGCCACTGTTGGACAAGCCAGGTCGGTAACTCCAGTTCGTATCCTGATACTTCTATCATGTGCGCCCAAACAGCCGTTCGATATCGGCCAGTTTCAGCTCCACATAGGTAGGGCGCCCATGATTGCACTGGCCCGAATGCGGTGTCGCCTCCATCTCGCGCAGCAAAGCGTTCATCTCTTCGGCGCGCATCCGCCGGCCCGACCGGATCGAACCATGACAGGCCACCCGACTGAGGATCGCCTCGATCCGGGCCTGCACAGCCTGGCTGTCGCCCAGATCCGTCAGTTCATCCAGAATGTCATGGATCATCGCAGCGGCATTGACTTCCCCCAGGATCGCAGGGGTTTCCCGAACCGCAACCGCGCCCCCGCCAAAGGGTTCGATTGCAAGGCCCAGGCTGGCCAGTTCCGGTGCAATTTCCAGCAGCCTCGCGGCGTCGCTTTCGCTCAGATCAACGATTTCGGGGATCAGCAACGCCTGCGCGGCGACACCATTTTCGGCCATCTGGCGCTTCAGTTTTTCATAGACCAGCCGTTCATGCGCCGCATGCTGGTCAACGATGACCATGCCGGTTTGTGTCTGGGCAATGATGTAATTCTCGTGCACCTGCCCCCGCGCGGCACCCAGCGGCAAATGCTCTTGCGCCGGTTGGGCATCCTCGCTGATGTCGGGAATTTCGACCACCCGCCCGCTGAACTGGCCTTGCGTTTCGGCGAAACCGGGGGCTTGTGCAGTATAGGCCGCCTGGCGCGCGCCCAAAGACGGGCGATCCATCTGATAAACCCGCGCGCCGGTTGGTTCCGGCGTCATGGTCCCCAGGACGCCGGCCGCCACTGTGCTGGATGCGCGATGTCCCGCCTCGGCCAGCGCGTGCCGCAGGCCCGACACGATCAGCCCGCGCGCCAGCCCCGGATCGCGAAACCGCACTTCGGATTTGGCCGGATGCACGTTCACGTCCACCAGTTCAGGGTCGCAGTCGATAAACAGCGCCGCCACCGGATGGCGATCGCGGCTGAGCAAATCGAAATAGGCCGCGCGCAGCGCCCCCGTCAGCATCCGATCCTTCACGGGACGTCCATTGACGAACAGGAATTGCGCCACTGCCGCGCCGCGCGAATAGGTCGGCAAAGCAGCGTAGCCGAACAACCTCAGCCCTTCGCGCGTGGCATCAATGGCCAGTGCGTTTTCGGCAAACTCGCGCCCAAGGATCTGCCCCAGCCTGGCCCCCAGCGCATCAAACAAATCGCCGGTTTCCGCGTCCGCCCGGAAGGTCACCCGATCCTTGTCGCCGGTGACATCGCGCAGGGTAAACCCAACCGAAGGCTCGGCCATTGCCAGCCGCTTGACGACATCACTGATCGCCAGCGCCTCGGCCCGATCCGTGCGCATGAATTTCAGCCGTGCGGGCGTGGCGTAAAACAGGTCGCGCAACTCAACGGTGGTCCCGGCCCGCAGAGCCGCCGGCCTGACCGCGCCCATTGTCCCGCCCTCAACCCGGATCTGCCCCGCATCGCCGCCCGAAACCCGGCTGGTGATGCTCAGCCGTCCGACAGCACCCAGCGACGGCAGCGCCTCGCCGCGAAAGCCAAACGTATGGATATTCAACAGGTCAGAGCCGTCGATTTTCGAGGTCGCATGGCGCGACAGAGCCAGCCCCAGATCATCCGGCGCAATGCCGCAACCATCATCGGTCACCCGGATCAGCGTCTTGCCGCCATCCGCAATGTCGATGCCTATCCGCGTGGCCCCCGCATCAATCGCGTTCTCGACCAGTTCCTTGACCGCCGAGGCAGGCCGTTCCACCACTTCGCCGGCAGCGATACGGTTGATCGCCGCCTCGTCCAACTGGCGAATTACCGGGCGCAGATCGCTGATATGGGGGGTTAGATGTGCCATACCGCTATACCTAGCACGGCTATGCGCGATTCGACCACTGGAATGTCAGCCCGAAGTCAGCCCGAAGTCAGCCCTGAACCGGCGCGCCGCTGCGGGTGCGGCAAGGGCCGAAAACCGCCGTCAGGGCCAGGATCAGACCCGAGACCGTGGCGATCATGCCCGCCGCGCTGACCGCGTCACGCCCGCCCAGCCACAAAGGCCCGTACCCAGCCAGCACATAGCCAAGCACCGCTGACGCGATGGCGAACACCACGCTCCAGCCGATCTGATGCTCCAGCCGGTTGGTCATCAGCCGCGCCGCGGCCGGCGGGCAGATGAACATGGCAATGACGATGATCGAGCCAACCGCATCAAATGCCGCAACAGCCGCAATCGCCGCAACGATCACCAGCCCCAGCCCCAGCACATTGGTACGTATGCCCAACGTGCGGGCAAAACCTTCGTCGAAGGTGGACAGTTTCAAGGGCCGCCAGAAGATCACGGTAAAGATGATCACACTCACCAGCGTAATGGCAATCCGGGGCAATTCGACCGGCAACCCACGCAGCGCCTTGAGGTCAAAAAGTGAACTCCAGCCGGTTGCATCCAGCCAGATCAGACTTTCCAGATTGCCAAACAGCGCGTGTTCCACATCCAAGTGCACCGACGAGGTGTCCGATTGTTCCAGCAACAACACGCCAGCGGCGAACATCGAGGTGAACACCACGCCCATTGCCGCCCCCGGCTCGATCTTGCCAAGGCGGCGGATTGCCTCGATCAGGATCACCGCGACCACCGCCGCCACCGCCGCGCCCAGCATCATCGGCCAGGCGGCGATCACGCCGGTGGCCAGGAACGCCACGACGATACCGGGCAGCACCACGTGGCTGATGGCATCGCCGATCAGCGCCTGCCGGCGCAGCACCAGAAAGTTGCCGGGCAGCGCGCAGGCCACGGCGGCGAATATGCCGATCAGCAGCGGCGTCAGGGACAGGGGGACGAATTCTTCGCCGCTCATGCGCTTACCCCCTGTGGCCCGCCAATGCGGGCATCCACATCGGCAATCTGGTCGCGGGTCAGCACCGTTTCGATGTCGCGCAACCCGTCATACAGCGCCGCCGCCGCCTCGTGCGATTGATCGGCGCGCACCACTTCCCATCGCTTTTCGTCCCGCAATGCCTTGGCGGCGCGGGCGCGCCCCGTTTCGGTGGCCACTCCGTCGGCGCGGGCGAACCCGGCCCGGCGCAACAGGCGCAGGGTCAGCTTTTCGTAGATCGGCTGGGCCTGTGCTAGCGCCAGCAACCCCTGCCGCAGATGTACCCGGCGCTGGAACCGCAGGTGGCGCAGCACCGCCGCCAGCACGCCCCGGTTGGGGGCCAGGAACAGCGAAATGGCGAAACATGTGAACCCGACCAGCACGATGATCGGCCCGGTCGGCAGGTTCGGGGCCGAGGCCGACAGGGCCGCGCCGACATAGCCGGAAAACCCGCCGATCAGCCCGGCCAGCAGCACCACCCGGTCCGACCGTTCGGTCCAGAACCGCGCCGTGACCGGCGGAATGATCAGCAGCGCAACAATCAGGATCAGCCCGACGATCTTCAGACCAACCACCGTTACCGCCATCACCAGCCCCATCATCGCCAGATCAACCCGGTCCACCTGCAATCCGCGCGCCGCGGCGTATTCCGGGTCAAACGCCACCAGCGTCATGGGCCGGCGCAGCAACAGGATCAGCGCCAGCGTCACCGCCCCGCCGATGGCGATCACCATCGCATCGGACCAGAGCATGCCGGCGGTCGATCCCAGCAGGAACCCCTCGAGGCCCGCCTGACGGCCCGACCCCATGGTCTGAATCACCGTCAGCAATACGATGCCGAGGCCAAAGAACACCGACAGAACCGAGCCGATGGCCGCGTCTTCGGCCAGTCGCGTGTTGCGGGTCAGCCAACTGAGGCACAACAACCCGATCCAGGCGGAAACCGCCGATCCGGCCAGCAGCCCGACCAGATTGCGCCCGTCGCCACCCAGCGCCACCATGATGATGAACGCCAGACACACACCTGGCAGGGTCGCGTGTGAAATCGCATCGCTGACCAGCGCGCGTTTGCGCAGGAACAGGAACGTGCCGGTGACCCCGGCTGCGATCCCCAACAGGGTCGCGCCAATGGCAACCAGCGTGGCGTTATAGCCAAGCTGCAATGATAGGGCGTCACCGATCATGGCTCTATCCCAGCGCGCGGGCCAGTTGATCGACCTGCGCCGTGGCCAGNCGTCCGCCATAGGTCGCCTGAAGCGTGTCGGCGGTAAACGCCTCGGCCACCGGCCCTTCGGCCACTTTGCGGGTGTTTATCAGGAACACATTGTCGAAATATTCGGTGACGGTTGCCAGATCGTGATGCACCACGACCACCGTCTTGCCCTCTTCGCGCAGCGATTTCAGCACGCCGATGATGGCCTTTTCCGTCGCCGCATCGACCCCGGCAAAGGGTTCGTCCAGCAGGTAAAGATCCGCATCCTGCGCCAGGGCGCGGGCCAGGAACACCCGTTGCTGCTGACCACCGGACAATTGGCCGATCTGACGGTCGGCAAAGTCGCGCATGCCCACCCGGTCCAGACACCTGGTCGCGCGCTGCTTGTGCTGCCCCCGGATCCGGCCAAGCAGGCCAAGCTGGCGATAAAGCCCCATCAGCACCACGTCGATCACCCGGGTCGGAAAATCCCAGTCAACGCTGGCGCGCTGTGGCACATAGGCAATGCGCCCGCGCTGTTCATTCAGCGACTTGCCATAGACCTGCACCTGCCCAGACAGCGGTTTGACAATGCCCAGCGCCGCCTTGAGCAGCGTCGATTTGCCCGCCCCGTTGGGACCGATGATCGCCGTCATGGCCCCCGGCTGAACGGTCATGTCAACCGAGAATACAGCCGGTTTCTGACCATAGGACACGGTCAGCCCCCTGATCGCCAGCGGGCTGTCTTCCAGCCCGGTTTCGCCGGGTATCACCCCATGTGTTGAAGCCAGTTCAAGCATATCCTCAGAACCCCGCCGAAAGTTTTTTGTCCATGCCGCGTTCCGGCACATCCGCCCCCAAAGCCGAGGCAATCACCGTCACGTTATGATCAATCATGCCCAGATAGGTGCCTTCATAGGTGCCATCCTCGCCCATGGCATCGCTGAACAGTTCTCCTCCGACCTTCAATTCGTGCCCCCTGGCGGCGGCCCCTTCAATCAGCGCCCGCATGGAGCGGTCCGATACCGAGCTTTCTACGAAAACGGCAGTGACCCGACGCTCGACCAGCAGATCCACCAGCTTGCCGATGCGGTTCAGCCCGGCCTCGCTTTGGGTCGAGATGCCCTGAATGCCCAGCACTTCGATGCCAAACGACTGGCCGAAATAGCCGAACGCGTCATGCGCGGTCACCAAAATTCGGTTGTCGTCGGGCACTTTGGCCATGCTGCGCGCGGCATACTCGGCCAGCCGGTCCAGATCTTCGCGATAGGCCCCTGTATTGGCGGCGAAAGTATCGGCGGATTCGGGGCGGGCGTCGGTCAGGGCGCGCTGGACTTCGCTCACCACGTCTTTCCACAAGACCGGCGTCATCCACACATGCGGATCGAACTTATCGGCATAGGTGTCATGGCTGCGCAGCTTGTCACGCGGCAAGGCCTCGGCCACGGCAACTACGTTGCGGTTGCGGGCCAGATCGTGAAAGAAGTCCTGCATCTGCGCCTCAAGGTACAGCCCGTGCAACAGCACCAGATCCGCCCTTGTCATGGCAACGATGTCGCTGCGGGTCTGACGATAGGCGTGCGGGTCGACCCCCGGTCCCATCAGTCCCCTGACCTCGACCAGATCACCACCGACCTGGCGGGCGGCGTCGGCGATCATGCCGGTGGTGGCAACAATGCGCAATGGTTCCTGAGCAAAGCTGCGTACCGGTGCCATCGGCAGCACCAACAAAGCCAACAATCCAGCAAGCATGAAACGGCGCGAATTCATCACTAGTACCCTTGGATTTCTTGTCATCCGGGTAAATATGCGAACCACTCGCAACAATGTCAATGCTATTGCGAATTATTCGCAATATGAGTCGCGCGTACATCTTATCGCGTTTTCAACCCGCTGATCCCCGGCGTTTGCTTGCCAAGTTGCTTTTGGCGTGCGATTTTACCNNTCGATACCATCAGGGGGACCGGTGATGGAAACANACACCAAAGAGCGCACGGCGCATTTGCCGCAGGTGACCGAGCCGCGCAATCCGGGNCTGGCGCTGGATATGCAGTGGGTGCGCTCTGTACAGGCCAATACCTCAGCNATCGAGCGGCGGGCGGCATCCCTGCCNGGGCGGCGGTCNGTAAAGAAGGACTTTCAGGCGGCGTGGCTGNTGCGCGCCCTGACCTGCATCGACCTGACCACGCTGGCCGGCGATGACACCGCCCAGCGCGTACGCCGCCTGTGCGCCAAGGCCCGCCAGCCGGTGCGCGCCGGGTTGCTGGAAGCACTGGGGATGGGGCCAATCACCGTCGGCGCGGTCTGTGTCTACCACGACATGATATCCCCGGCGGTCGAGGCGCTGGCCGGCAGCGGTATTCCCGTGGCCGCCGTCAGCACCGGCTTTCCCGCCGGCCTGTCGCCATTCCATTTGCGGGTGGCCGAGATTGGCGAAAGCGTCAAGGCGGGAGCGGCTGAGATCGACATCGTCATATCGCGCCGTCACGTGTTGTCGGGCAACTGGCAGGCGCTCTACGAGGAAATGCAGACCTTTCGCGCCGCCTGTGGCGATGCGCATGTCAAGGCGATCCTTGCCACCGGAGAACTGGGCACGCTGCGCAATGTGGCGCGTGCGTCAGTGGTGTGCATGATGGGCGGCGCGGATTTCATCAAGACCTCGACCGGCAAGGAAAGCGTCAATGCCACGCTGCCGGTGTCGTTGGTGATGGTCCGGGCGATCCGCGATTATCACCAACGCACGGGCTATCGCATCGGCTATAAACCGGCGGGCGGGATTTCCAAGGCCAAGGATGCGCTGGTGTATCTGGCGCTGATCAAGGAAGAGCTGGGGGATCGCTGGCTGCGCCCCGACCTGTTCCGCTTTGGGGCCAGCTCGCTGCTGGGCGATATCGAACGGCAGTTGGAGCATCACGTGACCGGGAACTATTCGGCAGGGTATCGCCATGCCATGGGGTGAGAATACGCTATGACCATCAAAGACAAATTCGAAAGCATGGAATATGGCCCGGCCCCGGAAAGCGCCGCCGAGGCACTGGCATGGCTGGTGGATCAGGGCGATCGGTTCGGGCATTTCATCAACGGGGCGTTTACTGCGCCCGGTGACGGGTTCGAAAGCCGCAATCCGGCCACGGGAGAGGTGCTGGCCACCCTGACCCAGGCAAGTCAGGCGGACGTGGATGCCGCCGTTGACGCAGCCCGCGCGGCACAGGGCAAGTGGGAGCGGCCAGGCGGACCCGGGCGGGCGAGATATCTATACGCGATTGCCCGGCTCCTGCAGAAACACAGCCGGCTGTTTGCGGTTCTGGAAACGCTGGATAATGGCAAGCCGATCCGCGAGGCGCGCGATATCGACATTCCGCTGGCGCAGCGGCATTTCTATTACCACGCCGGCATGGCGCAACTGATGCCGGACGTGTTGCCGGACGTTCAGGCATTGGGGGTTTGCGGCCAGATCATCCCGTGGAACTTCCCACTGTTGATGCTGGCCTGGAAGGTCGCGCCGGCGCTGGCCATGGGCAATACGGTTGTGTTGAAGCCAGCAGAGTACACGTCACTGACGGCACTGCTGTTCGCCGATATCTGTTGCCAGGCCGGTCTGCCCAAAGGCGTGGTCAACATCGTCACCGGCGACGGCACAGTGGGCGAAATGATCGTCGCGGCAAAGGTCGACAAGATCGCCTTTACCGGCTCGACCTCGGTCGGGCGGCGCATCCGCGAGGCGATTGCCGGAAGCGGCAAGGCGCTGACATTGGAACTGGGCGGCAAGTCGCCCTATATCGTGTTTGACGATGCCGACATCGACAGCGCCGTCGAAGGACTGGTTGATGCGATCTGGTTCAATTCCGGGCAGGTCTGTTGTGCCGGTTCTCGCCTTTTGGTTCAGGAAGGCATCGCCGAGGCGTTTTACACCAAACTGCGCGCCCGCATGGACGGTTTGCGCATCGGCAACCCGCTGGACAAATGCATTGATGTGGGTGCGGTGGTCGATCCGGTGCAACTGGCCACGATCACCGGCATGGTGGCCGGCAACACCGCAGGCGAGACCTATCAGGCCGCCGTTGATCTGCCCGAAGGCTGCTTTTACCCGCCTACCCTGATCACCGGGCTGACACCATCCGATACCCTGATGCAGGAAGAGATTTTCGGCCCGGTTCTGGCCTCGACCACCTTCCGCACACCCTCTGAGGCGGTCGAACTGGCCAACAATACCCGCTATGGGCTGGCCGCGACGCTGTGGAGCGAGAATATCAATCTGGCGCTGGGCATCGCGCCGAAACTGGTTGCCGGGGTGGTCTGGATCAACGCCACCAACCTGTTCGACGCCGCCGCCGGGTTTGGCGGGGTGCGTGAAAGCGGCTTTGGCCGGGAAGGCGGCTGGGAAGGGCTGACGGCTTATACAAGGCCCAAGACAAAAACCAAACCACTGGCACGGATCGAACCTGCCATTGGCAATGCAGGTCCAGCGGACCCGATAGACCGCACCGCCAAGATGTATGTCGGCGGCAAACAGGCGCGGGCTGACAGTGGCTATTCCCGCCCGGTTTACGGCAAATCCGGCGCGCTGCTGGGACATGTGGGGCTGGCCGGCCGCAAGGACGTGCGCAATGCGGTCGAGGCGGCGCAGGCCGCGGTCGGCTGGGCCGGAACCACCGGCCACCTGAGGGCACAGATCCTGTATTACATCGCTGAAAACCTCTCGGCCCGCGCCGATGAGTTCGCCGCGCGGATCAATACCATGACCGGCAAGCGCCAGGGCGCGAAAGAGGTCGCGGCATCAATCCAGCGCCTGTTCACCTATGCCGCCTGGGCCGACAAGTATGACGGGCAGGTGCATGGCGTGCCGATCCGTGGCGTGGCCTTGGCGATGAAGGAACCGGTTGGCATCATCGGCGCGCTGTGCGCGGACGAGGTGCCGTTGCTGGGGTTGGTATCGGTGATGGCCCCGGCGATTGCCATGGGCAACCGCGTGGTGCTGGCCGCGTCCGAGCCTTACCCGCTGGCCGCCACCGATTTCTATCAGGTGCTCGATACTTCGGACGTGCCGGGCGGCGTCGTCAACATCCTGACCGGCAGCCATGCTGACATGGCCCCAGCGCTGGCGGGGCACCTGAATGTCGATGCCGTCTGGAGCTTCTCGTCCAGCGACCTGTCGGCAGAAATCGAACGCGCCTCGGCAGGCAACCTCAAACGCACCTGGGTCAACAATGGCCGGACAAGCGACTGGTACGCGCCCGATACAGTTCAGTGTCTGAAGGCCTCAACCGAGATCAAGAACATCTGGGTACCCTACGGCGAATAACGTCTTTGCCTTTCCCATCGGGGTCAGTCCGCCGGCAAACCCTCGGGCTTGCCGACCACCACAAACCGCAGCCCCTGTGGGTCCAGCAACTGGCCCGCCACGCGGTTCACATCCGCCAGCGTCACGGCCTCGACCTTGGCGTTGCGGGTGGCGATATAGTCAATCGGCAGATCCTGCATCTGCATGCCAACCATGATGCTGGCGATGCGCGCATTGCCATCGAACCTCAGCGGGTACGCCCCCGTCAGATAGGTCTTGGCCGCGTCCAGTTCCTTTTGCGTCACGCCGGTTTCGGCCATCTTGGCCCATTCGTCGCCGATAACCTGAATCGCCTCGGCGATACGGTCATTGGCCGAAGACACGCCGCCGCGATAGGTCGCGGCAAGATCCCTTGGTGAAAGGTAGGAATAAACCCCGTAGGTCAGCCCGCGTTTTTCGCGCACTTCCTCCATCAGACGGCTTTCGAATGACCCGCCGCCAAGCACCTGATTAAGCACATAAGCGGCAAAGAAATCCGGGTGATCCCTCTCAATTCCGCGCTGACCAAACACAGCAACCGATTGCGGCGTGTCAAATTCGACCACCGTGACGCCGCCAGTCAGGGCAACCCCTGCCGGACCGGGAATTGGCGCTCCGGTTTCCGGCAGATCGCCAAGCAATGCGTCAATCAACGCCCCCAGTTCTTCGGCCGTGATATCGCCCACCGCCCCGACATAAAGCCGGTCACGGGCGAATACCGCGCCATGGGCCGCAACAATATCGTCACGGGTCAGCGACGTGACCGAGTCCACTGTGCCCGCGCCATCGCTGCCGTAGGGATGATCGCCAAAGGCCATGCGCCGAAACGTCGCCTGAGCGATTTCGTCCGGGTCTTTGGCATCCGATTTCAGGCTTGAAATCACCTGGCCCCGCACCCGGTCAATTGCCTTCTGGTCAAACCGGGGATTGTGGATTGTGTCGCGCAGCAAGGCCAGCGCTTTGTCGCGGTTCTCGCTCAGGAACCGGGCGGAAATCGCCACGGAATCACTTCCGGAATCATAGCCAAAGCTGGCCGCCAGCGCTTCAAGTGCGCGGGCATAGGGCCGTGCCTCAAGATCACCGGCTCCTTCTTCAAGCAAACCGGTCATCAGATGGATCGCCCCGCGTTTGCCCGGCGCATCCAGCGACGTGCCCCCACGAAACCGCAATTCCAGCGCGGTGAACGGAATCGAGTGATCCTCGACCAGCCAGGCGGTGATGCCCGCGGGCGAAACCACTTCCCGGATCTTGACCTCGGCCGCAACCGGAAGCGCCAGAACCAGCGCAGTGAAAATTGCAATGAATATTCTCATTGGCTTACCCCTTCGTCGCGCATCAGCCAGCCGGTGACCGAAGTTTCTTCGCGCAGCACGTCGCGTGCGGCGGCAATGATCTGCTGGGCGGTCACGGCTTGCAGGATGTCCGGCCAGGCCTGAACATCCTCAACCGTCAACCCGGTGCTCAGCGCGCGGCCATAGCGGTTGGCGATGCCGTCCACATTGTCGCGCGCATAGATCTGCGCCGCTCGCAACTGCATCTTGATCCGGTCCAACTGCTCCGGGTCCACGCCCTTGTCGATGAAATCGGTCAGGGCCGCGTCCATTGCCGCTTCGACCTCGTCCAGAGAAACCCCTTCGGCGGGGACCACGATCATGTCGAAGGTGGTCTGGTCCAGCGCCTGACCACTGTAGAAAACGCCCGAATAGACGGCGATTTGATTTTCGAACTGCAATTTCTCGGCCAGAAACGAGGTGGTGCCACCACCCAGGATTTCCGCCAGAAGATACAACGCCGCAGCCTGTTCCTGTGCCCCGCTGTTGCGTTCCGGGGCCAGGTAGGACCGGCTGACATAGGGCTGGGCCACGCGCGCATCGCGGAATATCATCCTGCGTGCAGCGGTCTGGGGTGGCTCATGTGTTCGCATGCGTTCGGGCAAGTCCGGATTTGCCGGGATCGCGCCATAGTGTTTTTGCGCCAGGGCGCGTACCTCTGCGGGCTCCACGTCGCCGGAAACGACCAGGACCGCGTTGTTTGGCGCATAATAGGTCCGGTAGAACGACAGGGCGTCCTCCAGATCAAGGGCGGCCATTTCGTGTTTCCAACCGATCACCGGCACCCCGTAACGGTGGTTGTAATACTGGATCGCGTTCATCTGTTCGCCGAACAACGCGCGGGCAGAATTTTCGACCCTCTGGTTACGTTCCTCAAGGATCACATCGCGTTCGGTCTTGATGTTGGCATCGGTCAGGCGGATATTGACCATCCGGTCCGATTCCATCTGCATCATCAGATCCAGCCGGTCCGCTGCCACCCGCTGAAAATACGCCGTGAAATCATAGCTGGTAAAGGCATTGTCGCGCCCGCCATTGGCAGCAACGGTGGCCGACAATTCGCCTGCTTCCAGTGTGTCGGTGGCCTTGAACAGCAAATGCTCCAGAAAATGTGCCACGCCCGAGGCACCGCGCGGTTCATCCGCAGACCCGGCCCGATACCAGATCATATGCTGCAATACCGGGGCGCGGTGATCTTCGACCACGATAACCTGTAACCCGTTGTCCAGCTTGAAACTGGTTACCAGTTCCTTGTTGTCTTGCGCAAATGCAGGCAGGGTATTTGCAAGAATGGCAACAAGAATGGCCAGGGTGCGGATCATCGAAAGTCCTCCGTTTGGGTTGGTATGAACCGGCGGTTTGATCCGGCTTTCAGACAGGGCATAACCTACGCTCGCAAACGCAACTTTCAACAACATCTGGCGAAAAAGTGAGCCGGTTTATTCGTTTCGGGGCGGCGCGGTCGGCGTCCCAAGACCGGCCCGGCGGAACCGGCCCGTTTCACTGAACGGATCCAGGGACTGGCGGCGATAAGCCTGCTCGTAACGATCAACCTTGAACAGTTTGAAACTGGACAAACGCCCCTGTCGCTTGCGGAAATCCGCATCCTCTTCGGCCAGCGCGGTGCGGGTGTTTGCCGGCACGCCAAAGCGGCTTGCCTGGGCCACCAGTGACCCGTCCGAGGCCGGAACGCCACTGTTATCAATCGCCGAGGCGCTGCCGCCAAGCGCAACAATCGCATCCGAGGTGGGATGCTGATCCACCAGATTGCTGCCACCCGGTGTCGGTGCCGGCAGCACGTCGTAATCTTTGGGGGCAGTCAGCGGCTTGTTCGGCATGATCAGGAATTCGTCCGGTCCCTGACCGCTCGACTGAACCTGACGCAGACCTTTGTCAGCGCACCCGCTCAGGGCTACTGCCCCTGTTAAAATGATCGCACCCAGCGGCATCCGCATGGCCACTCTCCTGCCTGTTTCCCGCGCTTTTAACGCATATCGCCGTCCACGTCACGTGGCCTTTTTTCTGCTCCGCCCGCCATCAAACAATACCAGCCCGGCGGCCCCGGTAAATATGAATACATCGGCGGCATTGAACACAAACGGATTGTTGAGGCCACAGCAGGACATATTGAGGAAATCCAGTACATATCCATGCCAAAGCCGGTCCACCACATTGCCCAGCGCCCCGCCGATAAGCAACCCGGCACTGGCCTGCATCTGCCATGACTCCCGGTGCCAGCAGCGCACCCAATAAAGAACACCCCCCGCCACAAACAGGGAAAACCCGATCAGCACCCAGCGGGTCCAGTCGGCCCCGCCGTTCAGCAGGCCAAAATTGACGCCCCGGTTTTCACCATAGCGGAAATTCAGAATTGGCGGCAGCACATCAATCGCCCGAAGCCGCTCCAACCCCATCCAGAACACCACCAGATACTTGCTTATCTGATCGACAAGCATCGCCCCAATGGCCGTTAGGATCAGCAGACGCATAACTTGTCCTTATCTAATGGCGAAAATGGCGCATGCCGGTAAACACCATCGCCAACCCGGCCTCGTCCGCTGCGGCAATGACTTCGTCGTCGCGCATCGACCCACCCGGCTGGATCAACGCCGTTGCCCCGGCTTCGGCGGCTGTGATCAACCCGTCGGCAAAGGGGAAGAACGCATCAGACGCCACAACGCTGCCCATGGTCAGCGGCGCGGCCAGCCCCATCGCTTCGGCCATGTCCTGCGCCTTGCGGGCGGCGATCCTTGTGCTGTCCACGCGGCTCATCTGGCCGGCACCGACACCTACGGTCGCGCCATCCTTTACATAGATGATTGCGTTGGATTTCACATGCTTGGCCACGGTCCAGGCAAACAGCAGATCGGCCAGTTCGGCCTCGGACGGCGCGCGTTTGGTGACAACCTTGAGGTCATCGGCAGAAATATGGCCAATGTCCTTGCCCTGCACCAGAAATCCGCCGGAAACCTGCCGGAAGGTCAGTTTCTCTGCGGCTGGGTTGGCCAGGCCGCTTGTGGTCAGCAACCGCAGGTTCTTCTTGCCGGCAAAAATATCCATTGCCTCGGCGTCGGCACCGGGGGCAATCACCACTTCGGTAAAGATACCGCTGATCTCTTGCGCCGTCTGGGCGTCGAGTACCTGATTAAGCGCGATGATCCCGCCAAAGGCACTGGTCCGGTCACAGTCAAAGGCCCGTGTGTATGCTTCTTTCAACGTCGTCCCGGTGGCCACGCCACACGGGTTGGCGTGCTTGATGATGGCGCAGGCCGGGCCATCATCAGCGGCAAATTCGCTAACCAGTTCAAACGCCGCATCCGTGTCGTTGATATTGTTGTAGCTCAGTTCTTTACCCTGATGCTGATGCGCCGAGGCGACGCCAGGACGCGCGGTTCCATCAGTGTAGAACGCTGCCGTTTGATGCGGGTTCTCGCCATAGCGCAGGGTTTGCTCCAGCGTCCCGGCAAAGGCCCGGCGGCGCGGGGTTTGCACGCCAATCGCTCCGGCCATCCAGGTTGATACGGCCGCGTCATAGGCCGCCGTGCGCCCGTAGGCGATCTGCGCCAGCTTGCGGCGAAATTTCGGGCAGGTCGCCCCGTTGTGCTGATCCATGTCGCCCAGCAGCTTGTCGTAATCCTCGACATCCACCACCACGGTGACAAAGGCGTGGTTCTTGGCCGCCGCGCGGATCATCGCCGGACCACCGATGTCGATGTTTTCAATACAGNTGTCGTAATCGCCCCCCTTGGCGACGGTTTCCTCGAACGGGTAGAGGTTGACCACCAGCAGGTCGATCGCCTCGATACCATGCGTTNCCATCGCCGACAGGTGATNGTCATTGTCGCGCANCGCCAGCAACCCGCCATGCACATTCGGGTGCAGGGTCTTGACCCGCCCATCCATCATTTCCGGAAAACCGGTCACATCCGCCACATCGCGCACAGTCAGACCCGCCTTGCGCAGCGCCGCCGCCGAACCGCCAGTGCTAAGCAATTCAACCCCGCGCTCGGCCAGCGCCTTACCCAGATCAATCAGGCCGGTCTTGTCGGACACGGAAAGCAAAGCGCGGCGGATGGGGGGCATGTCGGTCATAACTTGGGGGGTCTCCTGGCATTCAGCCTTCAAAATCAATCTCGTCCCGGTTCAGATCGCGTATGGCAATCGCAGTGTCCTGCGCTTTGCTGAGAGACCACCGGATGCGGGTCGCATACTCCATTGCCCGGCCAGTTAGAACGATCTGTTTTGTCGCGCGTGGCTTTAGGCGACCATTTTCCAGGTAAACACTTGGTTCCAGTGACAAATCAAATTGGCCATCGTGGCGGAAAACCCAGATTTCACCGCTTTTCTGGGCCATCGACACCGCAGCGCCGCCCAAATCAAGCGCCGTATCGACATCGGGATGCAGGTGCAGGCGGATGTCAAAGCTGATTCCGGCCAGCCCGCTGGCGTCCATCGCAATGTCGAACTGCCGCTTGGCCGCGTCTTCCATCGCCAACAGCATGTCCTCTCCGACCATGCCGCGCCCGTCGAAAGCCAGCTCTAGTGTGCGCGCATGGGTCAGGCCGAACTTGCGGGTGTATCCATCGTGGCCACCCTGAAACCTGATCCCGTCTGAAAGCTCGGAGATCTCAACCGGCACATGACCGGGCCCGTCAACCAGCGGCTCCAGCCCCGAACCGCGGGCAGGTTCCCCTAACGAGGCACTGGAATGTCCGGCCAGACAAAGGGTCGAATGCGACGGTGTAGCCCGCCCCGCCCGGCGCCATTCCGAACCGAACGAAGCACCGGAACCACAATTTACAATCAGCGGACGCCGCCCCGAGGTAAGCTCAAACGCCAGGGTCGAGGCATGGGCATTGCCCGAAGCCGCGCCGCTGGGCGGGGCGCTGGCATCGACAATAACGCTGGTACGTCGGGCGGAAAGTCGGGCAAACCCCATCGACAGCCCCTTGGCCTGATGCGGTTTGACATGGCTTGCCGCCAGCGCATAGTCCAGCCGCCCCTCAAGCCCCCGTCCGCCGCCATGGAACCGCGCCAATCCGCTATCTGCGTGGCGCAGAATCCGCAAAGTGGGCGCAATACGTTCAATCGCGACAGTATGGGCCGGTGGTGTGCCGCGCCCGGTCTCATGCAGCGCGGCGGCGGCCCAGGTCAACAGCGTGAACACCTCAAGCAACTCTTCGGGGTTGCGGGTCGGCAACCCGCCCTGCTCATCAATCTGGCTTTCACATTCATGGGCAAGCGCGCGCACAGCCGGATCTGCCAGATCCTCGCGCCCCTCCAGCGACAATCCGGCATAGATCAGCCCGGTCAGCGCCTCGAATCGGGGCAGGCCCGGTGCCGCGCCCTGCCACCGTTTGCTGAGGAACCAGGTTTGCCTTGTCAGTGCTTTGAAAAACGCGTCGCTCGCGGCGCTGTCCTGTCCGCGCAACAGAAAAATAGCGTGATTGATCCAGCGGATCACCCGCCGACCGGTCAGGTCCGGGGTCCAGCCCGGCCCCTGCCCCGCCCCAAAGCGATGCACCCAGCCATTCAGCCAGCCTTGCGCCCTGATCCGCGCCGCCTGATCCCCGACTGCGGCCAGATCGTCCAGCCAGCCAAACCCCTGCCGGTCCGCATCAAAGGCGGCATTCGGGGCCTCAATCTCCCACAAATCGGCCCCCGGCTCATCGACCAGATAGCCGGCAAACAACAGGTTCCCGGCAATCAACTGACGACCTCGGGCGAAACTGCCTATTGTGCGCGGCTCTGGCTGCGATACAAAACCCGTCGCCGCCTTTTGCCGTCGGCTAGCCCGGGCGTAAGCCCGGTCAAGAAACCGGATTCTCCGGCTGGTGAAGGTTTCGGAACGCGACATATGCTCTGCCTTGTTACGCTCTTTGGCGTTTGCAGCGACCATATCGTGCCGCGCCGATGAAGTCACCGGCGAAACTTGGCTCTTTGCAAGTTCAGGCGGCTTTGCGCAGACAAGCGATATAAAACCCGTCCATCCCGCCCAATTCAGGCCAGTAGTCGGGACGCAGACGCAGCCCCCCTTCGGATGTGATCCATTTCGGATCAACCCCCTTCAGGGCCAGAGCATCGCGGTCAACAGACATGTCCCGGTGCGCCTCCAACGCCTGCTCAACCTGGACTTCCCCCTCGTCCGGCAACAGCGAGCAGGTGCAAAACACCATTCGCCCGCCCGGTTTCAGAAGTTCCCAGGCGTGGGCCAGCATCTGTGCCTGCAATTCAATCAGCCCGCCGAATTCGGCCCCGTCCTTGGCATAGGGCAGATCGGGGTGCCGGCGGATGGTGCCGGTTGCGGAACAGGGTGCATCCAGCAGGATCGCGTCATAAGAACCCTGATGTTCCAGCGCATCGCCGACCACAATTTCGGCCCTTAATCCGGTTCGCTCAAGGTTCTCGGAAACCCGTTTCAATCGTGCCTCAGAGATATCCAGAGCCACCACATCCGCGCCGTATGCCGCCATCTGCAATGTCTTGCCCCCCGGTGCGGCGCACAGATCAAGGATCTTTTCACCCCCCGCAGGGGCGAGAACCTGCACCGGCAACGCGGCGGCCGCATCCTGTACCCACCAGTCACCCCGGTCATATCCCGGCAACGCCGACACCTGACCGGGTGATACCAACCGTTGACTGCCGGTCGGCAATTCCTGCGCCCCCAGTTCCGCAGCCGACACGCCCGGCTTGACGGTAATATCCAGTGGGGCACCGGCGAAATGCGCGCCCTCCATGGCCGTCACCGCCTCGCCGCCCCAGGCCTGAACCAGCGGCCCGCGCAACCATTTCGGCAGGCGCGGCGCGCGCAGGGCGGGCCAGGCATCCGGACCTTCCGCCGCAACCTTGCGCAGCACCGCGTTGACCAGTCCTTTCAGCTTACTGTGCCGCTTGTGCGCGCCGACAATCTCGACCATCGCATTGACCACGCCGTGCGCAGCCTCGCCCTGACACAGTTCGACCGTGCCCAACCTCAGCGCGTTATGTACCGTCATAGGAGGGGTCTTGCGCAGATGCTTGTGCAACAACCGATCAGCGCGCTCCAGCCCTCGCAGGGTCTCGGTAGCCAGCCGCTGTGCCCTTGCCCGGTCATTGCTGGGCAGATGGTCCAGCGCCCCGCCGCCCAGACATTCTGACAACAGCCGCCCCTGGTCCAGCACCTGATCCAACAGGTAGATTGCACTGCGTCTGGCTTGTGTTGCTGCATCGGCCATGTGCCGCCTCCGAATTGTTGACTGAATTGTTCACCGCCTTGCCTCTGACGGACGAGAGCGTATATCACGACAGTTGTACAAAGGAACCCGGCATGAGCGAAACAGACGACCAAAATGACCTGCCCGCCGCCGCACGCCGTGCTCTGGCCGAAGCCGATGAGCGCCGCAAGGCTGCGACCAAAGAGACCCTACCAAAGGAACTCGGTGGGCGTGACGGGCTGGACCCGGTCCGTTTCGGCGATTGGGAAAAAAAAGGCATCGCCATCGACTTTTGATGTCAGGGTCTTTGTTGCATGAATCGACCGAAGGGATTCATCTCGTGAATCCAATATGGTAGCCGGCTGACATGAGCAGACCGATACCTCCGGTCTACAAAACCAAGAACTGGCCGGATTACAACGCAGCTTTGAAGAAGCGCGGTGCGCTTACTCGTACCAGAAAGAAATGTGCCAGGCCGTAGGCATATTTGAAGAATACCTAGAAAATCTACTCAGTGTCGAGCGGCACTAATCCGAAACCGAACACCGGTAAAATAGGCTGGCATGCCCAAGTAACACCTGGATCACCCGTACAACAGAACTGTCGCTACAACCCTTGAAAACAACAAGAAAATCCGGCGATGGCGAAAAACGGAGAACGGGGATTTATTGGTAGGTGGCGGAGGGAACGGACCTGCCAGCAAACCTTCTCTGCCACGTAAGCCATTGAATTTGTTGCTTCGATCCGCAGTTTGGAATCCCACCTGTTGCGAAAGCAACTGAAATCCAAAAGGGTCGGATTTGGGCATCAGCCAAAGCTACGTGGTCGCCCTGCCCCTCACAAGCCAGTTTCTTCTGAAAATGCCTCGAACCGGTTTCTTTTGACAGTTCTGGCAGGGTGTTTGACGCCAGTCATTCAGAAAAATCTTGACGCGCGAAATAATTGCATACAGTCTGAATTCACGATGAATGCAGTTAGATTGCCCAAGTAGCAAATATGTGAGGTTGCGTGAACTACCAGGAACAAAAAACGTCGCCGACAAAGTTTGATGAAAACGCCCCCTTGGCGGGGGTCCGGGTTCTGGAGTTCGGACATTTTGCGGCCGGCCCCTATGCAACAATGTTGCTTGCCGATTGGGGGGCCGATGTTGTGAAAGTTGAGCCGCCCAAGGGTGAGCCACTGCGCCACTGGCCGCCGCTTGTTGGCGAAGATGGATCACCCTTTGGAGTGAACTTTGCCATCCTCAACCGGAACAAGCGTTGTGTGGAAATTGACCTTAAGGATCCGGACGGGTTGCGCCGTGCGAAGGAGCTTTGCAAAAAGGCCGATATCATAGTCGAAAACTACAGGCCCGGGGTGCTTGGCAAGCTGGGGTTGGGCTTTGAGGATGTTGTCAAAACTAATCCGGACATCGTTTTTTGTTCACTGACCGGCTACGGGCAAACGGGGCCGTTCAAAGACCGCGGTGCGTTTGATGTCGCCATTCAGGCGGCAAGCGGCATTATGAGTGTGACCGGAGAAGAGAACGGGCCACCCGTCAAATGTGGCGTCGCCCTGGCGGATTACGGCACCGGCGCGTTTGCCGCGCTGGCCTGCGTAACCGCGCTTCGTCGGGCGGAAAAGACTGGTCAGCCGGGAAACGTGGATGTGTCCATGTATTCTTGCATGGTGTCGCTGGCAAATCTGCAAACCAGTGAATACTGGGGCGCGGGAGACGTGCCCAAAAGGCTTGGTTCGCGCCACCCCAAGGCCGCTCCGTATCAGGCTTATCTTGGGTCTGACGGCAAATGGTTTATTCTTGCCGCCGGCAGCGACCGGCTCTGGCATCGTGTTTGCGATGTCATTGGGGCACCGGAACTGGCGGACGATCCGAAATACAAGATTGCGGGTGCAAGAGCCGAAAACCAGTTGGAGCTTGAAAAGGTGCTGGGAAACAAATTTTCCCAAAGCCCGGCCGGGATCTGGTTGCGGAAATTTGATTTGGCCAATGTGCCTGCGGCACCGATCAATGACTATTCAGAGGTGGTTGAGTCCGATCATGTCAGGGAAACAAACCTCGTTCATCAAATGAAATTGCCCGATGGCACTCTGGTTCCAACAGTTGGCAACCCGGTCAGCCTTAGCGGTTTTGATTTTGGGATATTTGTGGATCCGGCAGATGTTGGGGCCCATAGTGATGAGGTCGTTGCTGATTGGGTTGGAAAAGAGCATGTCTGAGCAGGTCTTAACCGTAGAGCAGCGCGGGGAAACTACCAAAGTACTCCGTCTGAACCGGCCTGACCGGGCCAACGCGATAAACGAAGAACTGACGAGGCGCTTAACAGAAGAAATCGGCGAATGTTATTCGGATCAAACCAAACTTTTGATCCTTGAAGGGGAAGGCAAGCATTTTTGTTCCGGCTTTGATCGACCGTCCTCAAGTCAGGAAGCGCAGGCAAACCCCAACGTTCTGGGGGTCAAAGTCGAAGCGATGATGCAAATTCTGGCCGGTGCGCCATGTGTTACGCTTGTCCATTCACACGGAGCCGCAGTCGGTGCCGGTGCGGAAATCGTCGTCGCATGCGATTACCGTTGCGCGACCGGGGATGCAATGTTCATGGTCCCGGGGTTTCGCCTGATGGGCGTCTCTTTAGGCAATAGCCGCCTGTCACAGTGTATTGGCCCCGATCAGGCGATGAAAATGATACTTCAGGCCGAAAAGATAGACTGTGCGAAAGCACTCGAACTGGGCCTGGTGACAGATCTTGTCCAGACGGATGCGCTGGATGAATTTGTGACCCAGCTGGAACAGGCGCTGGAAACAACATCCAAATCGGCATTGAGTTCAATCAAGACATCCGTCCACCAGACGAACAGCCGGAAATCTGGCAGTTATGCGTTCGAAGGTCCGGCGTATAACGCATCAGTATAGGAATTAATAAGCGCGAAGCCAATTTAGGGAGAATAGCCAATGGGTGCTGACAAAAGAAGTTCAGTCGATATCATGATCCAGAACGCCTGGTATGCGGCTGGATTGTCGGTAGATTTTGAAGTTGAGACACTGGAGAAACGCACAATATGCGAGAACGCGATGGTGTTCTGGCGGACTGCGGAAGGCGAAGTTGTCGCATATGATGACCGCTGCTGCCACAAGCGCATGCCAGTATCGGCAGGCCGGTTTCTTGAGGGAGGAATGCTGGAGTGCCCATACCATGGCCTTTGTTTTGACGCCACCGGCGCATGTGTGAGAATACCGTCAGCTCCGGATGCCCCAATCCCCAAGCGCGCGCGTCTGTTGCCCTTTTCCGTATGGGAAAAAGATGGCGTTGTCTGGGTCTGGCCGGGTGATTCGGACAAGATTGGCGATGTCGAACCGATTGACACACCGGAAATTGCCTCTCCGGATTGGGATACGATCCACGGCGATCTTGTTGTCAAAGGCAACTCGGTTCTGATGATCGAAAACGTCCTTGACCTGACCCATTTTTATCCGTTGCACGGAAATTCGATTGGCCAGTACGCGGATACCCAGATCGACTTTGACGTCGAAACAGGTGTTATCGGCGGCAGCGGTTTTGTCAGGACGTCGCGCGACGTGGACAGTTATCCGCAATCAGAGGGCTTTCAGGATCTTCTTATTCACGAAGTCGCTGACAGTTCCAGTTCGCAAACCGTGGTTGGGCCCGGCGTTCTGGTTGCAAAGCGCACCAATTGGCCAGCCGGTGGCAGGGCCAAAAACGAGGATTCCAGATCGCTGGTGAATTATCACCTGTTTGCGCCTCTCAATCGCGGTTCCCATAAATATACCTACATCGTGAACATGCCCAAGAACCAGATGTGCGGATCAGACCCGAACAAACGCGGTGTGGACCGGGCCAAAGAGTTTTTCCCGTCGGTTTTCGAGGAGGATGTCTGGGCGATAGAAATGCAGCAGAAAATGTGTGAAATGCCCAATGGCGACTATTCGGAAGTCAATCTCGCTTCTGATCTTGCGCTTGTCCGGGGCCGCAAAATGCTTTTCGATTTATACGACAAGGAAACCTGACGAAAAACGGGTTCGGACAAAAAGACGTGCATAAGACCGTCTTGTCCGGACCTGAATATGTGCAGAGTGTCAAATCGCAAGATGCGCCTACTCTGCCGATACCTATCTACCAAAGTTCATAAAAAAATGAACGTGTTTTGCCGTGATGGCGACCAACAACAGGAAGGAAAGGCGATAAAATGAGGAAGAATTTAGTTCCAAAACTGGGCCGTACTCTTGGAATGGCGGCTGTGGCATTCTCTATGAGTTTGGCACCGGCATCCGCTGCAGACTATCCGGAAATGAAGTTGAAGGTGGCGCATGCGCTGTCAGAGGCGTTTCTGTGGGCTGATGTCGACAAATGGTTCTTTTCAGAACTTGAAGAACGCAGCGGCGGGAACATAACGTCTCAGGTGTTCTGGAACGGTTCGCTGGTTGGTCCAAAGCAGGTTCTGGATGCTGTGGGCAAGGGCGGCATTCCGATGGGGGCCGATGCTCAGGGATACTATCCGACTGCGCTGCCTCTTAATACGATGCCAAACGCCCTTCTTGGGACACTTACCTTTTCCAACCCCGAGCATTCTTCGATCATTACACGGGAAATATTCGAAAACTTCCCGGAAATGCAGGAGGAATTCAAAGCACTTGGTGTTTGGCCGCTGTATTTCCACGCAGTTCCAAGTTTCCGGGTTGCCTGCACCAAGCCGATTGCAACAGTCGACGACTTTCGCGACAAAAAGATGCGGCAGTTCAGCGCCTATCATCCACAAGTCTGGTCATCCGTTGGTGCGGTTGGTGTGACGGTTCTGCCGGCTGAGATTTATGAAGGTCTCCAGCGCGGCCGGCTTGATTGCGTTTTCTATGACTACAGCTCGATACTGGGTCAGAAAATGTATGAAGTCGCCCCCTATGTCAGCACCGCTAACTTTGGCGCAGGTTCGACCTGGCCACTGGTTGTGAACTACGATCTGTATTTCAATGAATGGTCAGACGACGTACGTAATCTTGTGACCGAAATTGCCAAAGAAACCTCGGCACGCAGTGTCACGGTTGCTGAAGCCAGAGCCAAGGAATCGCTTGATGAATTGGCTGCGCTGGACGGCGTGGCGATCGTCGAGTTTTCGCCAGAAGAGCAGGCAAAGATGGTTGAAATGATGCCGGACTTTATTGATCTTTGGGTTGCCCAGCAGGAGGGAACTGATCGCCATGACGTTGCAATGCGGATCGGCGAATATGTGAAGAAGCGTGCCAAAGAGCTGGCTGACGGCTAGCGCACGGTTTCGTAAATCTTCGTTACCGAAAGGTAAAAATCTGTCGGCGTCGCGGTCCTGAACAGGTCCGCGACGCCGGTGGCCAAATGGTTAAGAAAACCTTTCGCACAGCATAACGGCGTCTTTTGAATTAAGGTCCTTTTCAACATTTCGATTGTGTGGCGTCAGACTGATTTTGTTGTCTCGTCAATGCCTGAAAAGGATTCTGAACAGTCACGTGAGCCAATCGAAAAACCAAACTACACAAAAGGGTGGGCAAAAAAATGGGAAAATTTTTTGGTAACACTTTATGGGTGACTGTCCTGATTTCAGGGCTGTGTATGTTTCTTATTTTGTCCATTGGCACGCTGGATGTTCTTGCCTATCTGCTACTTAAAAGCCCATTCTCGGGGGCCAATGAAATTGTAGAAGTTGTGTTGGCTGTTTGTGTTGCAATGGCCATTGTTTCTGCCCATTACTCGCATAGTCACGTGAGAGTGGATATTATNTCTGAAAATTTTCCGGCCAAAGTCAATTCAGTGGTGGACATTTTCAGNCGGTTTCTGGGCGCTGCCTGCACGTTCCTGCTTGCGTATGGTTCATGGAGATTGGCAATCGACAGCGTTCTGGAGCGTGAAACGGCCATCACTCTTTATAGTTTCCCGATCTATCCGGGAAAGATTCTGTTTGCTGCCGGATTGACGATTGCCGCTATGGAATCGATCAGGCAATTTACCATGGCTTGTTTAAGAAGGCACGACAGGCTGAGCGGACCAATAAACATGCCAATTCAGTCGATGGAAGACTAAGAATGTCTGAAGAGATCTTTCTGGGGTTAGCAGGAATTGTTTCTGTCCTACTGATCGGCGCAATTGGTGTTCCGGTTGCCTATGCTCTTATGATGGTTGGAATTGTGGGGCTTTGGTTCGTAGGGGGGGCCGGCTTTCTTGGATCTTCGCTAAAACTCCTGCCCTATACCGTGTTAAGCAATTATAGCTTCGCGGTTATTCCGATGTTCCTTCTGATGGGGGCCCTTGCATCGGTGGCGGACATAACAACCGAACTTTATGCTTTCGCAAACAGGCTTTTGGGTCGTGTCCGTGGCGGCTTGTTGATGGCAACGGTCGTTGCATCGGCAATATTTGCGGCGATCTCCGGTTCTACCATTGTAAATGCCAGCGTGTTCACACGCATCGCCCTGCCGGAAATGAAGAAATTCGGCTATGATTTAGGTGTCAGTGCCGGCTGTATTGCCGCTGCGGGAACATTTGCCGCCCTGATACCACCCTCGATCAGTCTGGTCATTGTCGGACTTCTGACCGAGGCTTCGATCGGGGCGTTGTTAATGGCCGGTATCATACCCGGTATTCTGACGGCGGTCATTTACATCATCGGCATTTCGGTACTTGTGCGCATCAAGCCATCTATTGCGCCAAGGGGCATTCCGGACCTGCCCGATATATCAGCCTTGCAATCATTTCTAAGCATCGCCCCGGCTTTGTTGCTTATGTTCATAGTGTTGGGTGGAATTTATACAGGGATCATGTTCCCGTCATCTGCCGGCGCTGTTGGCGCGGCAGGAGCGCTTTTGATCGCGATCGCGAAACGGAAAATGAACTTTAAAAAGTTGTGGTTTGTGGTGCGGTCCTCGGCCAGCTCTACTGCAATTTTATTTTTCATCGTCATTGGTGGCTTGTTTTTCTCGCGCTTTCTGACGTTTGGCGGGTTCATTCATGAAATTACCGGACTCGTGTCATCCTGGGAAATGACGCAAACCCAATTCCTTCTGGCTTTGTCGGTTGTCTACCTGGTATTGGGGATGTTCCTGGACACATTATCAATCCTTATGATTACAATCCCATTCCTGTTTCCTGTTGCGGTCAGTCTGGGCATTAACGAAATCTGGTTCGGGATATTGATCGTAAAACTGATTGAAATAGCCGCGATTTCACCGCCCGTTGGATTGAATTTGTTTGCGGTGATGGGCGCGTCGGATAGACAGGTGTCGTCAAAAGCCATCATGACCGGCGTAATCCCGTTCATATTTCTGGAGTTGATCACATTGGGATTGCTTATCAGTTTCCCGGCAATCGCAACCTGGCTCCCTTCTGTAATGATGTAGGGGATGTGAATGACGATTGGATTTTTGCGTCTGCGGTCAGAGCGACCATCAGTACATGTTTCTTTCACAGTATTGGCGACAATAATGGAACTTACGAAATGTCAGAGCTAACCCAGACCAGAGAAGACAGTTGCGAAATTATCATCGGTGGGGCGGGCCCGGCGGGTGACCCGCAAGGCGCGATAGAAGCCTTGTGTGGACAATTGCTTGATCTTTATGAAAGCCCCGTGAAACTGGTTGTTTTTCGCGGAATCGGTGAAAATTTCTATTCCGGCCAAGCCCAAAAATATCCGACTGACCAAAAAGACAGATTTGCCAGAAACAAACAAGTCGAGCTTCTTCTTGAGATAATATCGAAGGCACCGTTCTTTTCACTATCTCTCATCAATGGGCGCGTTGATGATATTGGTGCTGATATCGCCGTTACATGCGACTGGCGACTGGCGTCAGAATCCTGCCAATTCTGTTTCGCTTCGGACAGGCGATGCGAAGAAGTGATTAGTGCCGAGCGTTTGAGCGAATTGATTGGCAGCTCGAAAGCTTTCGATACGATTCTAAGGCACCGCTCCATTCCCGCCCAAGAGGCGATAAGGATCGGCCTGGCAATGCCGATTGCGCAGCAAGAAAATATTGTCCAGGACATTGAAACTCATGTTGAGAAAATCAAGAAAGAGTCCATTACCATAATGCGTCGCGCAGTCCGCAACGCCTTTTCCAATGACAGCGACGTCGAACGCATTGTCGGTTCGTTGGCAGCGGCCAGAACAAAAAGCGTAGACCCGATCTGATATCTCCTGTTGCAAGCATTCTGTCCTGGTCGTGGCCAAATTTTACCCCGGTCACCTGCGAACAATTATTGGCAGAAATGAAACAAGAAATGACAACGCGATACACCCAGGCGCTTTTCCGTGACGCGGTATGCAGCCCCGGCCATGCCCGCCCAAGGATCGGCGAAGGAACAGCATATTGACGTATCTCCCATTTTCATCTGGAAACACACAGGGCTGCGAGGGCACGGCTTGCGCGGGCAAGGG
>JGI24025J20009_10000612_pt1 | contig 27635 bp, 27 predicted proteins | sample Cruoilmetagenom3_FD_20009 | JGI IMG/M metagenome (IMG submission 20009) | reverse complement strand
AAACGTCAAACATCTGTTCCAGCGCATATATCTTGACCTCGAGGGGTACTCTTTGTATGCATGATTTATCAGGTTGTGTAACTCGAATTACCAGAGAGCCTATTTTTTGACCTCGCTGGTACGGGTGGTCAGATAACCTTTAAGAACATACAGGCATAACTGGTGATGCGAGTCCCGATGTGGTAGCGGATATCCTTAGGGCTTGCGGAGCCTTAGACCCGGGTTCGAGTCCCGGCCGGGACGCTTATACGGAGAATAAAACATGAAATGGCAAGGAGCTTCAAGATGCAAGGAAAGCGGCGGAAGGATCGTGAGATCTCGTGGAAAACGAAAGTTCGAGATGGGGCGTGAACCTGCTGACACCCACCTCGCACCGGTGCGCGGCAAGAAGATACGCACCTTTGGCGGAAACAAGAAGATACGCCTCTTCCGGTGCGATATAGCGAACGTGACCAATCCAGCAGATAACACAACCCAGAAATGTAACATCGAGACCGTCGAGGGAAACCCGGCAAATCAATACTATACCCGGCGGAATATCATCACAAAAGGAGCGATCATCAAGACAAATTTGGGCTCGGCGCAGGTGACCAACCGGCCAGGACAGGAAGGAGCCGTCAACGCTGTGTTGATATGAACACGGCAGGAAACCCTTATTATGCATGAATGCATTGAGTCACTGGTGCACCACGACGATACTCCAGTCCTCCAGATTCCCACTATGATTAGCTTTGGAAGGGCTCGTAGCTCAGCTAGGCAGAGCACCGGGCTTTTAACGCCTGCGGCGTTGCTGCTGCGTGCAGAAACCCGATGGCCGAGGGTTCAAATCCCTTCGAGCCCGTTAATGCCCAGCCCTTGCAGGCTGTGGCATCGATGGATCGCTCTTGGCGATCCATTAATGTCCTGTCCTTCGGACAGTGGCATCGATGAAAATCGCTTCTGGCGATTTCCGTTACGACACGATTCCGTGGAGGGGTTCAGATAGAATTCGACATATCCAGCCACATAACGGTTCCGAGACATCGGATACTCGATGATGATGAGGCAGAGGAAGTATTGAGCAGATACAACATCGAAAAGGAGAAACTGTCCAAGATCATGACGGTTGATCCGGCAATCAAGGAGATCAGTGCAAACGCAGGCGACGTCGTAGAAATTACGAGAGATAGCGAAACTGCTGGCGAATTCGTGTTTTATCGCCTTGTAATCGAATGAGGGAAGAATGTTAGATCGAAAAAAACTGTCCCGTGCATATTTTACCAAGAACAAGATTGTGCAGCACCAGATCGACTCGTTCAATGAATTCATAGATCATGGTCTCCAGAAGGTCGTTGACGAGATGGGTGTCATCGAAACCGAGGTTGGTGACGCCAGCAGCGGTACAAAAACGTACGTCCGTCTCGAGACGGTCTCGGTTGGACATCCGGTGGTCAAGGAAGCAGATGGTGCTGTCGATCGGTTGTTCCCATCCGATGCGCGGCTGCGCAATCTCACATATTCAGCACCGATCAATCTCACGATGACCGTCGTACAGGACGGGGTTGAGAGTGATCCGAAGAGCGTGGAGATCGGAGTCACGCCGATCATGCTGCGGTCGAAGGCATGTAACCTATACGGGCTAACAGATGCGGAAATACAGTCGCATGGCGAAGATCCGCTTGATCCTGGCGGATATTTCATCACGAACGGCACCGAACGGGTGATCATGACACTTGAGGATCTTGCGCCGAACAAGATCATGACCGAGATAGATCACAGGTACGGCGACCGGGTCGAGATTGCGAAGGTGTTTTCTGAGCGGTACGGATACCGGGCACTGACCGTGGTCGAGCGCGGGCGCAAATCGATACTTGAGGTATCGTTCCCGTCACTTCCCGGGCGCATCAATTTCGTCGTGCTCGCCCGTGCACTTGGACTTGAGACTGACAAGGATCTCGTGGATGCGGTATCGGATGATCCTGATATCAGGGAGTTTATGAAGGAGAATCTTGAAGAGGCAGTAAACTTGGGAGTGTTTACGCAGGAGAATGCGCTTGAGGAACTCGGAAGCGTCGTTGCGACAAGGCAGGCAAGGGAGTACCAAACACGGAGGATCGGCTACGTCCTTGACAGGTACCTGCTTCCGCATCTCGGCAACGCGGAAGCGGATCGGATGGTAAAAGCTCATTATCTGGCAAGAATGGCTGAGGCATGTTTTGAACTGGCTACAGGTCGGAGAAACGTGGACGATAAGGATCATTACGCAAACAAGCGGCTGAAACTCGCAGGGAATCTGATGGAAGACCTCTTCCGGGTTTCATTCAACCGACTTGCAAGAGACATCAAGTACCAGATCGAGCGTGCGAGCATGAGGAAACGAGAATTGAACATCATGACCGTGATACGTCCGGACGTGCTCACACAGCGCATCGTTTACCCGCTTGCGACTGGAAACTGGGTTGGCGGGCGCACAGGTGTTGCGCAGTTGCTCGACCGCACCGATCAGATATCCTCGTTGTCCCACCTGCGGAGGGTAATATCGCCATTGTCAAGAACGCAGCCGCATTTCGAGGCAAGGGACCTGCATCCGACGCAGTGGGGCAGATTGTGTCCATCCGAGACGCCGGAAGGTCCGAACTGTGGTCTTGTGAAGAACTTCGCCCAGATGGTGGAGCTATCCACAGGAATCGAGGATACCGAGACGATCAGGAACGAATTGCATGCGTATGGCGTCAGTGCAGTATGAATGATAAGAGGCATGACCGATGACAGGCAAGGTATTTTTAAACGGTGAACTGGTCGGCACCCACGAAAGTCCGGCAGAACTGGTGCGGAAGATCAGGATGGGGCGGAGGCAGGGCGCAATCGGGGGCCAACTCAATGTTTCGCTCCAGGGGCATGATGTGCTCATCAATACTGATATGGGCAGAGCCCGCCGTCCCCTGATCGTTGTTGCGGGTGGCAGACCGCTGGTCACTGAAGACCATATCATAAAACTCGAACAGAGCGATATTACGTTTGACGATCTCGTATCAAAGGGCGCAATCGAGTATCTCGATGCTGAGGAGGAGGAGGACGCGTTAATCGCGGTCAATGAAGAGGATATCACGCCGGAACATACCCACATCGAGATCGATCCGGCATTGATCCTTGGAATATGCACTGGTATGGTCCCGTTCCCTGAGCACAATGCATCCCCGAGGAACACGATGGGCGCTGCAATGGTTAAGCAGTGCATCGGTATCCCGGCATCTAACATAAAAATGAGACCTGACACTCGCGGGCACATACTCCATTATCCCGAGCGTGCGCTCGTGAACACCACAACATCACACGCAATCGGCGCAGACAACAGACCCGCAGGTCAGAACTTCATCGTTGCAGTGCTATCGTTTGAAGGTTACAACATCGAGGATGCGCTCGTGGTGAACAAGGGCTCAATCGAGCGCGGTCTCGGGCGCAGCCACTTCTTCAGGACGCTTGAGGCAGAGGAGCAGCGGTATCCCGGCGGGCAGGAGGATAAGTTCGAGATCCCTGACGCCGAGGTCAGGGGTGCAAGAGGAGATGAAGCGTATGCGCATCTGGACTCTGATGGCCTGATCAATCCGGAGACTGATGTTCGTCCCGGAGACGTCCTCGTCGGGAAGACGTCCCCTCCAAGATTCATTGAGGAGCCCACCGGACTTGCCCCGCAAGAGCGCCGTGAGAACTCGGTTACCATGCGGTCAAACGAGAAAGGAATCGTCGATACCGTCATCGTGACCGAATCGTACGGAACCCGCCTTGCACGGGTGAAGGTCAGGGACCAGCGGATACCAGAGATCGGAGACAAATTTGCGTCCCGGCACGGGCAGAAAGGAGTCATCGGATTGATCGTGCCTTACGAGGATATGCCATTTACAGAACAGGGGATCGTCCCTGATCTGGTATTAAATCCGCACGCAATCCCGTCGAGGATGACGGTCGGGCATGTGCTCGAGATGATCGGCGGAAAGGTTGGCGCGCTTCAGGGAAGGGGCATCGATGCCGATGCATTCTCAGGCGAGACTGAGGAAGAATTGCGTGATGCATTAGAAGCGTGTGGTTTTGCGAGCACGGGAAAAGAGGTGATGTACGACGGTGTCACAGGCGCGCAGATTCAGGCAGACATATTCATCGGCGGCATTCTATACCAGAAACTCCATCACATGGTTGCGTCCAAGATTCATGCAAGATCGAGAGGACCTGTTCAGGTCCTGACGCGCCAGCCGACCGAGGGGCGTGCACGAGAAGGCGGTCTCAGGTTCGGAGAGATGGAACGGGACGTGCTTATCGGGCACGGCGCAGCGCTCTCCCTGAAGGAACGTTTGCTCGATGAATCGGACAAGGTGTCCGAGCTGGTCTGCGATCACTGCGGGATGATCGCCACGTTCGATCGGAGAAAGAATATCGCATTCTGCACCAACTGCGGCTCCGAAACCGATATCTATCCGGTGGAGATGAGTTACGCGTTCAAACTGCTCCTCGATGAGATCAAATCGCTCGGTGTTGCGCCGAGACTCGAACTAGAGGATGCGGCGTAGTAACTTTTATAGTGCGTTGTTACGCGGGTTAGTGGGTTATGTGATCTCATCAAACACGAGATCCTCCCACCTACGCACCCCAACAACGACCTCGAACTCAACTGGTGTTAGCACAGGCACGGGAAACACAGCAGTATTGTCGATTGCGATCCGCGGGCACGCCGTGTTCACAAACGCGTCCACACGAAACGGCGCCAGCGCTTCTGGCGTTATCATGTCAGCAAACAGGACGTGCGCGTCCAGACCGTGCTCTTCTGCCTTGCAACGCAACTCGAATGCGAGATCCTTCCTGCACTGCCCGATCTTGGTGGATACGAGAATCCCGAACGACTGCGCATCAAGCGACCGCTCGATTGCAGCGCAGCGCTTGCGAAGCACCTTATCGACATCCGGCTTTCTGATCTCGTTCATCTCCGGATCCGCAATCCAGACCGGCTTTCTGGTCGCAAGCGATACCCCGAGCGCATGAAAATTGCCTGTGCCGATATACAGGTACTCATCGCAATCAGGAACCGCAGAGAAGTTGCATCCCAATACAAGTCCTGGATGTGCGATGCGCGCATCGCCGCTACTGATGACGCCGTGTATGCCGTGATCCGCAAGATACCGCTTCACATCAGGAAGTTTATGCACGAACTGAGCCGTCGAAACAAGCCCGACACGATCTCCGACCACATCAATCGCTTTTGTTAGCACTGGGAGAAGATCGATGCTGGATTCTGCCTCGACAAAGATTACGTTCTCTGTCTGTATATTCGGTATCTCTGCATGTCCGAACTGGAACAGGAGATCCACAGACTCGAGAAGTCCGGTATCGATGTCGCACGCGCCGAAGCAGGAGTTTGCAGAGATTATAACCGTTGAACCTGTACGCTCTTCAATTTCCTCTGATACCCTGATCGCTTTCCGCTTGAAACCGTCCGGGAACTGGAGTCCCACAGTTTCAGCACGTCTTCTTCCGATTATATCGATGATGTGGTCCAGACCGAAGTCGTACACATCATCGATCATACTTGCTTTGGCAGGAAGTACTTCTTGATCAGCGTATCGCATTGTGAACAGGTGATCATGAGCCAGTCGCCGACCATCTGCTGGTTGAAATGCTCAAAGATCGATGCCCCGCAGTTCGGGCATGAATAATATTCTTTGAAATAATAATTATAAAATGTCGGATTATCCTGCAACCAATCGAGAACCGATAACATGCGCTCGAGATACCGCTGCTCTGGTCCGGCTTCGTCTTCCATCGCGGTCTCAAGCCGCTCTTTCACATCCCTGAAATATCTCTTCGACTTCTCCCGGATCCTCTTATAATCTGTCACGTAATCAATAGTATCTTTTAAATATTTTGAATACATCTCGCCGCTTGCGCCAGTCTCTCTGCGCGTGATCGTCTTTATGAAGTACTCACTCATCAGGTCTTCCATCAGATCGAAGCACTCTGTGCAGATATCGTAGCCCTCATAATGCGTCGAACCCAGTTCACCATGGCAGATGATGCATGCCTTTCGTTGCATGAGAGATAGGTAAACTTATACGAATTTAAAGGTATGTCCGGTTATGGGGATGCTTGTGGTGTGTGGCGCAGGTTTCATCGGATCGCATGTCGGTTGCGTCTGTGGTACCCCGAGTTCTCGGCAGATAGTGAGATCATGGTTTCATGAAACTGATGGGATAGGGGGGTTGTGAGCCCGGACACGGAAACGATGGCGTGAACGGGCTCTGCGGAGCTGCTGGTCCCCGGTCAATCTGTAGGCGCGGGTTTCGCAGCACCAGCCGGATGATGCGAGGTCATCGCCGCCGCGCCAGATATGCGACAGCTGCGAGTCCGGTGGTCGCGAAGAGTGCGCCGAAGCCAGGGGTCTTCTTCTTTGTCTGTGCCGTTTCTGCTGCGGTGGCAGCTTCTTGAGCCGATCCGGTTGCTTTGTCTGTTTCTTCACTCTCTCTGGGAGCCGAAGTTGCTTCAGGTGTCGGTGCGGGTATCGCTTCCTCCGCCACACCCTCTCCTGCACCCTCTCCTTCGTATGCAGGGGTTGCGGTAGCTACCTCTTCGGACTCTGCCAGCGTGCCTTCGGTGGTTGCTTCGCTGATCTTATCGATCACTGGCACCTCCACAAATAGCGATGTGTAGGGAGTTACGAACCCGAACTCCAGTGAAAGGTCAGTAATCTCGGACACAAGCGCATCAGTCTCGCCTTCGACGACCATCCTGTCCATCAGTTCCCGTATCTTCGTGTGCGCCCAGAGTTTTGGAATAAAGCTGTTCTCAGATCCGAAAATGACTGGAAATGTCTTGTCGAAGCTGCGGCTGCCCGTGCGTGTGACCGCATCAATGCTTGAGTCGATGTTTCCTATGCCTGCCGGGTATCTGGCGAGTACGATGGCGTCAGATCCTGCAAAAAGCGTGTTGTAGCCTGTGTTCACGATATCGGATGCATGGGGGTATGCGAAGTCCATGTCAGTTATCACAGGTGTTGATATCGTCTCGTAGAATGTGTTCATCCCGGCTTCAGCGTTCTTTCCAGGATAGAACCGCTCTGCCACCCCGCAGTTTTCAAGGGAGAGCGCCCTTAAGAAGTCGTAGTTCGCCTCATCCTCGATCCCGAACGCAATGGTGAATATGGACGCTCCTGCCCGGTTTGCGGCTTTTACAGTATCCCGGATCACATAAGGTGATGTCACCTCACCGGTGGGTTTTCCATCGGTGAGGAACACAATGATCGGGACCCTTCCTGAATTCGGTTCAAACATGCCGAGTGCCTGCAGCAGTGCCTCATTGATGTTTGTGCCACCATTTGCGTCGAGCGCGGCAACAAAGTTTGCTGCCTCTGCCTTTGTTTGTGTGTTTGCTTCCATGAGCGTATCCCGGAACACCATAACATCACGATCAAAGAAGATCACATTGAAGTAGTCGTCAGGCGGGAGGTCTGTGATGATGCCTGTGAACACCCTCTTTACCTGCGCGATCTTATCACCACTCATCGAACCGGATTTGTCGATCACGAAGATGATCTCCTTGTCAAGAGCCGTTGTCCCGAGGTCTTCGACCGATGGTGAGAAGATGTGCATCAGGTAACCCTGTCCGCCGGTTTCGTAGAAGAGCATCTCGCCGCTTAACGATGTGCTGTCGGTTGTGAAGACGATTCTGAGATCCTGGTCAGGAAGTGCCTTCGCACCATAAGTGACCCGTGCTTTTGTTGAAGAGAGGTACTTCATGCTTGCCCCCTCAAATCCCGGGGTTTCCAGAGAGATAATCCGGTTCACTGATGCGACTGTGATGTTTACAGACAAATCAGGAACAATGTGCGCCACATCGGTCTCTCGCAGCGACAGTGCGTACTCGTACTCACCAAGCGTCTTTTTCACGGGCTGCTCGTAAGTCAGACGAACGATGATGCTCTGGCGGGGCTCAAAACTTAAGGAATAAGAGAATATGTTCTCCTTCTTCGTCTTTAAGACTCCAGCCGTTCTTCCTTCCGAGACCGCCGCCTCAAACCGCTCATCTGCCTCTTTCTTAGAGAGTACGTCTGCTTCGTACTCGACGCCGTCGATTATCAGGCAAAAGCCCGAGATGAATGCACCCTCCGGGATCAGGAACCTGAACTCGTCGTCTGTTGCAGTATTGTGCGGGTTTGTGAGCTTCTCTTCAATGCTTGTTGTCGCATAGCCGTTGTTTACACTGGCTGTGATGTGCAGGTAGTCGATGGTAGTACCAGTGGCTGCGCTTGAGGTCTGGGCGCATCCTGCAAGTATTGCCAGCACAATCAAGCAAATGCAGATTCCTCTGAACGTCTTCGTTGTTACTGTTTCCGATAACTGAACTTTTAATTCCATTTATATCTCCTCCTAAGAGTTGTATTCGATCTCATCTATATCTACTAATTCTTCGTTCTCTCAATAGAAGTGCCGCGATCAATAACCCGATCATCGCGAACGCCGCTTTGAATCCCGGCAATCCGAATATTCCGGTTCTATCCTGATCTTCAGATAGGGTTGTTGTTACCGGTGTTGCCGGCGGCGGATGCGCACCAGCGGACCGCACCCTGATCGGCAGCTTGAGCGTGTAATCCTCAGCATTCTCCATATCGTCTCCGAAGTAGTAGACCACTCTCCCTTCTACAGTGAAGTTGCCGACCTGGTTTGCAACGATCGCAACCTCGATATTCCTACCCACACCCGGCTTGATCTCGTAATCTGATGTGAACTGCCCGGCTCCTGACATGGCAAACCCGGAAGAGGTAACGCTCATCCCGGACGGCGGGATCACGATCACCTGGACATGCATCACCGGCTTTGTTATCAGGTTTACAGCCGAGAGCTTGAGCAGGATGTTGTCTCCGATCACGACATCGGTCCTCTCGCCGTGCAGCTTCACGCTTGCGTTCTGTGGCGCTGTGGGCAGCAGCCCCGCCGATGCGACGACTGTGAGCGTTCTCGCATCCGATCTCGCGGTGTGGTGCTCTCCGCGATCGTCAGAATACGACACTTCTGCCGGATCCAGGTTAAACGTACCGCTCGTATGCGGCTTTAGGACATACTGAAGCGTCCGGGACTCGTCTGGCTTGAGCAGCGGATACTCTGCATGTACAGAACCGCTCATCAACTTGAAACCCGGAGGAACGGAATCCGTAACCACGATATCCCTGATCTCGCCAGTCCCGGTCGCTCCTGCATTTCTCACAGTCACGGTCACCGTCGTCGTATCCGCTTCCTCGATCGTATGCGGCGAGGGCACTTTTGTCACAGAGAGCGCTGTTGCAGGGTATATCTCAACCCGAAGCGCTCCAGCGTTGTCGTCGTACCCGCCACGCTCGCCTGTCGTGAGGCAGTCAAAGATGCTGAACCTGATCTTTTCCCCGTCACCAGTGCGGTAGAATGTGTATGTGTGATTCTCAACATCGCTTACTGCTGCCTCTACCGGTTCACCATTAAACTCGATCGAGTTGAACGGTTGGGTGTACATGTTTCCCCTGCCCATACGAAACCGGGCGTCTGCGAAGCCCCAGTCCACATCTCTCCGGAACTGGAAGCCACCAGAGACCACGATTCTATATTCACGGCCTTTCTCAAGGATGATTGATGATTCGACCGATGACCCAGTGTCTTTTGGTCCGAGCGCGTAGACCTGGATCATGTCGAGCGGGGGGTCCGTAAATGCTGATGCTGATGCTATTGTTAACATGATCAGCAGCATTGTGATGATGCTGAGAGCTACTCCCTGTATTAGATATCTTCTATACACTTTTCATAACCTCTCTTATTGCAAGCAGATTCAGACGTGATTGTGGTTTAATTGTTCTTTGTGTCGGGTCAATGAAGAACACATTTCTTCCAACTAAAAATATCTTTTCTTTATTTATCCTACCATATTGCAGCATCTCTTCCTGCTCGAAATTCTTAAACTCCTCTAATATGGATTTTTCTGAATATTCAACCTTTCCAAGCGATATTTCATCAAATATCGAGAAAATCTGACTTGTTCTGATTTTCAATAACTTTTTAGATTCGCTCTCTACATCTTTCCCATTCAGTTTTGCATTTACAAGCTCAACCAGGCATATCGGCTTGCCGCCACAGTATTCCCACGCAACAGCCGTCTCATCATCAGTAAAACCGTACTTCTCTAAAAACGCGGCTGTCGTCTCCCGATCAAAATCGTCAACCAGCAGATACCTGCACCTTCCCTCGAGCATCGCCTCGCTATGAACCTCCTCAATGAATAGCGAATCTGACGAGATCGTAAATACGTGTGCTAAGTGTAATTCCTTTGTTAACCGGATAAAAAAGTTAAATAATTTGTATATCAGCAAATCATCTACCTTCAGGTCACCTATCACCTGCAACTCGTCAATTATCAGCACTGGCACGTTACCACTTTCGTAAAAAGCCCTGAGGACAGTTTCTATGTAAACAAAAGCATCCTCCACATCCTTTTCCTCGAATAACTTTAGAAACATATCCTTTGGTATTGGAATCCCGTGATAGCTACCGGGAAGAACATTCACTATCGGTTTCAGAAACTCCTGTATCCTCCCATATCTTGCCTCATGTTCGACGTCGAAGAGAACTTTTATGAATTCATCGTAGTTACTAACGAATCTGCCCCTCAGATTTATGTAAAATACTTTCTGGTTTTCAGGAAGGTTTTTTATCAGATTATTTATGAGTTCTGTCTTTCCCGAGTTTATTGGTCCGTAGATGAAGGTGATCAACGTTGGCTCTGTGTCAAGCAGCCTCGTTATCTCTTCCATCTCCTCAACTCTATTGTGAAATTCGATTCTTCTCATATTCTTCTCCTCCATAGATATGCCGCCAATAATCCGATAACCGCAACCACCGTACTGAATCCAGGCGTACTCGATCCCTTCTCCTTCGATCCCGACGTGTCTGCCGTCTGTTCCGGCTCTGCCCGCACCGTAATCGGCAGGGTGAGTGTGTGGTCCTCGGCACCCTCGGGATCATCGCCGAAGTAGTAGATGATCCTGCCGTTCACATCGAAATCGCCGACCTGATTCGACCGTATCGCAACCTCGATGTCCTTGCCAGTTCCAGGCTCAAGTTCGTAAGTGGTCGTGTACTGACCGGCTCCGGATTTGGCGAAAGCAGATGATGTGACACTCATCCCGGACGGCGGGATGATTATGACCTGAACATGCATCGTGGGCTTGGTGATCAGGTTCACAGCAGAGAGTTTCAGCAGAATGTCCTCGCCGAGCACGACATCGGTCTTCTCGCCGTGAAGCTGCACGCTCGCGGTTGAGACTGACGGGTTGCGGGATGTGCCGCCGGAAGTGCCGCCCTCTGTTGAGGGGATGACCTTGATGGATGCGGGTTCTGATTTCGCCTCCTGGATGTTTCCGTCCTCGTCTGCGTAAGTTACGGTGGCAGGGTCAAGCGTGAAGGTGCCGCTCTCCTTTGCGGTGATTGTGTACTGGAGGTCTCTTGTCTCGCCGGGTCGGATCAGGTCGTAGCGCTTCGGGTTCGGGAAGTCGCCGCTTACGAGATCGAAACTGGGGTGGATCGCATCCGTGATCTCGACGTCGGTTGCGTCTGTGGTGCCTGAGTTTTTGATGGAGATGGCGATTATGGTCTCCTGGAACTGGCGGATGGAGTGGGGGGCGGGGGATTTGGCGATGGAGATGGTGGTGTGGGTTGCAGGAGCGGGTGGGGTGATGGTGGCTGTGGGTTCGGAGGAGGTGTATTTGCGAACAATTACAACATCATAATAGCTACTTCCTTCGTAGTTACCAAGGCGGATAGTTCCTGGACCTATATTGTTATCGGCATTGGTTAATAAGTTCCATGTCGATGGTTCAGAACTCCCTTCTTTCCAGAACTTCACACGCACATTTCTTCCATCGTTATTAAATCTAACATTATAATAAATCCCCGAGTTAAGGTTCGATTGGGAATCTAAATCTATTGCTTGCCTATCTACAAATTTTTTAATCTTCGTTGAACCTTCCCATCCAATTCCAATCTCTAAGCAATAGGAATTTTCTACACCACCAGAAAAATCTATATTAGTAATACTACGTTCCCATCCTCCGGCTATCTGACCATCCGTTCCTTTTACTAAACAATAAAGTTCGCATTTTTGAATAAAAAGGTGGTTGGCTTTGATAAATTTTCTAGCAAGTACCTGTGGTGTTGGACTTTTAAGAACTTTTTTGCTGCTATCATCAACAATCCCCCATCCCGAATCATACATTTCCCATTTATCGGTATCAATTATTCCACTATCAAAGTCATCAAAAAACTCAAACACCGTATCCCCATCACTCGCACTCTCTGCACCCGGATTCCCGTACCACATCGTAAGTCTCGCCGCACCATTCGCAGGAATCAGAGGCACCTTCACCCACACCACAGCACGCTTTGACCCCGCATCGAACTCCTCGATCCAGTAGCTCAATTCACGCCCGTCCGCATCCGTGAATCTGATATCATCGCCATCTGCTTGCGCTTCTTCCGGAAAATCGCTGCCAGCAAGCGCAACCAGCACCTGATAATCACGAAGCATCTCGCCAGAGTTCTCCTGAACCACAATCTCTCGCTGGTACTGCCAGCCCGCCATTCCGGCAGATGCGGGAAGTGCCGCAAGCAGCAGCAGACCGGCAAGAACCGATGCCAGAACAACCATTTTCACGTTATACATTTTTCATCACCTCTCGTATCGCAAGCAGATTTAGCTTCGACTGCGGTCTCAGCTCCTTATTCACAGAATCCGCAAAAATAATGTTTTTTCCGACCAAAAACCTGATTTCATCGCTTATATATTTATATCCAACCTTCTCTTTCCCGATAAATTCTGAAAGCATTCCCATCACCGCGTCAAACATCTCCTTATCTCTCGCTTCCAGCGAATACACGATCTCTTCTACCTGTCCCTTTCTTATCTTGAGCATCTCTTCAGCCTTCCCTTTTCGGTCTTCCTCCGTATTCACAAGCTCAACCAGACATATCGGCTTTCCACCACAGCAGTTCCACGCAACAGCCTTCTCATCACCAGTTAAACCATGCCCCTCTAGAAACGCGGCAGTCGTAGCCTCATCAAAATCGTCCACCCGCAGATACCTGCACCGCCCCTCGAGCATCGCCTCACTGTAGACGTTTTCGATGAAGAGCGAATCTGATGTTACCGCAAATACGTGGCAGAGGTGCAACTCTTTGGTTAATCGGATAAAAAAGTTAAATAATTTGTATATCAACAAACCATCCACTTTCAAGTCTCCTATCACCTGCAACTCGTCAATCACCAGCACCGGTGCACGACCACTTTCACAAAAAGCCCTGAGAACAGTCTCTATGTAAACAAAAGCATCCTCTACATCTTTTTCCTTGAATAACTTTAGAAACATATCCTTCGGTATTGGAATTCCGTGATAGCTCTCAGGCAGAACATTCACTATTGGTTTCAGAAACTCCTTTATCCGCCCATATCTTGCCTCATGCTCAACATCAAAGAGAACTTTTATAAATTCATCGTAGTTACTGATGAATCTCCCTCTCAGATTTATATAAAATACTTTCTGAGTTTCCGGAAGGCTTTCTATCAAATTATTTATAAGTTCCGTCTTCCCGCTGTTTATCGGTCCGTATATAAAAGTGATCAATGTTGGTCGGCTATCCAGTATAGCCCGTATCTCTTTTATCTCTTTTTCCCTGTTGTGGAATTCTATGTTTCTCATATTTCTTTCCTCCTATCGGATTCTCTGTTCACCATAAGACGCTCTGCTTCTCCATTCGCAGGAACCAGAGGCACCTTCACCCAGATCCTCGCGTGCTCAGACCCCGCATCGAATTCCTCGACCCAGTAGCTCAATTCACGCCCGTCCGCATCCGTGAATCTGATATCATCGCCATCTGCTTGCGCTTCTTCTGGAAAATCATTACCTGACAACTCCACCAGCACCTGATAATCACGGAGCGTCTCGCCAGAGTTCTCCTGAATCGCAATCTCTCGCTGGTACTGCCAGCCGGAAAGTCCCGCAGATGCCGGCAGTGCCGCAAGCAGCAGCAAACCGGCAAGAACCGATGCCAGAACAACCATTTTCACGTTATACATTTTTCATCACCTCTCTTATCGCAAGCAGATTTAGCTTCGACTGCGGTCTCAGCTCCTTATCCACAGAATCCGCGAAAATGATGTTTTTCCCGACCAGAAACTTGATTTCATCGCTTATATATTTGTATGCAACCTTCTCCTTCCCGATAAATTCTGAAAGTATCCCACTCACCGCGTCAAACATCTCCTTATCTCTCGCTTTCAGTGAATACACGATCTCTTCTATCTGCCCCTTTCTTATCTTGAGCATCTCTTCAGCCTTACCTTTTCGGTCTTCTTCCGTATTCACGAGTTCAACCAGGCATATCGGCTTGCCGCCACAGTATTCCCACGCAGCCGTCTTACCCGCATCAGTAAAACCATGCTCCTCTAGAAATTCCATGGTGGTTTCTTCGTCAAAATCATCCACCAGAAGATACCTGCACCGATCTTCCAGCATCGCCTCAGTGTAAATCCGCTCTATGAACAGCGAATCGGAAGTCATCACGAATACGTGCGCCAGGTGTTTCTCCTTCGTTAAGTCTATGAAAAAGTTGAAGAGTTCGTAAATGAGAAAACCATTCACTTTCACATCCCCGATCTTCTGCAACTCATCCAGAATCAATACTGGTTGCTCCCCTGTTGCCTTCACCTCTTCAAAGAGTTTGATTATATACGAGAATGCGTTCTTCGGCTTATTGTCCTTGAACACGTAATCCAGGAACTCCTTGTTGATCGGTATCCCGGCAACCTTTGTGATAGATGAAACCAGCTCCGCAAGCGTCTCCTTCCTCTTCCGTTTCGTCCCCTCAGTCTCCATCTCCATCTCAAAGAGTGACTCGATGAAATCATCATAACTCGATAAGAATTTAGTCCTGAGATTTATGTAGAACGGAGTATAAGCTTCGGGCAGTTCTTCGATCAGGTGGCTGACGAGCGTGGTTTTTCCAGAGTTTATCGGTCCGTAAATGAAGGTGATCAAGGACGGTTCTGCATGTAGTATCGATCGTATTTCTTTTATCTCCTTCTCACGATTGTGAAATTCGATTCTTTTCATCTTCTCTTCCCCCGCAGATATACCGCCAGCAGTCCGATAACCGCAACCACCGCCGCGAATCCTGGCGTACTCGATCCCTTCTCCTTTGATCCTGACGTGTCTGCCGTCCGCTCTGCCCCCTGCCCGTTCTCCGCCTCTGCCCGCACCGTGATCGGCAGGGTGAGCGTGTGATCCTCTCTCGCATCCGAATCATCTCCGAAATAGTAGATGATCCTGCCCCGCACCTGGAAATCATCCCCAATCTGGTTGGGCATGATCCGCACCTCAATATCCCTGCCCACGCCCGATTCGATATCGTAAGTGGTCGTGTACTGTCCGGCTCCGGACTTTGCGAATTCGGAAGAGGTCACGCTCCAGCCGGACGGCGGGATGATTATGACCTGAACACGCATCAGGGGATTTCCGATGATATTTACCGCGGAGAGTTTCAGGAGCACGTCCTCGCCGAGCACGACATCGGTCTTCTCGCCGTGGAGGTGCACGCTTGCGGTCGAGATATCTGCGGATGGATTCTTTGTGGTGTGTGGTGTGGCTGGCTGATCCGTGGACGGGATCACCGTGATTGTGGCAGTCTTTGATTCGGTCGTGTGGTAATTTCCTTCTTCATCTGCATAAGTTGCCGTGGCTGGATCCAGATTGAACGTCCCGGCATCGCTCGGTTGCAGGACGTACTGGAATTCTCTCGAGTCCTTTGGTCTCAGGGAGGTGTACGTCTTCGAGGTTTCGCCGCTGACTAAAATTAGGTCTGATGGAATCGTGTCGGATACTTCAATGTCTGTTATCTCGGTTGTGCCGGTGTTTTTTACAGTTAGGGTTATCGTTGTGGTCTGATCTTGTTTGATGGAGTGAGGGGCGGCTGATTTTGTTATGGTTAACTCAACTGGTCCATGTTCATAATGCGTTTTTATCTTCTCTGCATTTAATGCGCGATTGTAAATGCAGACTTCGTCGATGAGACCATTAAAACTACTTATGGTTCGAGTATTGTATGTTCCAATTTGTAGTGGTTGTGTTCCAACATGAGTAGTGATACTAAGAGTTCCGCTTGCTTTCTCATTACCGTCGAAATATATCTTACCAGTTGTTCCACTTTTAGTCGTAACTATATGATGCCATTCCCCATTAGCAAAAGATGTCATTCCCCCTGCCCATTTAACAGCTTGGCTATTACCGCTATTGTCAAAAAGGATAGCTCCCTGGTATGTCCATAGAATATGGCCCATACCTCTATCACCCCAATTCGAAACTAATCCATCATCGCTATTATCATTGGTAGTTGTTTTAAACCAGCCCCCAATCGTAATATCATCCTTAATATCCAAAATATCTGAATATGGCGCTTCAACATAATCATCCACCCCATCAAAACTCAACGCGCCCCCATACTTCCCCTCAACCCAAGTCGCGCCATGAATCACCCCATCGTTCCCATTCCCGGAGCTATCCGCAAGAACACTCCCGGACCCCTCATCGAAATGCCACTGTGCAACCAGCCCATCATCATCTCCCTCTGCCTGCACACCCGCGGGCAGCCCGAAAAGCGCGATCACAAGCAACACCCGGACAGCGATCCCGATTCTACACGTTAGCAATCACCTCTCGCACTGCAAGCAGATCCAGCCATGATTGTGGTTTGACGATTCCTCTATCCGGATCAAGGAACAAAATGTTATTTCTAACCAGATAACGCTTTGAAATTTCATCGATCGACCACATATCGATCTCTTCTTCATCCAAAAACAGCCTCAATACAGAAACGATCTTCTCATAACTGATATCATACCGTTCGTCCTTCATAGTCATCTTATCTCCGAGTTCTTTGAGTGTTTTGAGAAAAGTCTTCAGTTCACCCGCTCGCATTCGGAGCAACCTGTCAACTTCACGACCCCGATCATCAGCACGGATTAACTCCAATAGATACACTGGCTTTCCGCCGCAGCAATTCCATGCAGCCGCCTTTTCATCATCAGTAAAACCATGCCCCTCCAGAAACGCGGCAGTCGTAGCCTCATCAAAATCATTAACCAGCAGATACCTGCATCTCCCTTGCAACATCGCCTCATTGTAAATCTGCTCAATGAATAGTGAGTCGGATGTTACCACGAAGACATGCGCCAGATGCAACTCTTTCGTTAAGTCTATGAAAAAGTTGAAGAGTTCGTAAATGAGCGAACCATTCACTTTCACATCTCCGATCTTCTGTAATTCGTCCAGAATCAACACCGGCTGCTTACCCGTTGCCTTCACCTCTTCAAAGAGTTTGATTATGTACGAAAAGGCATTCTTTGGCTTATTGTCCTTAAACACATAATCCAGAAACTCATTTGTTATCGGTATGCCCGCAACCTTTGTGATGGATGAAACCAGCTCCGCAAGCGTTTCTTTCCCCTTCTTAAGCGCCCCCTCGGACTCCATCTCCATCTCAAACAACGACTCGATGAAATCGTCATAACTCGCCAGAAATTTAGTCCTCAAGTTTATGTAAAAGACAACGTAGTCTGCTGGCAATTCTTCTATCAGGCGGCTGATCATCGTGGTCTTCCCGCTGTTGATCGGTCCGTAGATGAAGGTGATTAAGGACGGTTCCACGTCCAGTATCTTCATGATCTCGTTGATTTCCCTTTCGCGGTCGTGAAAAGGGGTTCTCTTCATGCTCTTCTCCTCCGTAAATCTACTGCAACCAGCCCATCATCCCCTCCTTGCGCCTGCACACCCGCGGGTAGCCCGAAAAGCGCGATCATAATCAGCACCCCTGTAATTACTTTCATTTTATACATTTGTGGTCACCTCTGCATCTCGTTTTCATTCCGATCCCAAGAGCCCGCCAATCACCTCGAGCACCACCGCAAGTGGCATCCCNGTCTCTGCCGCAATCCTGACAGGTGAGCACCTATCNGGCTCTTCGTCTCGTCTTTTGAGGCATTCCATCAATGCCTCAGCAGGTGATGTGAAGTAATAACTCTGACCTACTTTAATCTTCCCAAGAACTCCTTTTAAGACGAGCGAATTAAGCACACGGGATGCATGAGTCCTGTGTCGCAAACTTGAATACCTAAACCCCATCCCATTAGACACCTCGCTCGCGTTAAGCGGCTGTTTGCTTGCGAGCACGAAATCAAGCACACTCCGCTCCATCCGGGTGAATGTGATCTCCTGATCGATCGCTTTTACCTCATTCGCAAGTTCCTGAAGTTTGGCGACAAAGATATTCCGTTTCCGCTCCTCGGCAAGGATCTCGACAAGCGTCTCTGCCACCACATCTCCGTATTCGTCTGCCGAGAGAAGTCCGGCGAGTTTCTCGATATTTTCTCCCCGATTCATCCTACCAATCAACCCTCACTGGAACCGGCTTTGCAGCCTCATCAAAGAACGCAACCTCATGCGTCCGGGTGATGCTGCTCCATCGTATCTTATTCTCAGACACCCGCTCAGGCTGTGCTCGCGGTCTGCGCTCTTCACTTCCTACGGCATGTACGCCAAAAAGCACGGTCGCATCAGGTACGATCGCCCTGATCCGTGCAGCAACCCGGGGCATCGTCTCCTTATCCACGCCAGACAGGGCAGGCGCACCCAGCGGGTGGCTATGGACATGCACGATCAGGGTCGGCATCTCGGCTCGCTCAGCCCGGATGTGCTCGACCATCTTTTCGGCAATATAAGAGACCATCTCCGGTGTGGCATGGGCTACGACCTCGTTAGAAGAGAACTTGTGGAGATGGTCAACGCTTGTGCCATATCCGGTGAGTGCGTAGACCACCTCCACATCCGGCTCTTTTGGTCGAAAGACGGACTCCACCCGGATCTCCATCTGGCTGAGGATGGGGTGGGAGAGTGTAAGCCCCCTGCTTCCGGCAGCCGTGGCAGGTGCTGGGGACGCGGGGCGCATAGCATGGGATCCCTTCAGCTCAGCCGTGCCTGCACGCTCATCCTTCCTCGTCTTCTTCAGTTTGATCCGGACCGTCCCGTTTCCTCCGATGCCTACCCTGATTCTTTTCATCCGCCGCTTTACTCCTCTTCAATCACTACCTCGGTCTTCGGGGGTTTCCGGAGCATCATCGCAATGAATGCGATCGCAATCACTGCCAGACACCCGACGATGATGTAGGTGTATGGGAGTTCCTTCGTTCCCCCTTCAGTTGGTTTCGGGTCCAGTGGCTTTGGCGACGGTTCTTTCACAGTCAACGGATGCGTCAGTGAGATCTGCTGGAAAGCATCCTTATCGTCACCGGGCCAGTACAGTCCTGTGAAGTGCACCGTGAATGTACCGGCATTCTCGCTCTTGATGTTGATTTGGATCGTCCGAACAGTTCCCGGCGGTACCGTAAACGTTCCTGCGACGGTGCCTGCTGCACCACCTGATGCAAACCCGGCTCCATAGACGTGAATCCCGGATGGCACGCTGACCTGCACATCCGCGGTCAGCGTTACGTCATTTAAGGATGGGTTGTTCATGTACAGTTCAACCAGTCCGTCCTGAGACTTGTTGATCACATCGTTTACCGGGCGCAGTGTCACTGTGGGACCGACCCGGAACTTCGCTTCGGTCGGTACAGGCGTCGCAGTCTCTGTGGCGGTCGGTTCGATGGTAGGCGTTGCCGTTGCCGTAACATTCGTAACATTTGCGGCTGTATCGTTCTCCTGCGCCATCGCTGGTACGACCGACAGGCACAGGAGCAGGATGCATACGATAGCGAGTTTCTTCATATTCATATTCACCCCTCTTGCTTTCGTAGGTGCCTGATTCACCTCAATTCTTTCTGATCATCAGCGCACCGAACGCAACTACGATTGCAATCACCGAGAGCAATCCCGATGGCAACGCTAGTCCGTTTGGCTTATCCGTGCTGGTTTCACCGGTTTCGCCAGCTCCGCCGGTTGGTTCAGGATCCATTGGATTCGGCGACGGTTCTTTCACTGTTAACGGGTGTGTCAGCGAGATCTGCTGGAAAGCATCCTTATCGCCGTCTGGCCAGTACAATCCGGTGAAATGTACAGTGAAGTCACCGACCTTATCCGCCTTGATGTTGATATGGATCGTCCGAACAGTCCCCGGCGGTACCGTAAACTTCCCGGCGACCGTGCCTGCTGCAGCACCGTATCCAAATCCTTCCCCGTAGACGTGAATCCCGGATGGCACGGCAATCTGTACATCAGCGGTCAGGGTTACGTCGTTTAAGGAGGGGTTGTTCATGTAGAGTTCAACCAGTCCGTCCTGCGACTTGTCAATCACGTCGTTTACCGGGCGCAGCGTCACTGTGGGACCGACCCGGAACTTTGCTTCGGTCGGTGCGGGCGTCGCAGTTTCTGTGACGTTTGTTTCATTCGTGGTCGGCACTGCCGTTGGTTCGATCGTGGGCGTTACTGTAGCATTCGATTCATTCGCGGCTGTATCATTTTCCTGCGCAATCGCCGGCATAACCATGATGCACAGAAGCATGCACACCGCAACGAGTTTCTTCATATTCATTCTTGAGTCCTCCTGTTGTTATAGAACAAAATTATTCTGTTCATGTACAAAAATAATCTGTTATAGTACTTAAATCTTTTCGTTCTCAATTTGTATTTGTATACTTCCACGCAGTCACAACCACTGACATAAATTTTATTTAATTTTTAAAAAAATAAATAAAAATGTGATACTACTTATCTCTTTCGTTTCGCGCAGTAGGTTGCTGCTAATAATACGACAATTACAAATACCGCTTCAAATCCCGACAAATATGATATCGGCGTTGGTGATGGCACCGCGGTAGGACTGGGAGTAGGTATGCTTGGCATCACGTTAATGTTCTTTGATTCATTCCCATGTTTTTTGGTAGAATTCGTGCCATCGAAATGATAGTAGTAATCACCTTTGATGTAATAAACTCCGGGTTTATGTGTTTTTAGATGGATATTTATGTGTCTTTCATCACCCGGTTTGATAGGGTACGTGGCAGTATACTGTCGTCCACCTGATTTTATAAACTCGGTCGCAGTGATGCTCATTTCATCTGGCACTGTGAGAATTAATTGAATGATTAAAGGGGGATTCGTTTCAGGATTAATCGCTGATAAAGTGACCATAACCCCATCGCCTTCTTTTACAATCGTTCTTTCGAATCCGAGATTTACTTTTACGTCTGCATTTGCTGCGTCTGAAATATGGATTTGAGCGATCAGAAAAAATAGAATCAGCGGCAGAGTGTGATTTTTCATGACGTTCTTCTTCTTTTTCTTCTCCTGACTAAATATATAACAACTAAGGCGACGAGGGCAAAAAGTTTCACATTTTCAAAGCCGTATGGCTCAGGTTTGGACGCAGTATGCCCACCCCCTGCCACCTTGAAATTGACTTCGTTGCTTTCAATCCCCTTTGGATTGCCGGGGTCGTCTGCGAGCCAATAATATCCTATCAGCTTAATTGAATACTTACCCATCTCACTCGCACCAACGCTAATGGTTCTTATTTCCGGCTTGCCACTCATAACTTCAAGCGACGTAAGAATGGCTCGTTCATCATCTTCTTTTATTTCCACCCCTTGAGTGGTCTGGATTGTATGTATTTCCACAATCGTAGACGGATTTGGAAGAAGAGTTTTTATTGCAATGCGAAGTCTGGCTTGTTCCGATGTACTCCTTAGCACATCAGGGGCAATGCTTAGAGTAATACTAGGTTTAACGTCCACGTATATTTTTGCACTGTATTCGTCGGATAGTCCATCATTATCTATTACAGCCAAAGTAACGGTGTGCTTTCCAATGTCTCTGAATTTGTAACGCAAATCTTTGCCATGTCCGATTACCAGGCCATCTACGCCCCACATGTATTCGCTTACAACTCCATCCGAGTCGTCACCTTTGCCACTTAAAACGATCCATTCATCTGAGTATACGGTAGCTCCGTCTTTCGGAGATAGTATTTCAGCTTTGGGGGGCATAAGTTCGGGTGGTATGTAGTCATATCTGCCCACAACGCTTATCGTGCCCCCCTCTTTCACATCTATTGATTTGCTACTTGGTTTTTCATAGCCTTTCATATCCCCATAAGATACCGTATGCACCCCAATCGTTCGTTCAACAGTGCAAGAACCAACACCAGTGTAATCCCCATCGACATAAATATCTCCGTCGACATCCCCTCTGTCAGAGGTAGTTTTTATACAAATCTTGCCTTTTGGCTTTGGTTTGTATACACCCGCGACCGACTTTGCCTTATTTGTCTCTATTGACACCTCGAGAGGTTTTGGGGGATAATATCCCTCAACATCTCCAAAAGATACCATACAAGTTCCCATGGCATGCACCCCGGAATAAGATCCAACTCCGACACACATATCGTCTATGTGGATTTTACCCTCAACAGGGGACGTAGTCACTGTTATGGTGCCGGTTGGAGTGGGAGTAGGAGTAGGAGTAGGAGTAGGAGTTGGAGTTGGAGTTGGAGTTGGAGTTGGAGTTGGAGTTGGAGTAGGAGTAGGAGTAGGAGTAGGAGTAGGAGTAGGAGTAGGAGTAGGAGTAGGAGTAGGAGTAGGAGTTGGAGTTGGAGTAGGAGTAGGAGTAGGAGTAGGAGTTGGAGTAGGAGTAGGTGTTGAATTACCACTACTCACTCCAATCTCCTGCGCATTTATGCTAACTGAAGCGAAAAACCATAGTATTAACAATCCGATGAGCAACAAAACTATCTTCTTCATCGCTCGTCCTTTATTACTTTATGATATAAACCTTGCGACTGACTATCTTGGTATTACTAACATAAGTGGATTTATATTTTTATATTCTTCCAGTATATATCCTACCTTAAACCCTTTATCAAGAGTTTCACAGAGGTAATACGTACCTCCGCCTTCGATAGGTACGCCAGAGTAGGGATTCTTTACTCTTTTTAAGTCTCCTTTCAATGCCACCCCACCCATCCAATGTTGTGGATATGAAGCAAAAGCAACATCATACCCTTCTGCTTTCAGTATTGATAAAAATAAGATAGATTTATCCTCGCAATCACCGCCTTCGATAATAGTCTCTATTGGATACTTGAAATAATCATCTCTTCCTTCAGCAATGGAGGGAATACATTCTTGAACAAAACTTAAAATACAGTTCGCCTTATCTTCTTGATCTGAATATGTATCATTGAACCATTGAGCAATTTCCCTTACTTGCACATCTTCATCGGTGACGAACTTCAAAATATCTTCACTCTCATTTATCTCATGCGAGAGATTTATATATTTCTTATATCTTCTCTCCGATATTTTAATCTTGAAGCTCCATTTTTTTCCCAAATGATCTTTCCATGTGAACTCTTTGGAGTTTCCCTCAAAAGAAATTGGCAGGAGTGGTGGTGTTTTATTTGTTTTATATTCTTCTTTGAAATCCATTATATCATACTCGATGGGTCGGAGATTTACCATTGTTTCTTCAATATTCAATTTTTCAGCAATGTCAGGATGTTTTTCGGTCAACTCTGCACCGATAGTCTTTAAGTTTGAAAAATCAACTAAAAATTTGTTTGCGTGTCCAATAGTCCCAACAGTATCATTGGTATCAGATAATTCGATGACATGAACGAGGCCATCCGTACAATTTATGAGCGTATTCAGATACTTTCCCTCATCTTCGTGATGACTGGTGCGTTTAAGCAATATGTCAGACGATTCTTTGGCATTTTCAATCATTTCTCGTGCTTTTTCATATTGCTTTTGTTCGATGAAATTAGTAGACTCATCTATAAATTCTACACCTTTGCTTAACTCTTCGTCCAATCCTGTATCCGCTTCGTTGTTGACTGAAATTTCCGAAGGGGGTAAAAGGAGAGTTTGCAGAACAAAATACCCCAGAACACAACCAACGATAAGAAACAATCCCACTATCGCTATCTTCTTCATCGCTAAAACCCCCTTATATTGGTATGGTAAGAGCGGCGTGTAATATCAGTCCCAACAATATTAAATATCCCGCCACATAAATCCCAACACCGACAGGGCTATCGTCGACTTTTGAAAACATAATCATTGGTGTCAACTTGTCAGCAAGGTTAAATAACCCCACGCTTAACAATAAACTCACAGAGAAGGTGAGCATAACTAATCCCATTCTTTCAAAGTCTATTAACGATGGGATGAGTAGAAGATGGAGGGGCGTAGGCGCTGTGCAAGCACCATGAATGACAAGCCCAATAAAGATGAGAAATCCTGCTATGAAAATACCCGTGGCAACAGGGTCTTCACCTATTCTCTTTCTCTCTTCTATTTTTGGTGTTAGTATATCCAAAATCCCCACACCAATAATAGCCAAGAAAGTACACGTTACCGCCATTATAACCATTCTTGCCAACCACAACAGGGCAATTGTGTAAATCATTTTTTATACCTCGCATGTAAATATTCTCAACACTTTAAAACCTTTCTGATGAACCGACATTTCCGAATTGTCTGACGCCATTGCCAAACCACACACCCCTCGGGATCGGTCGATACCACAACCCACATCCCGCAAGCAGCTCCCGCCACCATTTCGCCTATCGCCCGATCTCATACCCGCCCGGCGGCAGAAATATGGCGATCGGGTCAGGCGGCGGTTCTTTCCTCTAAACCTGACATCGGCAGCATTCTGAAGTGCCACCGCTCAAGTCTCGTATCTACAGCTTATACAGAACCACAAGACCCCAAAGAAGAAATCCACAACCTAATGAGCGCCGTCCCTGATCTCGCAGAGTCGCGGGAGATCGCCGTACCGGTACGTAAAGAGCATCGTCAGCGTGACAAGACTCCTCTTCGTGAGCGAAATTCCGAGATAATGCCCCTCTGATGAGTTTTCCTCCTGGAATCGCTCTATCGACCTGGTATCGATCGCGTTAGCATCCTTCATGTACCACGACGGCACCCTGAAGAGCACCGTACTCTTCCGGGCGATCTTCGTATCCGCGTTCATGGACATCTTCTCGACAGCGACACCGATCATCGTCGGCACATCGACCGGCTTATGCCCACCCACCGGGATGAAATAATGGAGCAAGTCCTTTGATAGGATGCTTGCACGCCCAAAGACTGAGAAACCGCCGCCTGATAGGGACATATTCGATATCATGTCCCTGATACCGATGCTTGTTGCCGTGGAGGTCTTCGGATCGGACCCTGAAAGGATATCTGAAACAACGACAGCCGCGTACCGGTTGTATCGCGGGTACATGCTCTCGATGTTATCGGTGTACGCGATGCGCTGGTTGTCCATCAGGAGGAACGCACCGGTGTATTTCTTGAGACCTTCGATTGCGTAACAGACGTTTCCGTACCGGGCACGCGTCTCCGCACCGGCAGGGGATGGCAGCACGCCAAAGACCATTACTGGTACGTCAAGGTCGCTTAATGTGCGCGCAATTGCCGGGGATATCCCGCTTCCTGTGATTCCGCCGAGACCGAGAAAGATGACTGCAGCGTCAACGCCTTCGATCTTCTTGTTCAGCAGTTCGAGCAACACCGCGTCATACGAGTCCATCGCAGACGCTGATGCGGCAGTGTCTTTGAAATCGCTTCTCCCGACAACCTCGTCGCCTGATCCGAAAAATCCCTTGTCGGTCAGCAGATACTGCTCTTTATTCTTGATGTGCTTGAATGCAACCCTCGGACATATCGCAATCCTCGGGTTCTTTCCTGCCCCACGCTCACATACATCATCCAGCAGTGCACTTCCAGCATTTCCTGCACCGATCAGTAGAACTGCCATACACAACAGATCAACCGCAATGCATATATGATTTTTCGTGGTTAATGTATTATGGTTCGAGTGATCCATCTGGTTACGGCAATCCTGATCCTCTCATCACTTGCGATGCCGGCTCTCGGGGATGACGCTATAAAGCGGGAACTCGTGGAGCAGGTAAGCGAGATCAAGTTGCCGGTTCTTGCGCGATATCAGGAACTAGGTCTCATGCACAGGCAGATCCTGATCACACTCCAGACCCTGCCTTCGGACCAGATCACCGGAAATACCAGGGAGTGGGTGAATATCGCGGCAGGCAACAACGGCATTCTCAAGAAATTTAACGGCATCAATGATCTTGCATCGAAGGGTGATCCCCAGTCGCATAAGACAGCGCTTAGCGATGCTACCCGGTTAAAATCCGATATAAGCTCACTCGAAGGGTATGCGCAGGCGAAAGATAACTTTATCACAAGCTATCCGAAGACCGCACTGTCGCACTTCTTTGCTGATCAGGGGGAGTACTTTGAGGCGCTGGCTGAGACCGAGATCGATACGCGCATAATGATCGATTATTTGAGCCACGCGCTCACCGCATACAGGGAGGCAGAGGATATCACAAAGACGACCTATATCGACCTGAAGGTCAAGAAACTGAAATCCGAGTACCAGTTTGATATGGAGATTGTGAATACGTCGTCGCAGATCGGTGAGGCGAAATTTGAGCAGGCGTCGTACGGATTCAATCACACCAGTAACCCGGTAGCTGTTGCAACCGGAATCCTCTCAGCACGAACTGCAAAAAGGGAACTGACAACGGTTTATGAGTTGTATCTGAAGCACGGGGACGAAAGAGCCGTGCAGATCGATGAGCAACTCCTCGAGATCGATCAGATCCATGCAGAACTCGTCGATCTCTTCCTGAAATACGCTTCTGTCTTTGTGGTATTCTTTATCGTGGTACTGGTCTGTGTGCTCAGTCTGATGTTTAAATGGACTCATGCTGTCGATGATACGCTGCTCGGGGACGAGGTGATACAATGAGGAAGGTTGTACTGTTATTCCTGGTATTTTTCATGCTCATAGGGACTGTGCAGGCGAGTCTGACCATAACAGACGGTTACTGTAAGATCAAAGATCTGGAGGGGACAAAGACTGTGACGCTCACTCTGAAGAATACCGGGAGCGAGTCTATAAATGTGCAATCCCCTTCGCTCCCATCACCGGGAGAAGGCATCACTCTAAGAGCACTGGATAAGTATCCCATGTCCCTATCAGGCAACGAGTCAAAGACGGTCCAGATCGAGGTACATATCACAAAAATCGTTAGCAAGGGCGTATACAGTACGACCACCTACTTTGGCGATAGCACCGCAACCATCACCATCAATGTCGACCGTCAGGCTCCTGCGCATCTTGCACCGCTCTCAAACATCAACATAAAAGACCCGGTCATCTTTAACAAACCACGAAAAGAGATGGAAGCGACTGGTTTTAAGGTCGTGAAGAAGTTTGAGATCATAAACGATGGCGACATGGCGATGACTGTGAAAAGCGTTGCTGCTTATGGCACTCCCGGGGCTGGGATGACGTTTAAGGTGGATTATCCCACCCAGATTTTGAATAAAAGCTCTGGCACAGCTAACTTAACGATCACCATACCGGTAACAGCGCCGGAGGGCACGCACGAGGGCAAACTGCGGATCGATGCAGGGAAAGCAGGATTGCAGACGATCACGGTTACGGTGACGGTCGAGCACGCGGTCAAGTTCGAGATGTCTTCTTATGATCCCAACTTCGGGCGGGTCGA